>Ga0208958_1000056_pt1 | contig 156525 bp, 133 predicted proteins | sample RifOxyB1_FD_184032 | JGI IMG/M metagenome (GOLD analysis project Ga0208958, IMG submission 184032) | Soil microbial communities from Rifle, Colorado - Rifle Oxygen_injection B1 (SPAdes) | ecosystem: Environmental > Terrestrial > Deep subsurface > Rock core/Sediment | place: Rifle, Colorado...
GTTTAATAACGATTTGGTAAATTCTTTAATGTTCATCAAAGAAATGGTACTACACTTGATCTACGGGGCCAAACAATATTTAACTAGTTTTGTTAAAAAAAAATTCCCCAAAGTTAGCTAACCTTACTCCTTAAGTGGGAAGATATTTCATGCGCCCTTTTATCAGCGGGATATTTTTGGTATGGTGCCAAGTTAATCGAGGATTAGTGATGTTACACGAGGATAATTTACTTGAACCAGTCACGGACAAGAAATGTGAAATTTTGAATTCCTTTATCAAAGAATTCAAAACGCAGCATCCCTATCTGAGTTCCAATCAAATAGCCAAAAAACTGGATATTCCCCAATCCACTTTGAATCGAATCGAAAATCATGCCACCAATCCCAGTTTGGAAAACGTATTAAATGTTCTGATTGCCACCGGAAATGAAAGTAGAGTGGCAGAAATCCTGTCGGTCTTATTTCCACAACATAAGAAAAAATATGATCAGATTTTTTCTGCCAATCTGGAGACTCCGCTACTTGATAAGTATTCCTGTGAATGCGCAACCAGTGAGGAGACTTTTCTTATTATCCAGTTGGCCTTCACCAGAAAAGGAACCACTCGCCAGGAAATCAGGGAAAGATTTGGGTCTTTTGGGCTTGGCAAGTTGGAGCAGTTATTAAAGGATCAAGTGCTTCTTGAGGGAAATGAAGGGGTGATTACTGCTGATTGTGAGAAAGTTAATGTGTCCTTTGGTGATTTAAAAAAAATCATCCAAATGGCCATTGAAAAATGTTATCACAGCGAGACCGGACATCTAAGCTATCAGACCGAATCGGTCAGCCAGGAGGGACTGGATCTGATTTTTCAAGAGTTAAAAAGAACCCAGGTGCAAATTAGAAAAATTCTTTATAACCCCCAATATTATGGTGGGGAGAGAGTCTTCGTTGGATTGGTGGGGGATCGATTGATTAAAAATGAAGTGGATTACAACTGATACTTTTGGGAGTGTATAGATGAGGAAGTTATCTTTAGTGTTATCTGTGGTGCTATTTATGTTGGTTTTTACCTGTAATACCTACGGGGGATTCGATGTTGGTGGCGGGCCTGGAATCGCGATTGAAAGAATTATGGATTTCTTAAGAAGTTCCCAGAAATACCTCGTTGAAGGAAACGTTTCGGATAATGAGATCCAAAAGAGTTTGCGATTATCCAGTTATCATTATCAGAAAAATTATGTATCTACTGGTTCAAGCGCAGATCATGAAACTTTCTGGGATAAAATAATTCAAAATGGCGGAGACAACAATTTTGTCATTTTGGTGATTGGGGAAAATCTTTATCCTAAAAACTTGTCTTACGTCCTGGTGGCATTTGATGCGTTTGATGTGGTCAATGGTGATTTGGTGTTTGATTTGTCGACCCATGCCAAGTCCTTTCAACTTGATCTTAAAAACAGGAAGTTCATAGAAATTGCGTTTGAGCAATTCTACAAGGATCTTTGTCTGGATGATCTGTGTCCTAATGTGCATTTTATTTCGGCCATCAAATGAGAAGATAAACTTTTACAGCACTAAAATAAGTTAATATAATAAGGCCGGTATGAGACGATTACTGGCCTTTTTTATTTTTCTGTTTTCCATAAATGGTGCTTTGGCCCTTTATCCTGTGAAGGAAGAGGAAAGAAGGTTCGGGCTTACCTATAAACGTCTTAATACGCCTTATAAGGGTTATCCTTCCGATGAAATGATCTTGCCCTATTTTAAATATAAAAAAAGTTTTTGGGATGTGGAAGATTGGGTGGTGCGGGCCATTTTTTTTAATTACGAATCATTTCAAACCGGATTCCAGTTGAGCTTTGAGCCGGTGGGATACGGCGGGGCGAAGGACGGAGTAACCACGGAGCTTGGAAATACCAATTATTCATTACCACTGGGAATTTATCATCTTCAAAAATTTGCGTATATCGATTGCCTGGTGCAGGTATTAGTTTCTTTTTGGGGAGGGGACCAAGGGCTCATCAGAAGATTGTCTGTGCAAAAAGATTTTTACCTGTTTAATGACATATTTTTGAGGCCTTATTTTCAAATTGAACTTTTATCCCAGTCCTATGTGAATTATTATTATGGGGTAAAAGAGCCAACGGCCTCATTGGATGTGTATGAGGCCGGCAGTGCCACTAACTATATTATCGGTGCACATTTGGGATACCAGGTGCTGAAAAAAGTTTTTTTTAATGCGTCTATTAATTACACCAAGTTCCACTCTTCCATTACTCAAAGTCCATTGGTGAATAGATCACAAGTGATTGAATGGTTGGCATCGCTGAGCGTAGAGATTTAATGTTCGCATATTTCGATTAGCCAAATAGTGAAAAAATTGATATAAGTTCTTGTATTTAAATCGTATATTTATTATGGATGAAGCCGGTAAATAACCTGACAAAGGAAGTTTAATGGAAACACTTGCACGAGAAAAAGACGACGATAAAGTGGTGGATAATATAATAGAGCTCAATAAACTAAACGATCTAGACCAGGATCATTTAGCAAGCGGGCCAAAGGAGCCGACTGCGACCAGGAAAGATCTACAACTGGGGAGAAGGTTGTTTCATGGGGGAAGTGGTTTTTTGATTGGTTCCTGTTATTGGATGTTTTTTACCCATCAAAGGGCGGTGTACCTTTTAGGCCTGGTGACTTGCTTATTATATCTGCTGGAGCAAATAAGAATAAGTTATCCTGAATCAGCTAAAAAATTAACACTCATAAATAAATATTTTTTAAGGGGCGAGGAATATTTAAAAGAATCATCGGCCATACCCTATGCGGTGGCCTTATTACTGACGATCATTACTTTTCCTCAGCCTGTAGCATTAGTGGCCATCTATACCCTGGCGCTGGGAGACCCTCTCAGTGCGATTATTGGAATAAAGTTTGGCAAGCATCATATCGTTAAACATAAATCCATTGAAGGTTCGATTGCTTTTTTTGCATCCTGTTTTATTTGTTGTTTTGTGGTGCTGCTTGCGACTTTTGGTTACGACTTTGCCGGTAAAATTCTAGGGGTCTCCTTTGTCTTGGCCTTTTTTGCCTCACTGTTTGAAATGCTTCCACTGAAATTGGATGATAACCTGACTATTCCTTTGTTTGTGTCAGTGTTTTTATGGATTATGTGCGGTTTTTCTGAATTACCACTTTAATCCTTGGTGGTATGGACATAAGAGCCATCCCAGTCAGCGGGTGGTGGATTTAAAAGAAAATTGTTACAGGTTTCATACATCCTCTTGGAGGATTTATCTTCTGGGAATTTTTCTTTTAATTCTTTAAAAATATTCAAGGCTTCTTGAAATTTTTTATTCAGATATAAATCAAAAGCAGTGTTAAATTTTAAAAGTGAATCAAGATCTTTTTTAAAAGGATGAAAAGAGTGGAGGACTTCAAAGATCGTCACCGCTTCATGCTTGCCTTTGACTTTGACTTTATCAAGTGTCCGAATGGATAAGTTTTTTCTAAGTTCGTCTGGAATACTTCGGAGGGTAAATTCAGAAATATTTAATTGTACCCCATAAAATTTACATAAACTCTCAAGTCTTGCTCCCAGATTCATTGAATCGCCAAGCGCGGTATAGGCAAAAATTTTGTCTGATCCCATATTACCAACTGAACATTCCCCGGTATTGAGTCCTATACCGTGTTTAAATTCTGGAACATTCCATTCTTTAAGGGTTTGGTTGATTTCAGGAAGAACTTCAATCATTTCAATCGCAGCGGTAACTGCCTGATAAGCGTGATTGGGAACATTTAAAGGAGCATTCCAAAAGGCAACGATGGCGTCTCCAATATATTTATCAACAGTACCAAAATGTTTGAATAAAATATCGGTCATTTTTCCCATATAAAAATTAAGTGATTTTCCCAGAAGTTCAGGACCGAGTTGTTCACTGATCGAGGTAAAATCACGGACATCAGAAAAGAATGCGGTGATTTCCTTTTTTTGTCCGCCCACCTTTAGTTTGGATGGATCAGCGAGCATTTCATCAACGATGGTGGGTGAAACATAGCGAGAAAAAGTTCCTTTGATCTGCTTTTTTTCCCGACTGGTAATATAGAAGCTTAGGAAGGTGTTCCATAAATAAATCAAAATAACAGAGAGCAAGGCAAAGAAGAGTTTGACTTCATACCCCTTGGGGATAAAGTAAAGTTTATCAAGGTAAAACATGCTGATGCCGATTAAGGTTACCCCGATTAAATCGAAGATGGCGTTACCAAAAAATTGAATCAGAATGATGAGAATGCTTCCTCCAATAATCATGGCCCAGCTGATGGTAGCGGTGGTATCTTTATCCTGGAAGGTGAATCCGTTTAAGAGCATGCTGACTACATTCATATGGGCATAGACTCCTGGAAGATTGGTGCTGACCGGGGTATTTCGTAAATCGTGAGCTCCCAAGGCAGATGAACCGATAAAAACGATGGTGTCGTGAAAAATTTTCTTCAATTTTTCATCATTGTCTTTAGCATGAAGAATGTCATAGATGTTGACACTCGGATATTTATCCCTACCTCCCGTCCACCTAATTTTAGTAGTTCCCATAAAATTAATATTCATTTTATGGTGGTCGAATCTGAGTTCTCTTTGGTTTGCATGAAAAACTAAATTTATTTTTTGGTTGGTATAAGCGGTGTATGCAATCAGTGACAACGAGGGGAGATTCAGATCGCTGATGTTGGCAGCAATGGTGTAATATCGAAAAACACCATCTAGGTCAGGGTCGGCAGTAAGAAAACCAAGGAGTGGTCCAACTTTTAAGAGTTTATCAATGGGATAGTTGGAGCGGCTGATATATTTTTGGTAGGTGTTTTCCGAAACATCAGCATCAATAATAAAATTTAACAAGTCATCAGGAATTTCCTCGAAGGTAAGATGGGTGGGTATGGTCTCGATTGAATATGGTAAAATAATGTGCTTACCCTTTTTTTCCTGAAATTTGAAAATTGCCTGGGCAAACACATCGTCATCAGAGATTTCTCCTTTACAACTGGGGGTTTCTTCAGAAAAAATGGCATCAAAACTTATAACCTTCGCGCCAAAGTTATCGAGTTTGGTTATGATTTTTGCCCAGACGGCTCTGGGGATGGGCCATTGTCCGATTTTGCTTAAGGATTCGTCGTCGATTTCTGCGAGGACAATTTTATTTTCACTTTTATTAGAAGTATAACTTATCCTTTTATCATAAAAAATGTCTTCAAGGGTAGCTGGCAGTTTGAGCAGCGTTTTGTCACTGTAGGCGAATTCTTTCATTTCTTTAACCACCAAAGATAAAAATACTGATGAAAAAGTTAAAATAATGATTACGGTGATACCAATAATACGGATGATTTTTCCAATCATTTAAAATTCCCTTGAAAAGTATGCTTCAATGATAACTTTACTTGGTAGTTTGGTTAAGAATAATTTTGGTCAATAGTTTACCTGAGGATAGCCAACCAAACCAGACGGGTATTAAAAAATGGTCATCCCTATATTAAACATGATGATGTGAGAGTAGATGTGCTTATCGATATTTGCATATTCGATCGATTCAATTTCCTTATGATTGCTGGCATCTAGCAAGGATATTTTTTTAACGGCAGTGAGGGTATAGGCGAATTCCATATAGACTGGATGCATTTCCCGGTAGGGTAGGTTTTCCTCGATGCCAAAAATCAAAGTGGCCCCCTCGGTTAGATAAGCGATCCGGTTATTATTGGTGAAGGTTCCTCGCCTGACTTCATAATTCTTCATTTTAAGGGTGTGTTGTGACCAACTGGGACCAAGTCCCAGATAGGGTTGCCAGACTTTTTTATAAAGGGTTTCAAAGTGATATTTGAGACAAACTGCGATCACAAAGGTGCGAATCGCCGCACCACCTTCCACTGAAACGTGCTCCAGTTCTGATTTGATATGATGAACGGTTCTTCCCCAATAGGAATTTCCCGAAGCATTGATTTCCCACGGGGAAAAGTTATAACCTCGAAAGGTTAAATTGGAAAAACGAAAACCGGCATTGACATTGAATCCACCTCCCCAAAAATAATCATTACCCGGATCAAAGGATTTAACCCCGCCAAAAGCGGCAGTGGCTCCACCTCGCAAAAGGATGGCCTTCTCGTTGGCGTGTCCAGTTGTGATCAAGAAAAAAAACGCTATGAATGTGGTTAATGTTAAATATTTTATCATTTAAAAATCCAGGTAAAGTCGGGTCATCACTTGTCCATCTTTGGAGATATCAGGAGTGATGATCATTTTTCCGTCATAAAACCAAAACAACGTGGCCGGGTTGATCACATGGCCAAAAAAACGTCCGAGGGGATTGCCGGTATTGAGTAAATACATGGAAAGATTTTCAATGCCATATCCGAGAATGGAGCCAAGCACCGGAGTATTGAAAAGATCCGGAGCACTGGCCGGTTCGGTATAAACCTCCACGGTAAATTCAAAAAGTGCACTTGATAGAGAAGTCAGCAAAAATGCCTGCCCTTTGTTATATCCACAGGCCCGGTAGTACAGATAAAGTTGGCTGCCTGAAATGGGATGGACCATGACGTTCCAAAAGGGGGCATCATGATCAAAAACAATATTGCCGAGATTATCTTTGTACCTAGTCCAAGAGCCTTTCGAGGCCACGGCTTCCGGCTGGGTCAAGGGATAAAGGACCAGGGTTAACCCATAGGCAAAGCCCAGGTCTTTAAAAATTTGGGTGGTGGAATGGGGTTTTTCAATATAACCAAAATGGTATTTGGGGGTTCTCGCCTTTTGCGATTCATTGAGCTGTTGGTTTTTATAAAGATCCTCTTTGGTCTGGGCACCAAGCATGGAGGTTTCTAAAATAAACCATATAGTTAATAATATAATTTTCATGAAGGTCGGAACTTAGCATAATTGATCCAAAATGATTAGTAGAAATCTTGAATTTTTATCAGCGCATGCTTCAAAGAGTCAACTTCTTCAAGGGTATTATAGAAGGCAAAGGATGCCCGTACGGTGCCTGGAATTTTTAATCTGGTCATTAAAGGTTCGGTACAATGGGTTCCAACCCGGAGGGCCAGGCCTTGCTTGTCTAAAAGTGTTCCCACATCAGAGGGATGGATGTTACCCAGCAGAAAGGAAATAATGGCAGATTTTTTTTGGGCATTACCAATAATCCGGAGATTGGGAATTTGGGTAAGTGCATGGGTGGCATAGCTTAGGAGGGCGTTTTCGTATTGCTGAATTTTTTCCAAACCAATAGATAATATATATTCCAGGGATTTTTTAAAGGCAATCACTTGTCCGATCGGCGGAGTGCCTGCTTCAAATTTGTAAGGTAGATCGTTATATAAAGTTTTTTCAAACGAAACATGATGGATCATTTCCCCACCTCCCATATATGGCGGCATGCTTTCCAATAGGGACTTTTTGCCATATAAAATGCCAAGACCCGTGGAGCCTAGGGCCTTATGGGCAGAACAGACCAAAAAGTCCGGATCCAAAAGCTGGACATCAATTTTTTCATGCAGAAATGATTGGGCCGCATCCAAGATAAAATAAGCGCCAAACTCATGGGCAAGGGTGATCATTTCAGCGACCGGGTTGATGGTTCCCAGGGTATTGGAAATATGAACGATTGATACAAGCTTGACCCTTTCATTTAGCATCTTTTTATATTCCATGAGATCAAGTTCCCCGTCATCATTCATGGGTACAACTTGAATCCGCGCACCCGTGGTTTTGGCAATTAATTGCCAGGGGACAATATTAGAGTGATGTTCCATCTGGCTGAGTAAGATGGTATCATCTGGATGTAAAATACTTTTACCAAGACTGCTGGCAATCAGGTTAATCGATTCCGTGGCGCTTTTGGTGAAAATAATCTCATTAGTGGAACTAGCATTTAAAAAACATTTGAGAGCGGTGCGGGTTTCTTCAAACTTGGAGGTGGAAATGGATGCCAGGTGATGATTACTGCGATGGATATTGGCGGTTTCAAATTGATAATAGTTTAATAGTTCATCGAGCATGACTCGGGGTTTTAAGGTGGTGGCGGCATTGTCGAGATAAATGATTTTTTCCGTTATGGGGTTGGCACCAGAAAAAAACGGAAAATCATTCCTGATTTTAATCATGTCTGGATCATCCCGGGATGGGGGTTTAAGTAAAACTGAAGATTCCATGCTGGCACCGGTTAGTTACGCTTTGGTCAGAAGATAAGGTTTCTTTATTATTTAAAATGTAATCATTTAAGATCTGTCTTATTTTTCCACAAGGGGATGCTTCGATGATTTCCCTGGCAAAGGCGTGGTAGAGCATTTTTTTGGCCTGGTTATCATCAATACCCCTAGTCTTTAGATAAAACAGCTGCTCGGCATCCATTTGCCCAGTGGTGGCGCCATGAGTACATTTTACATCGTCGGTATCAATCATCAGTTGCGGTCGGGAGGTCATATGGGCCTTTTCACCTAAAATAATATTTTTATTAAGTTGAGTTGACACCGAATGCTTGGCATCTTTGGTTATAGATACTTTACCCGTAAAGACTCCATGCGATTGATCCTTTAAAATACCTTTGAATAATTGATGGCTATAAGTCTTTTCATATTGGTGGACTATCTCAACATAATGATCGGATTGCATTTCATTTTTTAAATCATATAGGCCATAAAGATTGGCCCTGGCATTTTGATCCAGCAGACTGATGTGCTGGTTTTCCCTGGAATTTTTACCACCGAGGGAAATGAGCTGGGTGTTTAATATGGCATTTTGATCAAGACAGGCCTTGATGGTACTGATGTGTAGGCTGTTATCTGATTCCATTTGCAATTTGGAAAAATCAATCACAGCATTTTTTTTCAAATTTAAGTAGAGAGCCGAGTTGGTGACGTAGTAATGGGACTCTATTCCCAGGTAAAGATGGAGCGAAAAAAGATTGGCGTAGGAATTTTCCAGGGCCTTAATCAATACACAAGGGGTTGACATGTGTTGCTTGAAATTATCCGTGGTAATATGAAAAGTGCTGATGATTTCGGAAGATTTATAATCGGGAGGGATAGTCACTTGGTATATGTTGCGGGTGTGGAGAATATTCATCAGGCCAAAGAAGCTTTTTTGATCCAGTAATTTTGCCGCTTCATCTAGCTCATCACGATTGGTTATTTTATTGATAAAAATGCCCTTTGGAAGCATGGTCTGTGCCTGGGATAATTCACCATCCACAAAAACAATCTTGTGTTTGAAATAATTTGAGAACTGGTTTAAGAGTAGGGTTGAAGACGTGCTGGTAACCGGGACAGGATTGAAATCCAAATGGTCAAAATCACTTTCTTTGATTTTACTATAGCGAAAAAACTCCTCGCTATTACTGGGAAAGGAATGCATTTTAAAAAGGGGAAGCAGTTTTTTTTTGAGTTGGAGTAAATGCATATGATCATTATCCACGGGTTCCTTATGGGAAATTTCATTTGTTAAATAATTGACAATTGATGACGCATAAGTCATTTACCAACTCCTGTCCAATTATAGCCTTTGAGTTCTAATTCAAGGGCTAGATCTTTGGTGCCTGACCTGATTATCTTTCCATCGCCCAGCACATGAATAAAGTCAGGGATGATGTGATCAAGCAGACGTTGATAGTGGGTAATCAAGATGGTGGAGTTAAAGGGTCTTTTGAAACGATTGATTCCTTCGGCCACGACTTTCAAGGCATCAATATCGAGTCCGGAGTCAGTTTCATCCAAGATGGCCAGTTTGGGATCAAGAATCATTAATTGCAAAATTTCATTTTTCTTTTTTTCACCTCCAGAAAAGCCTTCGTTGATGGAGCGATCAAGAAAAAGTTCTTTCATCTCGAGGATGTCCATAATCGGATGCAAAAAATCTATAAAATCATCTTTGCCAAGAAGTTTTTTGCCTTGGGCCTTCCAAACGTTATTGACAGATTCTCTTAGAAAACCCAGGTTGGAAATGCCGGGTATTTCGGTGGGATATTGAAATCCCAAAAAAATTCCGGATTTTGCTCTTTCATGAATTTCTAATTCGGCCAGGTTGATGTATTCTTGTCCATCAAAAAATTCAATCGAGCCCTCGGTGATCTGGTATTTGGGATGTCCTGCCAGCACTTTGGCCAGGGTGGATTTGCCTGAACCATTAGGCCCCATAATGGCGTGGATTTCACCTTGGTTGATTTCCAGATCAATCCCTTTGAGTATTAATTTATCATCCACCATGACATGTAAATTATTTATTTTGAGCATATAAATCCTTAACCTACACTATTTTCCAGCTTTATTTCGAGCAACCTGGAAGCTTCTGCGGCAAATTCTAACGGGAGTTTTTTAAAAACATCTTTGCAAAAACCATTGATAATCATTGAAATGCATTTTTCCCGGTCAATTCCCCGGGATTCCAGATAAAAAAGCTGATCTTCATTGATTTTTGAAGTGGACGCTTCATGTTCAATGGTGGCCGAGTGATTGTTTACTTCGATGTAGGGAAACGTGTTGGCCTTGGATTTTTCTCCCACCAACATGGAATCACACTGGGAATAATTCCTGGCATGGTGGGCGTTTGGGAGAATTTTAACCAGGCCACGGTAGGTGTTACTTGATTGATCCGCACAGATGCCTTTTGCAATAATCGTACTTTTGGTATTTTTACCAATATGAATCATCTTGGTGCCGGTATCTGCTTGCATGTGTCCGTTGGTTAAGGCCACGGAGTAAAACGCCCCTTGCGAATTTTCGCCGATGAGCAGACAACTGGGGTATTTCCAGGTGATGGCCGATCCGGCTTCCACTTGGGTCCAAGAGATTTTGGAATTGACCCCCAGGCATTTGCCTCTTTTGGTGACAAAATTATAAATGCCTCCCACCCCTTGGTGAGTTCCGGCATACCAATTTTGTACTGTGGAATAATTGATTTCAGCATTCTCCATGGCAATGAGTTCAACAACTGCGGCGTGGAGTTGGTTTTCGTCTCTTTGAGGGGCCGTGCAACCCTCTAGATAATTAACCAGGCTGCCCGCCTCGGCAATAATGAGTGTGCGTTCAAATTGTCCGGTTTTACCTTCATTAATTCTAAAGTAGGTGGATAAATCCATCGGACATTTAACCCCTTTGGGAATGTAAGCAAAGGAGCCATCGGTAAAGACTGCTGAGTTCAAGGCAGCGTAATAATTATCTGTGTGTGGTACAACGGAGCTTAAATATTTTTTTACGAGATCCGGGTATTCTTTGATGGCCTTGGAAATGGAGCAAAAAATGATGCCCAGTTTGGATAGTTCGTCTTCGTGGGTGGTTCCCAGTGAGACACTGTCAAAAACTGCATCAATGGCCACCGATGAAAGCCTCTTTTGTTCTTCCAGTGGAATTCCAAGCTTGGCAAAGGTCCTAAGTAATTCAGGATCTACTTCGTCCAGGGATTTTTTTTCATTGAATGATTTGGGAGCACTGTAATAATATATTTCATCCAGATTAATAGGAGGAATTTTTAAATTTGCCCAATGGGGCGGGGTAAGAGTTTTAAAATGTTGGTAGGCCTTAAGCCGGAAATCAAGTAACCACGGAGGTTCCTCTTTTATTTTCGATATCTGTAAAATGGTGTCCTCACTAAGCCCGATATTAAATTTAAAGGAATCAATATCCGTTGCAAAACCGTACTTGTATTTCGTGTCGATTGACTTCATTTTTCCAGGCTTACAAGACCATTTCTTGAGCTTCATTTTCAGTTGGTCTGTTTAGCGGGTGAGTTTCATCCCGGTTACTGTATGAAGCTTCAATTATTTTTAAATCATCGAGGTTTATATTTTTTTCCAGAATTTCATCTAAAAAAAGTTTGGAGAGAACTTCATTCACCTTAAGATTGAGCTTCAAGGTGATATTTAAAAGCGCAAAATCTTCGTTTTGGGCCTTTTCAATCTCGTTTTTTTCCAGTGACCGATGCTCGTTGACTGTTCTTAAAATATCCATATAGGAGATTTCGCTTAATTTTTTATTAAGCTGGTATCCACCCTTTACGCCTTTAGTGGAATCAAGGATATTAATGCGGTGAAGAGACTGCAAAACTTTGGCGGTGGTATCAAAGGGTATGTGAAAAGAATCTGAAATTTCTTGAGCGCTGGTCAGGCTTTCGCTTTGCTTACTGGAAATATATTTCAAAGCAAGCAGTGAATAAATAATTTTTTTATTAATTTTAAACATAACTACCATCCCTGTAAGTGCCATTAAATTAGCACGAATTAATTGAGTACAAAGATAAGTGTCTTTTCTTCCGATTTAATTACAAAATATCGGGGCCCATCAGTGAACTTATGTCCCTAACATTTATCAATTTTGGATGACAAAGGATGATTTAGTGCACCCCGCTTGGCGTTAATTTCAACAAATTAATGAAAAATTGGATCTTTTTTTTGGCATTCATCTTGCTCAGTAGATTTTCATTGATTGCTTTTCCTAGGAGGGAATATGAAAAAACTATCATTAGCTTTAAGTTGTGCCTTATTAGTCAGTTTGAGTGCATTTGCTTATTTTGAATTTGATTACGATAATGACTACAATCACGGGAATGGAAATTCTTATAATTCAGGGCTTAGATGCCAAGCAACGGACGACGGTTGGGAGGAACACTTTGGTGGACATTCCTCATGTGGCGCTTGCTTACGAGAACATGAAGATTGCACCATGAGATGCTACGAAGATGAGGTTGTTGCTACTGCTGAAGGCAGAAACCAGTATGGTGAGATTCAAACCGTGACTGCCATGGATCGAGATAGCATTTATGCTAGAGAAAGGGCCTTGGACCGATGCTATAATCAACGACTTTCCAATTGTACCATTGTGGATACGGACACTAATTCAAGATTAGTCAGGTCAGAGCGATGTTTCGGCCATAATAACAATAATAATGGTGATGGATATAATACTTGTTCATACCGAGAGTATTATAGAAGAAGACCAGATGTGAAAGCTTCAGGAATGGATGCGTTAACTCACTATAACCGATATGGAAAAAATGAAGGAATGTGTCGTCCAGTTCGATAATATCTGAAGCATTACAAGTTAGTTTAGCAAAGAAGGTTACCAGCGGTAGCCTTCTTTGTTATTTCACAATATCTAAAGCTTACATGCGAACTGGTGTTTTAATTCCCAAAAGCTCAAGCCCTGTTTTGATAGCCTTTGCAGTAGCTTGGGAAAGATGAAGTCGCATCAATTGCATTTTGGGGTTATCGGCTTTTCCGATGGGGCACTCAGCATAAAAATTATTAAAGATTTTGGCGAGTTCATAGAGGAAGGTGCATAGCAAGCTTGGTTTGTTTAAAGCAGCCGCTTGGACGATGATCGTGTTAAATTGCATTAATTTTAAAATCAATGCCTGTTCAGAAGGCTCGTTTAATAATGCAAAATCGCCAGGGGCATTGGCATTAAAATGATATTTTTCCAGCATGGAGTGAATGCGGGCGCAAACATATTGGAGATAAGGCCCGGTGTCGCCATCGAGTTTTAACCATTCATCCATGATAAAGACTATTTTGCGGTTGGGATCCATCTTGAGCATACCGTATTTGATGGCACCATCGGCAATTATATGGGCCGTCAGCTGGATTTCTTGATCACTCCAGTTGCCAATATATTTGTTTAAAAAATTGGACTTTATGGTTTCTTCCATTTGATTAGTCAAATCCGTGAGAGGGATGATATTTCCCGACCTAGAACTCATGGCCCCGGTGGGAAGTTCCACAAAATCATATTGGAGGTGATGACAATCTTTAGCATGCTCAAATCCGATTTTTTCTAATACTTTAAAAACTTGTTTAAAGTGAAACTCTTGCCGGTTGTCCACTACATAAATACTTTTATCAATTCCAAATTCAAGAAATTTTCTATAAGCCAGTTCGATATCCTTGGTGGAGTACATTCCGGTACCATCACTTTTAATGACAATGCAAAAACCCAGGTTGTCTGCGCTTAGATCCATGCCAATGGCACCTTGGGATTCTATGAACAGTCCACCCTCTTTTAATTGATTGACCCGTTTGAGAGAGTCCGAATCCACTTCGGATTCAAAATACCACCGATCAAAGGTGACATCGGCCCAAGCATAAGTGCGATTGAATAAATCCAGTGACCATTGTCTGGTGGTTATCCATAGCTCGTAAAATTCACCTTTTTTCTCTTCTAGCTGACGGAGTATTTCGGTGAGTTTTTGTTTGGTGGAGGATTCTTCCTCAGTATCTTTTTGATCTTCCACGGCCTGGGAAGCCAGAACATAAATCTTGCCCAGCCAATCACCGTGATTTTGGGTGGGAAGGGCCTCTTTATTTATGTACTTTAAATACCATAAACATTTGGCCACATGGGTTCCCACATCTCCTGGATAGGTCGAAGCAATAACCTGATGGCCCAGGTAGCGGTTTAGTCGAACCAGTGAGTTACCCAGGCATAAATTTCTCATATGTCCCACATGCAGGATCTTATGAGTATTGGGCTGGGAATATTCAATCATGATTTTTTCGGTATTTTGAATTAGGGTTTTTTTAAAAAAATCACCTTGATTTATTTGTAAAATGAGTTCTGGGGAAACATTTTTAAGATTCAAAAAAAAGTTTACATAAGGTCCCACCGGCCTGATTTCTTCAATGAATTGGCTTTTGGTGATGGTAGAAGCCAGGGTTTGAGCGATTTGAACCGGGGATTTTTTGAGTAGCTTGGAAAGAGGAAAGGCCGGAAAGGCCAGGTGCCCCATTTCCAGATGGGGAGGGGTAGTTAATTGGTGGTAGATCTCTGATACGTCCGCTGAATTGGAGGAAGTTATTGTATCGATGGCCGTTTTAATTTGGATGGCGATATGTTTAATTGTTTCTTGGTGCAAAACTTCCATATAAAAATCCTGTTCATTATTAGGTTAACATGATTAAACATACTACAGACAGATTCGTTCGTACATCGAACTTTATCTTGTTCGATGACAAATTATTTCATTGCGGTTATTCTTTTCCCTTCGTGGGATATTGATAAAGAAAGTGCCGCTTAAAAAGTTCAAAGCATGCAAAGGATTGTCTTAGTCAACTACTCAATTACTTCATAATCCATTGGAAGATGTAGCGTTTAAAAAAGTGTACGTTTTCAGTTGATGGACGAAGCGGTGACTAATTTCCCATGGAAAAATACCAAGGAGAATTTGCGGCATGTGATATTATATCTATGAGAAATAAATTTGAGGTTTTAATTGAAAACGATGGGAGTAAACATGAATGAGAGAAGCAAAAAAATGATCTTGCTAGGGGTATTGGTCATTTTATTAACTGGTTGTCCTGAGGAGTCCAACGATCCGGCAACCTTGCAGCTTAAACAGCTAATCAGCGATAATGCTTTGGAAGTACCGGCCTATACCGACTTTAAAGATATCAGTTCGATCACGCCCATTCCAGCGGCTACCAAACTTGATTTGGCCAGTCTTGCCAGGATGGCACTGCTTAAGAAAAATTCCATTCAAAATGTTATTATCAGTCCCTCCAAATATAATGAGGCAGAAAAAAACATTCAAAATCGGTTTATAGGTGATAATGCTGGCCCTGAACTCAAGGCCCTTTTGAAATTGGTGGCCTACTCAAGGCAACTGCAGTCTAATCACCCCTATAGAATCAATCCCTTTCTTCCTTTTTATACCATCAGATCAGAAAATGAATTGCTAAATAAACAAAAAGTGGGGCCTGCCGCACTTCCTATCGGACTGATTGAGCAAACCAATTCCTACCAGGGAAAAGTGATGTTTAAAACACCCCAAGGGGAAACGGTCAAGATTGATAATTTAGTGTTGAAACCAAATAGTGTGCCGGAATCTGGCAGTATGTTTCTACTTGATCATGCTTTATTTCCTATAAGGGATATCTTTAATGACAAAACCGGTATTATCGAGGATATCATCATTCACGAATTTACGCATATTATGCACGGTGAGATAACCAAAAATGATCTGGATATTGACTTTGCGATCAGAAGTAAGGATTCAGAAACCGGACACGATGCCAACGTTATTTCCAACCCATATCTGGCATTAATTGAAGGGTTGGCAATTGGAATGGAATCACTTTACGGTTTCGGGATGGCCCAACAAAGACATCGCACAGACGCAGAAAATAAAAAATTCTTTGCCAACCTCAGGCATCATTTTAACGAGAGCATTGCTAAAAAATATGGTTTTTTAATTAATCGCCAGGAGTATGTAAGAAACGGATCATACGTTTATAACTTGTATGATTTTTCCAAATGCTCTCTTCGGAATGTAAAAATGCAGGATATTAAAACAGTCGATGGCAAAGTGCTTAGCGTGGAGGAAATGCTGGCGGCCATTAAAAATGGTCAGGACGTAACTGAAATGCTTGATCAGTTTATGGATAACTTTTCTTTTGCCAAATATGAGGATCGCTTTTACGGTGCCACCATTCCGGTTGCCCCCCGTGAGCTGGATGCTAGTTGCGTGTTTAATCCTCCTTCCCGTTTGGAATCCAATGAAGGATTTGTCGCTGGAATTATTTTCCGTTTAATGACGAGAGCGCTTGGTAAATGGGAACATGAGGATTGCCAGGTGATGGCAAAGGACACTCCGGTTAAGTGGAATTATAAGGAAAGTTATGTGTATAAGGATTTAAAGCAGCCAGAATTAAAATGGCCATCTTACACCAAAACCCGCACGATAGCTTCTTTATCAGAGGAAGCAAAACAAAAACAGGATGAACGTTTCTTGCTGGCATTCAGAGAGCTGATTTTGGGACTTAAAAATTCCCAGGCCGGCACTATCGGGGAACTCATAAAATATTTTCTAGATTCTGATCAACTATCCAGGCAGGAAAAATATCGGGTGGCTTTTCAATTTCTTAAAGCTTCCCACGCTCAATTCACGCCCCAGGGTTCGGTGCTTAGAAAAATGTTTAAGGATAATAAATCCATTAATGACCATCAAGTAAGTGGCAACGTTTGCAGAACCATTTACAACATGATCGATGATAAAGATGTCGATAAGATAGTGGCGCTGGCCAATCAATCTGCGCCCATCTATGTGGAGTTTTCCGGAAAGCTTAGAACCAGTGGTGAGAAAGCTGTGAAAACCAGGATTAATATTAATAACGCCCACCATGTCGATTTGATAGATATGTTCAAAAAAAATGACCAGGCTATAGTCGCCTTGGCCCACAAGCTTGATGCCGGGGATACGTTTAAAAGTGCGCATGAATTTATTCAATATGTAGAAAACCAGATGGGTGTGAGTGAAAAAGAAAAGGTTGAAAAAATGCTTGCCCAGGCTCAGGCCAGTATCAAGGAAAATGAAAAATTACGATCGAGCTTTTCTTTGAATAGTATTATGGAACCACTCCTTCGCTATTGGAATGAGCCGCTTTTTGATAAAAATATTCGTTTAAAAAAGATTGAGGTTGAATCAAAAAATTAGTGGAGAGTGGATGTTTGAATTGATTTATTTATGATAAAGGGCCATTTTTTGGCCCTTTATTTTTTTCTCTTTTTTTTTTTAGCTTAAAAAACAGGGCCATTAGAAGGCGCTTGTCCACCAAGTTGTTTGCAAGTTAAACTAACTTCTTGGTCGTTAACATAAACTTTTGCTTCCAAATAGAGCCCCATTATGAATTGAAATTTGACATTTGTGTTTTCCGGATCAAAGTTATCGATTGCTAAATCTGGCATACCGCCGGCAAGTGTAAAGTAGGTCGGCTTTTGGTTATTATGCAAAACTCCGTTTAGAAAAATGTCAAGATTGTCCAGTCTTCGCGGGTTATTATTAAAGGTGATATCTACATAGTTGCCTGCAGAGCTGGTGCATTTGTATCTATAAGTTTCGGCAAATGATGTGTTAATAAGTAAGCTGGAAAAAATCAAAAATGCGGTGATAAAAAGTTTCATGGGTTACCTCCGAGGCCAAATTAAACCTTATTTTTTTACAAAAAGATCAGGTTGTTATTAGTGCTAGCCGTTTTACCATAAAAAACGCCATGCGTTAGCATAAATTATCAAGTGAGTAAAAATTACCATTCAGTGTATGCATCAAGAAATGACCCAGGACTTAAAAAACCATATGAATTATTTTCAAATGACAATTTCTTTCTTTTTCATTTGTGATAGAAGCCGCCTTAACAATTAAGGGTGATCTCACACAAAAAAGGGACACTACCAACCTAAGGAGTGGATATGAAAAATTTCATTATGCTAATCACTTTCTGTATAAGTGCACAAGCTGCTTTAGCTGATTCAGTCAGTGACCACCGAGTTTATGCGGCTTCTTTTGATGGAAATTCTTGTAAGGCTGTGGTGTCTGGATTTCATTGGGCATTACCGCAAGAGGAAATGCTAAAAAACGCATTTATTGCGCACGGAAAAAATGAGGTTTGTAACGAACTTAAAACCAGAATGGCCCATTTCAATGCCATGGCAACTTCCGAAAGTGGTCTACAATACGTGAAAAACAATAAGGTTTTTGGTCCGATTTTAGGGATAGCAATTGAAGAAGTTGCTGGATTTAAAGTCATGACCCGAGTTACTCAAGAGTCTGGGTTAGAATAGACCCATTTGGATTGATTTGGGGAAGAACCGAGTTCTTTCCCAAATTTTCGATCTGCTTTAGGACAAATTATGAAAAATGTCTTGTTTGCTTGTTGCTGGATAGTGCTTGTGTTTAGGACTTCGGTGTTGTTATCTAATGAAGCCTCCAAAATAAAATCAGTATTTGTAACTGATATTAAAAAGACCGAGTTATTTGATGTTTATTCCTATCCCGCTAAGCTCACCAGTGAAAAGCAATCCTATATATTGGCGCAAAATCAAGGCAGAGTGGAAAAAATTTTTAAAAAGATAGGTGAGCCAGTTGCCAAAGATGAGATTGTGTTAACCATTAAACATGATGATCCCGCTTTTGATTACCGGCCTCAAAAAATAATATCTCCGATTGGCGGAGTGGTGGCCGCTTCGACGGTGGAAGAAGGCAGCAAGGTTTCGGTGGGAGATAAACTGGGACTGATTATTGATCCATCTAAAATTAAAATCACCGTGGAGATAACCCTTAAGGATATCAACGTGATCAAGGTAGGAACGGTGGGGAAGCTAAGTTCTCCAGATACTGGTCTGGAAGTGGATGCCGTGGTGACTCATCTTTCTCCCATGATTGATCCTTTAACCGGTACCGCTGCAGCACAACTTAAAATAGACCGGCCGGAAAACTTTAAAATTGGAACGGTAGGAGTGGTTACTTTTAAGGCCAATGCCAGGTCAGGATTTGAACTGCCCAAGGATGCCATTGTTTATCTTGGAAAAAAAACCTTTATACGTCATGTGGATAAAAAAAATATTATTAACCGGGTGGAAGTGGAAATCAAACCTCGATCAAGTAGTGCAGTGGAAGTGATTAAAGGGGTGACGGAAGGTCAGAGAGTGGTGATAAAAAGTTCTGGCTTTTTACAAGATGGTGCCGTGGTAAAAATTGAAGAAGGACAAAAAGAGGTTAAATGAAGGGGGTATATTCATCACCACTACGGGTTTATATGATCATGGCCTTACTGGCGGTGATTGGAATTTATTCTGGACTTAATCTGCCGGTGTCTCTTTACCCCAATAGTAGCAAACCAACGATTTGGTGTCAGGTGGGGTTTGGCAGTTTGAATACTACCGAGTTTTTAGATTCTTATGGAAAAAATATCGAATACCAATTAAAAAACATCGAAAATGAAGGCCTCAAAGTTGAGAAATTAAAAGCAGACTACTCGCAAACCCAGGTTCATTATCAAGTGGAATTTGGCTGGGGGAGTGATCCTCGGAAGGCCAAAAGTGAAGTGACCAATATTTTAAATGCACTTTCGGCTTCATGGCCTAAGGAAATAAGAGATAGTCTGTGGGTTAATTACTGGTCCAATTCGTCGGGTTTTGTGGCCATAAGTTTTTTTAGTGATAAAAGAACCATGGATGAATTGTACGATATTTTGGACCCTGTCATCACTCCTAAAATCTCCAAAATCAAAGATGCCGATGAGATGACGTTATGGAATCCCAACATGAAGGAGGTCAGAATAATCTTGAATCCTGAAGTGGTGAGTTCGCTTGGCATTTTTCCCAAGCATATTGAAAATCTGATTTATCAAAGTTTGATTGGAAAAACCGGAGGATCAATCACGGTCGGGCTAAACAGTTATTCGGTGCAAACGCCCCGAAGTATTCAAGACGTTTTGGATTTAAAGAATCTACTTATACCTCTTGGTGATAAGAAAATGATTCATCTTTCAGAAATTGCCACCATTGAGTATGGCCCGATTGAAGAACAGGCACAGATTCGAAAAACCAATGGTGCCACTTCGTTACTTTTGTTTGGATCACCCCGCGCCGGCGGAAATGTAAAAAAATTGGCCGAAGATGTCACCCAAATTGTAGAGGAGTCCATAAAGGAGCTCCCGGCTGATATTCAATACCGGTCTTTGGTTGATCCTTCGCATTTCATCAGGCAGTCTATTGAGAATGTGATTCATGAAGTGTTGATTGCAGCATTATTGGCGGTCATTGTGCTGTTTTTATTTGTGGGGTCCATTTCCAACACCATCACTGCCGCCATTGAAATTCCTTTGTCAATGATTATGGCCTTTATCGTAATGAAAATGACTGGCATGAATTTGAACTTGATCTCCCTAGGGGGATTTGCCTTGGCGGCAGGTATGAATGTGGATGGTTCGATTGTGGTCCTGGAAAATATATTCAGACATATGGATATATCCAAACCGAAAAATTTTGATGAAAGATTAAAGGTGATTGTTAGTGCGGTAAATGAAGTCAAGCTGCCCATCATCGCTTCCACTATTTCAACGCTGGTGGTGTTTGCCCCGCTGGCGCTTACAAAAGATCTGACCAATGCTATTTTAGGGGATCTGGCCAAGGCGATTGTCTTTTCCCATACCTTATCTATGATCATTGCGCTGATCTTGGTTCCTACCATTCGGTTGCAGATATTATCTAGAAAAAATCAGCCGGTGACCCTGCCCCCGGCGCCTTTGCAGGGAGTGATGAAATTTTTGGAGAACTTGCAAAAAGCTATTTTAAATAAACTGATTTCCCACAAAAAAGTCGGGATGAGTGTGATGGGTTTCTTCGTAGTGGCGGTTGTCATAGTGGGGGTTTGGGTGGTTCCCACGCTTAGAAGAGAAATTATTGGAAAACCGGATACTGATTGGATGATTTTAAGTTTGAACACCCACGGAAATTCCATGGTGAAGGCCATGGAAGAAATTACCGATCAGGAGGAATTTAAATTATTAGAGGAGCTCGGTGATTATATCAGCTACACTTTTGTGCAAATTCGCAGTCCCAATCAGTCCAGGATCATGGCCCGTTTAAAAGATAAAAGTGATATGAAGGTGGTGTGGGAAAAGATGGAAGCCAAATTTCAAAATACTCCGGACCTCTTTTTTTGGGTAGGTCCTTGGAATCCAGCGGAACTGCCACTTCCTAATCCACCTCATGCTTTGCTGGAAGTAAAGGGGGGAAACTTGGAGGATCAAAAGGCTTTGGCGGAGGATTTGATTTTTCAAATGCGGCAAAAAGATTTTTTTCCCAGGGTGTGGAGTGAGCCGGCAGTGTCTCATAATGAAAACATCGAAATCACGCCTAACCAGACCACTTGGCTCAATCTTTCTAGCGAAAATATGATGTTTACTTTTGATGATCTGATCGACTTATCCAGGGTGGCCACCACTGGCAAAAAAATTAATACGATGACGATTGAGGGAAAAACCGCGGAGGTCTTCCTGAAATACCCCAACCAGTTTTTTGATTCTAAAGAAAAGTTAGAAGCCTATCCCATCAGAATCAACGAAAAAATCGTGCCGTTTAAGGCCTTGGCGGAGGTATCGATAGTCAATTCCTCTCTTGAAATTTATCGTGAAGATGCCAGAGAGGTGATTAAAGTGTATGCCAGACAGGATACGGGGAAGGAGCATTTAATTGCACAATCACAAAAGGACCTCAAAAATTTTTTGGGGGAGTATTCCAAGCAAGACCATGCTCAACTTGATTTAAAAAGTAAACCAAGCATTGTGGTAATGGACGAGTCGATTGAACTTACCAATGCTCTCAACCAGCTAGGTCTGTCGGTGGCCTTGTCTTTGATACTGATCTTTTTTACCCTTTTGATGCAGTTTGGTGGGGTGGTGCACTCCCTGATCATTATGGTAGCGATTCCTTCTGGAATTTTAGGGGGATGTTTTGCTTTGTTTCTTTTTGATAGCACTTTGTCTTTAAATTCAGTGCTGGGAATTATTCTTTTAAACGGTATTGCGGTTAACAATTCAATTATTTTGGTTGATTTCATTATCAAACTTTTCAGGGCGGGACTTAGTCCGAAAGAAGCAGTGTTAGTGGCTGCCCGGAAAAGATTAAAACCTATTTTAATCACTTCGCTTACCACCATCCTCGGGATGTTACCGGTTGCTATCGGTCTTGGTGAAGGTGGTAAAATTTTACAACCGCTGGGGATTGCGGTCACCAATGGATTATGGGTTTCGACGGTCTTTACTATTTTTTTAGTGCCATTGCTTGAATACATGTATCTAAGCAGGAAAGTAAAAGTGAGTTTTGATGAGAAAGTAGTTCCTGAGGAAAAAGAATCCGCTAATCTTCCCTTGGCGGAGGTTTCTTTGTGAGTGTATGGTGTCTGGTGGTATTTTTTCTGTCAATGAATCTGTGCTCGAAAGAACTTGAATTTTTGGAAGCCCTTGATTTAATCATGAAAAATGATACCTATATCCCCCCCATGCAGGCCTATCTGGAGAGTGAAAAAACCAATCGGTTGGCCGGAGTTTTAAATTTCTTACCAACCGTTGATACTGGGTATAAAAAAAATTATGATTACATGGATGATGTAAGAAGTAATTCACTATATGTATCAACTAACTTAAACCTTTTTAAAGGCGGGGCAGACTATTACTCGCTGGAAGCCAGAAGGTTTGCGGTTAACAAATTGGAAAATGGGCTTCTAAGACTTGAGATGGAGCGGGAGAAAACCGCTGTGGTGTATCTGATAAACATGATTCTCTACAAGAGAAAATTGCATATTCAAAAAGCGATGGTGGAGATTAAGGAGCGCGCTTTAAAACTGGCGGAGAGTCGCTATCAAAAGGGGTTTGTCTCCCACGATGATGTCTTAAAGGCCCAGGTGGATTATAAAAACACTTATGCCACCTTTTATAGTGCTCAAATAGATTTCCAAAATGCCAAGAAAGATTTAACTCCGCTACTTGGTGATTATGAGATTCAAGATGTCTGGCCTTGGACTCAGCGCTTGGAGAAAATGAAAGATCTTTCCCCAGATAGTAGTGAAGAGGATCATCCCCGTATTCTGGAACTTACCAATCAATATGAACAGCAGCAAAAACTGCAAAGCTATCACCGGGGTCTTTTACTACCCAGTCTTGACTTCAATGTGTCCTGGCAAAAAAATGAAATATTGAAAAATGTTTCATATGATCGGGTAGGAGTGTTGACCCTGTCTTGGCCTTTATTTGACGGGCTTTTTAAATGGTCCAATTATAAAGCGCAGTCTGCCGAAAAAGTGAACATGGAATTTACCCTGATCAGGGAAAAAAGAAAGTTAAAAGAGGAATTAAAAAATGCCAGAGAAAAATTACATCTGGCCATAGAAACTGCCAAACAAAGAGATGAAACCCTCAAGTTATCCAAAAATTTGTATCAAAAAAATGCTCAAAGATATAATCAGGGTAAAATATCCATTACCGATTTGGAATGGGAGCAAAATCGCCTGTTGGTTTCTGAAAATTTGGCCTGTGATGGATGGGCACTGGTGCATATTAATCTACAAGAATTCTGTCATTCTAACGGAAAACTCATCAGGGCTTGCTTTTAGATTTTTTATCGTGAATAAAATACACAAAAAAAATACCATGGTGGTACAAAATGTCTGATCAGGTTATTATGCATATAATTTCAAAATTGGGAGAACATTATGAAAAGACTATTATTCATTTCTGTCATAGCATTAGCGCCTTGCTTGACGATGGCATCCAATACCCTTCTTCAATGTAATGTATCGAGCAATTCGATAATGGAAGGGAGTCCGTTCATCTCGTTGGAAATAAAACAGCAAAATGAAACCAGTATTATCAAATCTACGTTTTCGGACGATATGGGACATATAAGATGCACTTCCGGTGAAATACCGGTAAGTTCCCGGGAGATTGAACTGGCCACCTTATACTCCAATAAAGAAAAGCAATTGGAAATTTCAGTAATTTTATTAGTTGGAGTTAATGCGAAAGAACCTAAGGCCTTCATAAATGGAGTTTATGTTGATCCTAAAACCCAAGAGCAATGTATTATTAATGCTAAGTTTGATTGCGTGCAAAGCAAATACTGATTACAAATACTCAAAAGTCATCCATGTTTTATGATTAGGAGGGGTTGACCAAACCACTCGGATATTGGCCGTAAGAGGATTTAATTATCATATGGATGCATCCATCTTTTTTTTTGGAATCTTTTACCCATACTAGTTGCCGAGTTCTTGGTAGTAAAATTAAATAATGAAGTGTTTTGCACTTTTATTTATTGTCTTTCATATTCATATCCATGTAGTAAATGCGGTGGAAAATAGTCCGGACCAAGAGTTAAATGCATCGGTATCTGATATTGTCAGTACGCTGCAGACGGTGTCAGAATATGCCACTAAAGGTGGTGGCCCCTTAACATATTGTCACTGCCTTGAAAAAAACAAGAATTCATTTTGGCATCGAGTTCAAGATACATTTAAAAAATCATACCTAGCAATCCAGGGTAAGGGGGGAAGCTGGGGCGTTGATGGCCATATCCTCGCAGGGGGAGGGCAAATTAGTTTGGAAAGCCTTCGTTTTGGAAATGCGTTGACGATGCTTGATGAAAATAAGGGGATAAAATTTGCAGTTTATTGTGTAGGTGGAGTTGGTGGTGGCCCTGATCTTATTAATCTAACTGTTGATGGGGGAAGTGTGCAAACCTTTGGTAGTTGTGATTCACCAAAGGATTATGCGGGTGGATTTCTTAATCTGGGTGCTCAGGGAGAAACCGGGTATATCGCACTTGGCGCAAAACTCAGTATTAGTTTCAATATGCAGAAGTTTGCATCCTTAATGAAAAATGAGTTTGATTCATTGGAAAAACGTGATCGATTACGCCAACAATTAGTGAAATTTATTTTGTTAAATCATGAAGGCTCGAGCAGGGAAAGCTTATTAGTGGGAAAAATTGTCAGCACATTGTTGAACCCAATGACCAATTCCATGTTTTCTGTAAAAGATGTGGAACTGTTTAAAAAACTTATAACCAGTGATTATGCAGGATCAAGTCAGGGATTGATACATAAATTAAATGATTATATTCAAGCAAATGAGGCTAAAATTTGTATGTCTCCAGGTGTTTGTGATGATCAAAAGGCCTTTGAACTGCAAGTTTTTTTGTCTTTGATTGAACAAAGCATCGGTGGCTGTCATAGCTTAAGTTATGGACTGGCGTTAGGCCCGGCGCTTTCCTTACCGGTTTCAGGGATGTTAAGTTATACCGAGTATTCGCTGGTGTCGTTGGTGGATATTAATTTTGGTGAGTTAAAATCAAAAGTAATGTCTTATGTTCCAGGTTTTATCAAAAAAAATTGGAATTTGTTTAAATCGCCGTGTGCGCCAGAGGATGATGGTAGAGGGGATAACAAATCTAATGATAAAGATAAAAAAATTGGTGCAATAATCAATAAAGCTTTTATGGCCAAAATAGATCTTGAGAAGTTAAAAAATCTTTGCGTGGAAAATGTAAAAAGATCTGCCCAGGAAACAAAAGAGGTAGCGTCCTATTTTCTTCCTGAATCATTAGCAACCAAGTTTTTTGATAAATAAAAAAAATTTACGATATAACCTTTTTACAAAGCAATAGATGCGATGCGTAAAATTTGGTATATTACCCCGAGCCTATAAAATTATTCGAGGATGCTATGAAAACTATTATTTTTTTAATGCTATTTTTATCGACATCAATTTATGCATCTTATAACAGCCTCCATTTAATAATCACCCAGGATGATATGGATAAATATCGTCAAAAAGCAGAAAGTTATGAGTTTTCAAATAGTCAGATAATGATTCAAGGTGAAAGTAAGCCAGTCAAAAAATTGGCCACCCGGGGACAAACATCAATTCAGGCCCCTCGCCGATCCTTTAGTGTCAAACTGGAAGAAAAAATAACGTTGAATAATTTAGCCAATGGACATGTGGAGCAATTTAAAACAAAAGATTTTAAATTGGTAAACATGTGGGAGGACAATGGTTATGTAACGGCACAACTGGGGTATAACTTCTTTAGAGAGTTTGGGCTTTATAAAACGCGAACGACTTATGCAGAAGTGTTTATCAACAACGTTTCCCAAGGCCTTTATTTGGTGGTGGATAATCCGGAAGTGTATGCTAAACATAAAGTAAAAGCGGAATGTTTTGTTCGAAGAGGATATGGAACCAGTTATGAAATTAAATTTCCAAAGCTTGAAGATGATAACGAAAAATATATAGATTGCGAGGAGGCCTTCCAAAGGTCGATGAAGCCTCCTAAACATTTGCAGGGGGAAGCACTTTATCAATACTTATCAAAAGTATTGAATATGAAGGCCTACTACGAGTGGTTGATGATCAACACTCTTTTAGAGAGCGGTGATTATAGTGATGAAGTTTATTTTTATGCGGTCAAAGATTTTTATTCTCCCACTTATTATTATTTTGAGATCATGGCCTGGGACCCCGATGATATATTTCAAAAGCCTCACTTGAGCATCCCTAATCTTTTAAGAAAAGAACGTTTAAAGCAAACGCTACTTATGTCACTGGAAATTCACCTGGAGAGATTAATCGATCGGGATACATATCTCTACTCAAAATTTGCAGGAGATTTAATGAAATTTCTTGAGACTGAAGTGACGGATGAATTAATTGATAGGTTAATTAAAGAAACCAGGAATAAAATTGCGCCTTATCTTGGTAATGAGCAAATTAAGGAGATGTCAAAATATGACCGTTTGGATAAAAGTATAAAGGATACCGGATATACTACCGAGTATATTGATAATTTGCTTTCCCAGTATGCCAAGCGTATAAAGGCCAGGAAACAAGACCTGCTTATTAAGGCCCAAAAGGTTTTAAAACCCTAAGAGGAATATATGTCAAAATACCTATTATCCATTTTTTGTTTGTTGATTATTTCTCCTTTCATGTTATGTGCCAAAGATGCGTCCATCACCATCAAGCTGAGTGATTATACGGTCACTGTCGTCGAAAAAAAATTATCCAATGGTGCCATATTGGATTTGTCTTATTCACCTTATCTTTTCTATAAGCATTTAAATATGGAAACTCATCGTTATGTTGCCCCAAAAGACCCACTTGGCCCAAGAACAGACTGGGCCTATATCCCCAATTATCCCTTGAAAGGATGGGCCGATTATGCAGATCTAATGAAAGCGGAAGATTTTCACATCACTTTGTCCTCCACTTCAGCCGATAATTGGTCACGTCTTATGAAAGTTGATAAATTAGTCCTTGAATACTTGATAAGAAATACTTTTAAAGATTTTATCAGTCGAAATTCAGGGACATTTTCTCAAACGATCAATGATTTGCGTGAAAAGCTCGGGCCGGTAATTGAATATGCTTTTTTTAATGAATCAAAACTGAATAAGAAAGATCAATACGCTTTTGAAGAAGCTTTCAAGATACTGGATAATCGCTCGGCCTTGTTCAAACCGCAGGCGAGACTGGATAAAACATTTTTAGAATTTAATTTTTTGCCTTCTATGGATAAACAAATTACCTGGTTAGCACCAATCAATCAACATCCTCTGATCGTGGTTCATGCGAGTACAGATTTCGACAAGTCATCCATGGCGAAAACGGGAATTGATCATGAAGTTAGTAAATTTAAAGCAGCAGGCCTGCCGGTAATTTATCTTGTAAACCATGATGGAGTGGCCGATCTAACTTGGTATCCTCAAGATAGAAATCCCAGTTTTGCGCTCTATTCGGCCGGCGGGGAACATAACCTTCCTCTTTATAATGCAAGCGTAACCATTGTGGGCGGATTCTTCGGGGACTATGATGATGCCCGAGGCTGTCATTTTAAGGCGATGGCAGATGCGATCACCCGATACTACCTGCATGGGAAATCACCTTTTAAAATTTATCTTCCTATTTCCGCTATTTATTTTGCTAGAGATGATATGGATACCAGGGATGGTTTTATTGCAAATGAGATATCTTCGGAGGAATTTATCAAATATGTCCATGACTTGTTATTTTTTACAGGTGATGTGGCCCAAACCCATCTTGGCGGGAGCACCGAATATACAGGGGTTATCAGCATTTCGGATTATACTTTCCTTTATTTTGTAAATGACGAATTAATTAAAACCCATGGTCACGGTCCAAGACAAGTGGAGTTTCATTTTAGCCTTGGTGAGTAAAGTCGGTGGCGGTCAGATGTCAGTTGACGCCTGTACTGATTCTCTATAAAATCGGATTGAACCAAGTCGGATCATAAAAGCAGGGGAGCTTATGGAGCTGAGATATGACAGGAATAAATGTTCACTGTCATGACCCTTTAACTTGACCCAGATAATGCTGGCGCAAGGAGATTTCAGGTGAATTCACAAATTTTGTTCAAGCTCTCTTTTGTTGATTATTCAATCTTCGTTGTGCTTTTTTTGATTACATTCTTGTTCGTGCTTTACGGCAATCGTAAGAAGCATAAAGACCGCGATTCCTTGTTGGATTATCTGGTGCTTGGCCGGCAGCTGACCCTTCCTTTTTTTATTACAAATCTGGTGGCCAGTTGGTATGGCGGCATCTTTGGAGTTACTAAAATTGCCTTTGAATCCGGTATCTATAATTTTCTTACCCAAGGGCTTTTTTGGTACGTTGCCTATCTGATTTTTGCCTTCTTTCTCGTGGATAAAATTTCGATGTATAATGCCATGACTTTGCCGGATCTTACTAAAAAACTTTTTGGCAAAAAATCATCCCAAATTGCTTCCGTATTAACTTTTTTTAATATTTTACCAGTCAGCTATGTCATTAGCTTGGGGCTTTTTTTTGAAATGGCCTTTGGCCTTAGTTTTCTTCACGGGATGATTTTGGGAATACTTGCCATTTACATCTACTCCCTGTTTGGAGGGGGAATGCGGGGAATAGTTTTTGCCGATTTTATTTATGCCATCGTCATGTGTACCGCGGTGGCCATTTTATTTTTTTATTCGTGGTACATTTGGGGAGGTTATACTTACCTGATTGATAAAGTTCCGGCCACCCATTTCACGCTTACGGGAGGAGAATCCATCAGTTCGGTGCTGGTGTGGGGATTTATCGCACTGGCCACCCTGGTTGATCCATGTTTTTATCAAACCTGCCTGTGTGCCAAATCACCTCAGATAGCCAAGAAGGGAATATTCATTTCCATTGTTATTTGGTTTTGCTTCGATATCTGCACGACCTTCGGAAGTATTTACGCCAGGGCATATATGCCAACCGCCAATCCCAAACATGCTTATCTCCTCTATGGAATGACCATTTTACCGGAGGGACTTAAAGGGCTTTTCCTGGCAGGAATTCTGGCAACGATTGTATCCACTGCCGATTCATTTTTGCTGATCACGGCCAACACTCTTTCCTACGACATTATGGGGCTGCGAGGAAAAAAAATGATTTGGATGAATCATTTCTCTTTTATATTCATTGCCGTGGTTTCCATTTTGCTTTCTTTATATTTTGAAGGAGATATTAAAATGGCCTGGAAAACGCTGGGATCATATATGGCCGCATCGTTACTGATTCCTATGCTTTTTGGTTTTAAGTTTCCTAAATTAATAAGCGATAATACTTTTTTTATTGCTTCACTTCTTAGTATCGTCGGAATCACCTGGTGGCGTTACCAGGATCATCACGGCTTCACTCAACATATCGATGCCTTTTATATTGGTCTGTTGATCAGCTTTTTGGTTATTATGGTGAGCCTTCGATCAGTTCTGCTTGGTTTTATAAAAAAATACTTGCCCTGATCATGATTGGACGATTTATTTTTTTAACTGTTTGTTTGTGTATAATATCTTCGACTTATGCTGGCCAAGCAAGCATAACTGTCGTAAAATTTTTTTCGAGTTAATTTGATAATAGAGGAGTCAAGATGAAAAAAATATTTGTCATTTTACTGGGATTACCGCTACTTTTTTCCTGTGGGATTCAATCCATTCCCAAGGCCAAAAATCAAGTGGAAGCAGCTTTGGCCGAAATCACCAATCAATATAAAAGGAGATCTGATTTGGTTTTCAATTTAGTAAGTACCGTCAAGGGATATGCCAAGCATGAGGAAGAGACCCTGACCAAAGTCGTGGAGGCACGGTCCAAGGCGAGTCAGATGAGTATTGATCCCACCAATTTAAATGCCCAGACGCTGCAGGAATTTTCTAAAAATCAAACAGGATTGTCCCAGGCCCTGGGAAAACTGATGGTGATTGTGGAAAAATATCCCGACCTTAAGGCGGATGCCAGCTTCAGGGATTTACAGGCCCAATTGGAAGGAACTGAAAATCGCATTACGATTGCCAGACAAAGATATATTGAGGCCATTAAATTATTTAATGATTTGATAACCGTTCCACCTACGAGCTGGACCAATAGTTTGTTTTATCATCATCCTAAAATGCCTCAATGGGGTGTTTCAGAGGAGGAAGTAAAGACCATTGAAAAAGCGCCTGAGGTAAAATTTTAATGAAATATGCTAATCTGTTTTTCTTATTTACCATTATTTTAAGTTTTCAGGTGTGGTCCTTTGAGGTTCCCATACTGACTGGGCCGGTGGTTGATCGGGCCGGTTTGTTAAAATTTAAAAATAAAGAACAGATGGAAAAATTGATTAGAGAGATTTACGCACGTCATGGTGTCCAGCTGCAAGTCTTGACGGTTTTAGATTTACAAGGTGAAACGATTGAACAGGCTTCGATTAAAGTCGTGGAACAATGGGGTATTGGTAGTGCCAAAGAAGATCAGGGGGTTTTATTACTGATTTCTAAAAATGATCGGACCATGCGTATCGAAGTTGGTCAGGGACTGGAAGGAGTTATTCCTGATGCTGTGGCCAAAAGGATCATTGCAGAGGTTATTACACCTTATTTTCAGGCGGGGGATTATGATAGCGGGGTCATGAGTGGAGTTGTAGCGATTGCTCGGCATGCCCTTCCTCATGAAAAGAATTTAGGTCTTTCCACCAATTTGTCAAGGTCAACTATAAAGGGGCGTACTTCGTGGTTCAAGCTCCTTTTGTTTATTTTATTTATATTGTTTATCAGGACCAATATATTCACGCTTTTGTTTGGAAGTATCTTTGGCATTGGAAGATTGGGGCGACGTCCGGGAGGGTTCTTGGGCGGTGGCGGCGGATTTGGCGGAGGGGGCTGGTCTGGCGGCGGCGGCGGATTTAGTGGTGGCGGAGCCTCGGGGAGATGGTGATGAGTATACCTAAATTTGTAAAAAAATATATTGAGGAAGAAGGGATCAAAAGGGTGGAAGAGACCATTGCCCGTGTGGAAAAACATACCTCGGCGGAATTGGTGGCCGTGGTGGTGAAAAATTCCAGTACCACCGGGCATGTTCCGGCGATCATTCTTTTACTTGGCCTGGTACTTTATTTTATTTTTGATGTGCGTTTACTGGAAGAAAAATATCTGGGTTTTTTGCAGATTACTTTTATTCCTTATTTATTATTGTTGTTGATAGCAACCTTTTTATTAAATCAGCTTGACTGGGTAAAAAGAATGCTGACTCCTGCCTGGGATCAAGGTGAGCAAGTCGAAAAAAGAGCATTGCTGGAATTCTATCAGTCGAATATTAAAAAGACCAAGGATGGTACTGGAATACTATTTTTTATTTCAGTTTTAGAAAGAAAAGCAATTGTCCTGGCAGACCAAATCATCTGCGACCAGCTACCGGCGGATACCTGGACGGCAATGGTTAATTTAATCACCAGTGGTATGAAACAAAAAGATCTGGCCAGTGGATTGGAAAAAGCATTAATAAATAGCGGCAATATTTTAAAACCTCTTTTCCCCGTTCAACTTGGCGATATTGACGAATTACCAAATAAGTTAATCATCAAGGAGTAGAGTATGTGGTCAGTCCCCAAAGTGTGGACATGCCTTTTAGTTACGTATTGTATGATGCCGGGTGCTTTGTTGGCGCAAAAGAAGCCGAATGTATTAAAAATTGATTTGGAAATTCAAAGTCAGGAAAAATCTGACGATTATATTGTAAGGGATGATGGCACTATCCAATCTATCGAAGAGGCCAGACAACAGGCCAGAGGCGAGGCAGATAAATTGCACCAGTATGATTATAGATATTATGCAGGTGAGTATCTGATTTATGATTGTAAAAAAAGACATTTCGCCTGTGTCAACAAGAACGGGTTTGAGTACTGTCAATTGGCCAGAAAAAAAACTAAACGGGAAAAACACTCGATCTATGCATGTGCTCATTTGAAATCTTTTCAAACGTTGACTAATTGCCTGGAAAAACAATATGAGTTGATGCATTCACTGCCCAGTAAACTGTTTTGTATCAATATGACTCCGGCTACGGAAACCGCCACCCAGGCCTTCACTGAAATTATTGATTTCGAAGAGGCGGTCAAAAGAAGATTAAAAGAAGATGCCATGAAGGATTATTTTTTGTTGGAATAACAGGTATTAGTAACTACCGGAAATTCTAAAAAGTTTATTGGTACTAAGGGCCATGGCGGTTTTGGAAAAAAGGCTCAGAATAAGATTGGAGTAACCGCTGTGAGGTCCATCCCAGCTTGCTTGAGCATAGTAGAGACAGTGTTTGTTAATGGGTGTGACGGTAATTGTCCCTTTCAGGCCACTTAAAAAACCACTATCAAAAAGAAAGTCAAAACTGCCCGGTTGCGTAATCCTTGGTATTTTAAAATTCAGGCCGAAGCTGTGTTTTATAATTGGTGCGGTTAGGATAATTTTAATTCTTCCGAGGGCATCGTTGTAGCTACTGTGGGTGATCATTTCAATTTTATCTTGATAACTTTCGTAATTAAAAATTCTGGGGATCGATTCGGCACAGGTTTTTTTATGCAGGCCGGCTGACTTGAAATCCATGGTTTGACGTTTGTTTTTATCCTTCGCTTCGTAATCGGTGACGACGGATTCAGTGATGATTTCGTGTTTTTTAATTTTGTCCAAAGTATTTTTAGGAAAAGGCAGATTGTTGATCTCTAAACCGGCACTGAAGGCAGTTAAAGAAACGATGAAGAATAGGGGAATCGAAAAAGTTTTTATTAAGCACACCGCGTAATTATGGGTTCAAAAAATTTACGTTATACATAACTTATGATAAATATAATAAACTCTAGTTACATTTTACACAAATTGTATAAGATTTTAAGTATCCTTTAACTTAAAAAAGGTTTGATTGTCTATGGATGTACAAAAAGTTAATCGTCGCGGAAAGACCCATGATGCTGTTATAGAAAGTAAAGATCAGAGATGGCACTGCCGAAACAGACTCAGTCTTGTCTTTGGTAGTAATGAAATTGAAGACTTAGATACTTATATATACGGAGAGAATTCCCTGGAATTTAAGACCATTAAGTTCCACCAGGCAAAATCCAAGGCCATTGAAGAAATTCTAGATAATTGCATAGATGAATACTATAGGGGACACGTCACGGAAATTCATACCACCCTGATGGAAGATGGTAAAACGGTGGCGATTGAAGATAATGGTATTGGTTTTCCTCTGGATAAGATTAAAGAAGTTTATACGGAATTTAGAACCGGCTCAAAATTCAAAGATGATGAAGTGGATGAAAAAGGTTTTCTGTTTAGAACTCTGGGGCAAAATGGTTTGGGAGCGGCGGCAACCTGTTTGACTTCCGATAGCTTTATCGTAAGAGTTCGCCATTATAATACCAAAAAAGAGCAGACTTATAGCTTTTTAGATGGGGCCTTGACGGTTAAAAAGACCCCGGCAAAATCCTTCACCGGTCATTCCGGAGTGCGGGTGGAACTGGTGCTTGCCCAGGAAGTTTATAAAAATAATATTATTGATCCTGATCTCCTGAGAAAAAGAATTATTGATTTGGCCTATAACAACCCAGGACTGGCATTTTATTTTAATAAAGAAAAATATTTGTATGAAAATGGTCTTTATGAACTGGCCCAAAGAATTAATCCAGAGAAGGCCAGGCCGTTTGGATATGATAAGTACATCTATGAAACCATGACCAACAAGAATAAAAAGGCCCAAGGCCGAATTGATTTCTCCTTGTCCCTGGTGGTGGATAGAAGTAGTGAGCAGAGGGAGCGCATGATTTCCTTTGTTAATTCAAGTCCCACCTTTGATGGAGGATTTCATCACGACCGGATCAAAAGATCGTTTATTAATTTTTTCAAGGAGAAGCTGGAGCGAACCAGTAAGAAAGAAAATTTGAATGTGGTGGATAATGACGTTTTAACCGGGCTTACCTTTATCATTGGTATCACCATGCCCAACGCCCGTTTTGAATCCCAGACCAAACGTAAACTGGTGCGGGATAATCATTTGGATAAGGCCGTGGATATTTTTATGGAAAAATATCTTACGAAATTTGCCAAGTCCTACCCGGAATTTTCGGATGATGTTTTGGAGAGGGCAAAAAGTCGGCACCGATTTGAAGAATTCAAAGATGCCACCAAACGGGGTAAGCAACAAAAAAAACAAAGAGTGGAAAAACTTCTGGATGCCAATGAAAGAAGAAAAAGAGAGTTATGCACGCTTTTTATTTGCGAAGGTGATTCGGCTATTGGTGGTCTGCGCTCTGCTAGAAATAAATTATATCAGGGGGGAATTGCCTTAAAAGGCAAGCCGATGAATGTGGTCCAGGCATCTATCAAAGATATTTTGGATAACCAGGAATTTTCAGACATTATGGCCAGTATTGGTTTAACCATTGGTCATCCGGTAGATTTTGAAAATATGCGCTATTCAAAAATTGTATTTTTAGCGGATTCCGATGTGGATGGTGGGCACATCAATACATTGCTTACCAATTTCTTTTTTACCTTTTGGCCGGAGCTGTTTGAAAAGGGGATTATTCAAATCGCCAAAGCGCCTTTGTTTGAGGTGATCTTGGATAAAGGTGAGAGGGTCTTTGCCGAAACCGAAAATGAACTGGAAATGCTCAAGGAAAAACATAAAAAAATTCATGAAATTCAAAGGAACAAAGGGTTGGGGGAGATGAGCCCCGAAGCGTTCAAGTATGTTTTATCGAGAGAGTCTTTCACTAAAATTACCATTGAGGATTTAGAGAGCGCTAAAAGCATGTTGCAAGTGTGTTTTGGTAAAGATTCCAGTCCCAGGAAAGATCTTTTAATGGATCAGGATGAATATGAAAAAAACCATGCATCGAAAATACCGCCAGCTACCAGCGGGGGTAGTGTTTCGGCGGATAAAGGACAAAAGCAAAAGAAAACCACTAAAAAAATGACTAAACCGGATCATAAAGCGCCTAAAGTGATCAAGCTCAAGACTCCCTCTCATACCGCCTATACCGATCTGGTGCAGGAAGGGCTTTTGAATATGAAAGAAAAAAGAGCGGCTAAAAATTAATGGTGAAATAACGGGATGGATATGGAAGAAAAATATTTGCACTCAATGGAATCGATACCGCTTGATAAAATTGTCAGAGATGAATATCGGGCCTATCAAATCTATACGTTGATGGATCGGGCGATTCCCTATTTGCAAGATGGTTTAAAGCCTGGACAGCGCAGAATTCTTTACACGCTTTATAAAAATCAAAGCAAAGGGCTAATGAAAGTCTCTTCGGCGACCGGACTGGTATTGACCTTGCATCCCCATGGGCCGGCTTCAATAGAATCGGCGATTGTGAATATGGCCCAGGATTATACTTTTTCTAATAATTACAATTTGATTGATAAAAAAGGCTACTTTGGGGAGAGAATGGAAACTCAACCAGCTGCCAGCAGGTATATTGAATGCAAGCTGGGGAAAGTGGCACAAATTTTACTGTTTGATGATCTTGAACAAGTTGATATGGTTCCCAATTACGATGAAAAAGTCATGGAGCCGGTTTCTTTCTATCCCAAGCTTCCACTCATGCTTTTAAATGGAGCGGAAGGTATTGGTACCGGTTTTTCCTCGGTGATACCTGGTTTTCATCATAAAGACCTGGTGGATTCCATTATCCATTGTGTGGAAACCGGTACTCCCAAAAAGTTGCGTCCTTTTTACCACAATTATCAGCATAAATTGGAGATTGAAAAGTCGGGAAGAATTGTATTTCCGATGAAAATTGAAAAAATCGGGGATAAATTTTTTATTACAGAAGTTCCCAAGGGATATGATGCGGCCAAAATATATCGTCATTTGAATAAATTTATCGATAAGGGAGACCTTAAAGATTATATTGATTCATCGGTTAATAATGAAATTAAAATTGAACTTATTTTTAAAAGAGGACAAGAAATCAGTTTGGAGGAAATTGAAAAATCCATGCTGGTTTCATCATCGCTGGTTCCGAACTATACGCTGATTTCTGAGCGGGGGGTAAAAATATTTGATAATCCAGAGGAAATTATTAAAATTTTTACTCAAAAAAGACTCGAAGTAGTTCATAGAAGATATGTTTTACGGGCCCAAAATTATGAAGAAAAAATCAAACAGAATAATGAGATAATCAGGTTTATTAAGGAAAAACATTATCATAAGGCGACTGTGAGCGCGAATCGTAAGAGTTTTGTGGAATATTTAACCAGCAAAAAATTTACTTTTTGTGATTATCTGTCGGACATGCCAATTTATCGTATGACCAAAGAAGAAGTGGCAAAAAGAGTACAAATGGTCAAGGAAGATTCCAAGGCACTAATTGATTGCACAAAAATTTTTAAATCTTCCAAGCTGGTTGAAAAAAAATTGATTGAAGAATTGATAGATGTGAAAGAGCAGTTATCCCAGTGGCTGGTGGAAAAGGAAAAGGAAAAAATCAAGTTAATGAAAAATTTGGAAAAAGGGATTAATAAAAAGAAAAAAGGTCTGCAATGAAAAGACAATGTGCTTGGTGTGGAAAAGGATTAGGACCGGTGGCCTTACCTACTAATAAAGGAGGGGAAGAAATATCCCATGGAATTTGTAGTATGTGTGAATTTCATATGAAGGCGTCATCAGCTACCATGGAGCTCAACGACTACATTGAAGATTTTCCCCATCCCATCGTCATTACGGGTAATGATAGGGTCATTCTCAATGCTAACCGGGTTGCCCGGGTTGCCTTGGGTAAGGATAATGTTCCTGTACAAAAACTGCCAGCTGGAAAAGTATTTGAGTGTAAAAATGCTTTTTTGCCGGGAGGATGCGGAAAGACTGTGCATTGTGGAACCTGTAATTTGCGAAAAGTGATTATGGATACCTTCAATTTTGAAAAGCAATATCAAGATGAGCAAATAATCATTGAACAAGCCCCAGATGACTCTTCGCGTGCATTAAAGATGTCCGTCAGTTCGTTAAAAATTGACGGCGTCGTGTACTTGAAAATACGATTTATTTAATTTTATTTATATAAATTTGACACTACTCATGGACGGATTCATTTTATCAGGGTAACTACGATGAAATTGAAAACTTATGAGGAGTGAAGTTATGTTATTTTTTAGGTTAACAATTGTCAGTCTGCTGGTTGGTTTTATTTCAACTCTTGTCTTGGCCGGTGAATATGAATTTGAAGGCAAAAAGTTCAAGTTACAAAAATTTGAAAATTTACCCCCCAAAGCCGTTAATAAAAATTTAAGTCTGTTTTTAGTCAACTATCCAAGTGAACTATCTCTTCAGGAATTTCAATCCCCTGTTAAAAGCCAGAGTGAAAGAGGTGCTTGTGCATATTTTTCTTCCATAGCCTTGGCTGAAAGTCTGGTTAAGAAGAAAACGGGTAAAGTGATCAACATGTCGGAAGAATATCTGATTTATTACGGAAAGGCCGTACTGGGAGAGTTTAGTAATGGGGATGGTTCGCGAGCTTCCCTAAATTTAAAGGCCTTAAGCAAGGGTTTTTTTCTAGAAAAAGATATGCCCTATGGACCGTCATGGTTTGCTAAAGGGTTACCGTGTGAAAACTATAAGGATGAACAAGAGGGTACCCCGGTTATGTGTTACGCCCATGTTGGACCTGGTGATGAGATTAAAGATAGATTGATTGAATTTACCGATTTTACCGTGGAAATTGTTCCCGCCGATTCTGCGTCCATCATCAATAAAATGAATGAAAAGAAGAATGCGGTAGTCATTGGACTTCCCCTGCACCCAGAAGGCTGGAACGGAGAAACTGGTGAATGTGATTTTAATGAGGAATATAGAAAAAGATGCGAAGTCGAACCAGATGCCCAGTGCGGAGGTCACTCGATTTTACTTACTGGTTATAACATGAAAGAGAGAAAATTTTATTTCAAAAATAGCTGGGGAACTAGCTGGGGTAAACTCGGTTATGGTTCCTTGTCTTTTGATTATGTAGATAAATATAGTTCGACCGGAACCGTCACGGCGGATTATTCAGGGCCCGTCGTTATCCCACCTGACCACGATCAGATAGCCACTCCTGCTTCAGAAGCAGTCAGTGTGGTGATTGATCAATCTTCTGATATTAAAGTAAAAATGACCGGGGTTTTTAAGAATCTATTAAACAGGGTTTTATATACCAGTACGTTTATTGCTTTTAAAAAGGATCAACAGCTTCCCATTGATGATGCTAACGCAGATATTATGTCAGTGCCTGAAAATTTAAAACCGGAGTATGGCTCTTATGTAAGAGGAGCAGATTATATTTTAAAAAATGGCGTTGATACCATTGTTGTTGATGATAGTGAACCAGCAGTGATGGACATCCCGTCTTTGATTATTAACAAAGATCCAAGCGTCTCGGAGTATTTTTTAAGAATTTCGGCTTATATTCATGACGACATAGAAGGTTGGAATCCGGTCTATCGTATTTATAGTCCAATTGAACTATAAGAAGCTCTGGTTTTTTAAATAAATGAATTGAAATGAAGAAGGCCCTCTAAACCGGGCCTTCTTTTATTTTTAGTATTTCTACCATGGTTTTAATACTGGTAAATAAGGTGATACAGTATATCCATCCTCCTGTTGGCCCCGGAAACTTACCGACTCTTATAACCAGGATGGTTGGTATGCAGGCATGAGCAGGAGCGATTGCCTGTCCCAGCTGGTAGTGACGCTTTATTTTACGGTCTTCGACATTCGTATATCATCAGATAAAATAAATGATACATGCTTGACAGGAATTACATACTATTTTTTTTGAAATGTTGTTTTGACCACTGGTCTATGGATTTTTGCGTCTTTTTTTGCTAGTAAGGAAATTCCACATCAAGTAAATCATATTTACGTTTAATAATTCCAAGGCGAGTTTTGATTTCTCCTAGTTTTTTTTCACTTTCATCTTTGATAATGAAATCAGAAAAGAACCAATGCAAGTTCTGCTTTGCTATAAGAATATGTTTTTAATTCTTATGTCATCGTGAATTTTTATTGATTGGCCGTTTCCCAATTAATTATAATTTCAAATCATTCTTTAACCTGGTGGATGACAATTAAAGTCCGTGCATCGCTCAGTCGCACTCCTCAGGATTAATCTTGAGGGTGTAGTTGATAGCATTGTTTGCACAGACAATTACTTTGGAGCCCAGTTGACGTTGCTCTAAGGTCAATGTTCCGTCATCTGCGATCGCCGAGCCTACTTTAACAAATTGGGCGTATGTCTCGTCTGTGAATGCGGGATTTTCTTGATTGGAGCAGTACTGTTGATACAGGTTTTGCGCCAACAAAATCGAAGAAGCATCCTCCCAGCCTTGAGTGATTGCTTGATCCAACTTTTCGCAGAGTCTCTGATCCATTACCTCAGCGTAAGCGCCCGTAGCTAATGCAGCCACGACAACACTAGCAATGCTTAATAATCGAATTGCTTTTTTCATAGAATCTCCTATGGTTAGCGGTTAAAACCTGGTCAAATTCATTTTTTTCGAGCTACAGCGTATATTGATCCTTTATATAGGATTTTTGAGGTGGTTTCATTAAAATTTTTGAAATTGCATACTTTTTACAATACGACCAGGACATCTTCCGGCTACGGCCATGCATAAATAATGGTTTCAATTGTTTATTTGTTAATTTAAATGATTAAATGATTAATCGCCTGGCGACAGGCCCGTTCGTGAGTGATGATGGCCTCGGTTTCCTCTTTGGAATACATTACCTTGCGACCAAATCTGGGAGAAAAAATGACGGTTTCAAACAAACCATCATCAAGGGATTTTTGAGGGTCGTAACTATCATAGGTGACCACCATGGTGTTACCGATAAAACTTTCTTCTAGTTTGATTCTTTCTAACATGCATGACCCCAATTTTGCCATTAAATCATCTTAAGTTGCATTTAAAAACTTAAGATTTCTTAAACTTGGTTAAGCACTATTTAACTTAAGAAGACTTAAAAATCTAGAGGAAATTTTCTAAAATCTGGTCACCGGAAGAGAATGATCCGTCCAGAATTCTGGTTATTATGTCAGTGTGTTGAGTGTATCGATAAGACATAACTCCAAACTTATGAGGGTGAATCCTGTGAACCATGCATAGAGGGAGTTATTTCCAGAGCGTTAAATGCCTTGCATATTTTTTAATTTATTTTCATCTTGATTTCTCTTCATATTACATTTTCACCACTATATTTTTTTACAATCAATTATGAACGTCACTGTCAGTAAAAACTATCTAATGTCACTGAAGAATAACTGAAAGCCTCATACAGCTTCGCCTTGTTAGCTTATCCATGTACTTTTCTGATCAGTATGTATTGATCATGTTTATATGTTGGTTGGTTTCTGTTCCACTAAAAAAAATCAAGTTATGCTTGATTTTTTCTAGTTAAACAGTTAATTATGTTTTAAACTGACTAAATATCCTAATAATTACGGTGTGTTAACCGAATTAACGAAAAAATCACTGATTGCACGGCTATATTTTACACGTGGCAGTATTTTTATGGGCACCAACTCTCTTCTGTGTTATTATCATCACGAATTAACTCAATGAGCCGTATTTAGGAGATTAATGTATGAGAAAAATGATCATAACAGCATGTTTGATTTTTATGAGATTTTCGTCTCAATCTTTTGCTCAGTACTGCGAATTGGAAAGACAAACGTTGGATGTATTGAATGCTCAGTTAAATGCACTGGATACTCAATTATCTTGGTCAAAAAAGAATAGGAACGCAACGGGGGTGAATGGAATTGGAACTCTGGCCATTGCCTATGTAAGTCTAAGACTTGACAATGGTCCAATATCACGCCCCATTTTAGCGGCAATACTGGCAGCAACTGCTATTAATGGTTTTAATTTTTATGTGGCAGCGAAAGATGTTTTATTTTATAAGGAGGCAATTGAGGTTGTAAAAAAAGAAATTGCTGATAAAACTCATGAGATTGATCAGGGATTGTGTTTAAGTAGTGAAATTAGAAAAACGAGCAATCAGGACGTCCAAGAACTCTATATTGGTTTAATGGCCATTAATAAAACATTATTCAAAGATATAGCTGATTTAGAGAAACAACTGGGTGATTGGAATTATGGAACTAAATTGGGGGCACAAGTGCATGTAGGTGCTGCTATCCTTCTAGTTGCAGGATTAGGATTGATGAGTACTGGTGCGGCTGTACCAAGTGCGATAGGTTATATTGCAGCTTTTGGTAGTGCAGAGGTTAATTTTCTTTCGCAATTTGTTCATATGCCGGCATTTATCATGTCAGCAAAAGAAGCCAGAAAGCTGCTTTCGCAAATCAGAGTTGAGCATGAAAAGCTAAAGACACAGGAACAACTGCTAAGAGCAATATTAACCTCATCAAATTAAGAAGTTGTATGAGACAATTATTAGCATTTCTGTTGATTTTTATACTGTCAAAATCTGTTTGTCTAGGCGATGCGATTGATTCTAATTCTGGGTTAAGCTACATTGATAAAAAAATTTATCGGGAAACTTTAGAAATTTGCCAGAGGGGGAATGGGTACATGCGAAGCATTTTAAATCGCAATACCATGAATGCCTTAATGATTTCTATGGGAGAACTTTTTGTGATGATTTCACCAGGTCTTGCCACTCTTGAAGATAAATTGATGTATGTTACCAGACAGGCTACGTTCAGTGATTATACCTATGAGCGTTTGAATAGTCCTGGATTTCTTGCAGCGGTAAACACATGCTATCCGGATAGACCTGATTTACATAATACTTTTGTTATCTCTATGATGACCGCTGATGGAATTGGAAAAGTGCCTGGAGCTATAGCACTACTTCTTCTTTTAAAAGGATCCACAGCAATCTATGCAAAAGCGCTTGCTCTCTTTCCTATAGCAACAAAAACTTTAATTTGGGGAAGCTCCTTAAGCGCTTTAGTATATTCAATTATTGAAGCGAAAAAGCAAATTCAAAACCGTGAATTGACCACCGCTGAAGTCCAGAGAGTAGATTATATTGTGGGAGGAATTAGAGAAGGACGCCAAGCACTTAAGCCCATCACTCTAAAACTTGCAGAAGACGAAATTTCTAAACTTGAAAAACTCTATGAAGAAACTGAATCGGAGGAGGAAAAACAAAAAATTTTATACCATTTGCAAGATATTAATGAAAAAATGCTGGCAGTTATTAATACCTGACCAGTAAAATTTTAATTTTTGCAATTTCAAGATTAAAAATAATATTTTTCGTTATATTTTCTTTGATCTAATGTAAGCACTATTTAACTTAAGAAGACTTAAAAATCTAGAGGAAATTTTCTAAAATCTGGTCACCGGAAGAGAATGATCCGTCCAGAATTCTGGTTATTATGTCAGTGTGTTGAGTGTATCGATAAGACATAACTCCAAACTTATGAGGGTGAATACCGTGAATCATGCTGTTTATGCTCATGTCTGAATTAAATTCCGCGTCTACCCAAAGGCTTAAAACCAAATTTTGGTCGTTTTCATTTAAAGAAGCAATTTGGACAAAATAAGCAAAAAATTCATGGGTAGCGTGGTCGGGATTATTTTGGTTTAAAAAGTCTCTGTAATAAAGGTGAAGATAGCGATGGGCCAATTCGTGGAGAATAATGGATTCATGCATAGAGGGAGTTATTTCCAGAGTGTTAAATGCCTTTCTTGATCTAATGTAAGCTGAGTCCAATTTGGACATGAAGATCTCGTTGGTGGCAGCGTCGTAGAGGGCATACACTTGTATTTTATCAGCGGGGATTGGTTGATCAGGTGATTTATATTCCAGAATAACTTGGTCTTGAAAGGTGATCTTGATCATTTCGGAGGTGGTAAAATGGTATTTTTTAAAAATATTGACAATTGTTTCAATGGCCTGGCATGCATGCTTGTAATCAAGCTCATCCTCGTAGGTGATAAGCACATTTTCTTTTTGACAGTTATTAGTGGTTAATAGAGCAGCGGAAAGTGACCACGAAGTGAGCAGAGCAAATAGCATTAAAATATTATGAAACATATAAAAACCCCTAATATGAAGTTACTTTGTTAAAACGTATAAGTATAAAATCGAAAAAAAAAGAGGGGAGGAAAAAATACTCCCGTTCATGAAGGATAAATGTAAGTAAATGTTATTTTTTACAGAAGGTGATAGCCGCCTCTATGGTAATCCAAATGACAATAAGGAGGATGATGGTATTGATCACTGTCAGCAAGTAAAAACCACTGTTAAAGAAAGTCAGTTCGTTTAAGATTGTGGCATAGATGGTGATGGCCGTCATCAGGACCGCAGGAATTAAAGTAACCAGATATTTGTATTTACCTTTTGGTTTTAAGTAAAGAGAAACGACTAAGAGTGCCAAGGCTGCAAGGGCCTGGTTGATGGCACCAAAAAGCGGCCATAATTTCAAGGCACCTTTGCCATCAGCTCCTGTAATAAAGGCCAGCAGCGCTGCTGAGATAACGACGATCAAAGTGCAGACATGTTTGCCAGTTAAAAACTTAAGTTGTAGTCCGGAAAATATTTCTGTCACCACATATCTTTGAATTCGAGTTGCAGTATCCAAGGTCGTGGATGCAAAGGAGGCGACAAATACTCCCATTACGGTAATGGCAATATACTCAGGGATTTTTAGTGCAGCAATCATGTTGGCGGAACCAATCACAAAAGCAGTTATCTGGGCGCCTAAACCTTGTGTGGTTGACCATGAAGAATATTGAGAATTCCATGCTGCTACCCCTGTTAATCCGTTGTGGGAAAGTCCAATTCCCGCCGCAACCGCAATCACTACTAAAGTGGCCAGAGCACCTTCTAAGAGCATGGAGCCGTATCCTACAAACAAGGCGTCCTGTTCACATTTAACTTGTTTTGAAGATGTGCCGGAGGAGACCAAGGAATGAAATCCGCTAATCGCACCGCAAGCGATAGTGATAAATAAAAATGGAAACATCGAAGGGGCATCCTTAGGAGCGAGTGAAAAGGCCGGAGCAACGATCGTGAGATCCCTGGTAAAAGCAGCTGCGAATACACTGGCCACTAATAAAACCATGGCGACAATCAATTGGTGTGAATTGATATAGTCTCTTGGTTGTAAAAGAGCGGTCACGGGCAAGATGGAAGCGATATAGGCATAAATGAGTAAGATAATGGTCCAGATTCCGGTTGCCGGGATTCCAAAAATTTCAGGCATTTCAAATTGCCAGAAATAGCCAAGCGCCACAGTAATATACATAATGATCATGGCACCAATGCCAGTTGCCAGTGGCTTCCAACCTTTTTTATAAATGAGAATTCCTACGGTAACGGCAATGGGTATTTCAAACCAAACGGGGAAAACTGCCGCAGGATACATTTTAAAAATAACCGCAATGACCAATCCAAAGATGGCAATTACCAGCCATAATTCAAGAAAAATAATGGCAAAAAAAATCATTTTAGTGCGAGTTGAAATATATTTGGCGGTGTACTCAGAAAGAGACTTTCCTTCATTTCTAAGGGAGATGACCAGCGTTCCCAGATCATGAACCGCCCCCATAAAAATGCTCCCAAAAAAAATCCAAATCATGGCAGGAACCCATCCCCATATAATTCCAATGGCAGGCCCGACAATCGGACCGGTTCCGGCAATACTGGTAAAATGGTGACCAAAGATAACTTCTTTTTCAGTGGGTACAAAATCAACCCCATCATTTTGGGCCACTGATGGTACGATGTTGGTCGCAGATAATTCAAAGATTTTTTTGCCCAAAAATCTTCCGTAGAGTTTGTACATTAGTAAATAACCTAAAAATGTTATAATCATTAAAAATAAAGCACCCATATATTCCTCTCTTTTTAAGAAATAGATAAATTATCGACCATTTTTTTATAAAAAAGTTTAACATTGTTTTTATAAACTGGACAAAAAAAATCAATTATTGGAAAATAAAAAAAAAGAATTTAATTTATATAGCGATTTTTTAGATTATTTGCTAACCTATTAATAAATAAGGTTTTCTTTAAAAGACTTCATGGAGGAAGATTTATGAGTTTAACCAAGGCTGATATTGTAGAAAGAGTTTACAAGGAAGCAGGCTTTTCTAAAAAAGAGGCTTCAGATTTGGTCGAGCTGGTTTTTAATACAATTAAAGACACGTTATCAAAAGGTGAGAAAGTTAAAATTTCAGGGTTTGGTAATTTTTCCATTCGGGATAAATCCACTCGTGTCGGTCGTAATCCGCAGACTGGTGATGCGATGGAAATTACTGCGAGAAGAGTATTAAGCTTTAAACCTTCCCAAGTATTAAAAGAAGATATCACTGGTCGTTATGCCCATAGATTGGATGAAGATGGTAATGAAGATAAGAGCATATCTCCAAAAGATGGAGCTTCACGGGCACTCACATCCTTTGTGGCCGGCCAGGAAGAGGAAGAAGACGGTAATGAGTTTTAATAAACTCGCATTTTGAGAGGCATGATTATGAATCAAGGAGCCTGCTTAATACCAGATAGGCCATGGTTTAAAATTGATGAAGTCTGTAAGGTCACCGGGGTCAGGGAATATATTATAAAATTTTGGGAAAAAGAATTTGCTGAACTTGGCATGCCTGAAAATAATCAACCCAAAAATTTTTATTCACGAAAAGATCTTGAAACCATTTTGTTAATTAAAAGTCTTTTATTCGATAAAAAATTGACAGTTGATGAAGCCAAGGTTGAATTAAGTGGAACCCAGTTGCCGCTTGAAAATTTCATGGGCGAATTGTTACCAGATAAAGCTGAGACTGTGACTGATCCAGTTTTGGAATCAGAGGATCAGAGGGAGCAGATATCTGTGTTAAGCCGAAAATTGAGTGCTATTTTAAGTATTACAAATAATGTCAAGTCGGTTCATAATTGGTATTAGGATTTCCTGATTTTTTAAATGCATTTCAATTATTTTTTTGCCATCATCAATATTTTTTTTATTTTTCTGGAGATATTCATTGATCATCAGTCTGAAACTATCTAGGCGGTGTTTTCTGGTCAAGTGGTGAATTTTATCCAAAGATTTTTGAAGATAATCGTAACTGGGCCACAAATGATTGAGCCACGGATTGATGTTGGCTTCATGGGGAGGGATTTTTTTACAGTTTAATTCACTCAGGTCGTCTAGGAATTGAAAAACTATCCCCAAGTGTTTGCCCAGTTGAAGTAGATCAATCGAGGTGCGCAAGCTTACTTTATCCGTAGATAATGTATAGCTGCCAATCATGGCACATTGAATGAGCCGGGAGGTTTTAAGTTCATGCATTTTTAAAATATTAAGAAAGGATTTTTTACCGGCAGAAAGATCGATGACTTGTCCGTCGATTAGACCTTTGGGACCTAGAAAATGGGAAAAGATCCGGATGATTTTAACTGTCTGGGGTGAATTGATGCGAGCAAGCAGGTTATAGGAGGCATTCAGTAGTCCATCACCTGCTAAAATGGCCTGCCATTGTCCAAATTTTTTGTGGGTCGAGAGTTTGCCTCTGCGATAATCATCATTGTCCATGGCGGGAAGATCGTCGTGAATGAGGGTATAGGCGTGATGAACTTCCAGGGCACTGGCCAGCAGTGACATGGGATTGTCGGGTTTAAAAAATTCCAGGTTTGAGTGGGTGAAATCCAGATGGAGGGAGATGCTAAGGAGGGGACGAAATAATTTACCTGGAGGGATAAGCGCGTATTTATAGATGGCCTTAAATTCGTTGTGAGGAGATATCCAATCCAGGTGATCAACAAGATTTTTTTCGAGATTGGCCCTAAGTTTTATAATATTCATAATGCATCCAATGAATTACTGAAACCGGTAACTTTCAGGACTTAAAAGCGGGCCTCGGGCAATAAAAGTGTAGTTGCCGGTGGGGGAGATATTGGGAATTTTAAGTCTGATGATGGGAAAGAGATCGAGAAATTTATCAGTCAGGATCATTTCGCCGGTCATATCGATATTGGAAGAGGCAAAATGGTCCTGGCGGATATTAATGGTGCCTCCCAGGTTGGTGTAGAGAGGGGAATTTTTGTTTCCAATGATGAGCTGTCCGGGAGCTACTCTAAGGGTCATATCGGCGCTTAAGGTGGCCCTGATGGAAAAATCCAGCAGGGGGATTTGCGGGATGATAAAGTTATTGACGTTGGATTCCTTGATGTATAAATCCCTGGATTCCAATTTGATGGAGGTCGTTTTGAGTTGATGGTTTTCTATCTGGGTATTGAGGTTTAAATTGAAGGTTCCGTCGAACAGGTCAAGTCCTCCCGTAAAGTAAGCGATGGTATCGGTATGAATCGTGGAATCATCAATGGTGATCAGGATTTTTCCAAGTCCGATTACCGGATACATATAGATATTAGTTTTATCCTTTTTCAGATTGACCGAAAAACGAATACCTAAAACTTTAAATGAAGGAAGATGGGGCCTGATCACAATATCCTCTAAATTTAAATTTTCCTCTAATGCATTGATACAGGCTTTGGTTATCGTGGGGTTTTTAATAATAATTTTGGGAAAAAAATAAGAGACTTCGACGTCACTGTAGAGTACCGGACAGGCGGTATTGTTGGAAAGCCCGCTTAAGATTAATGATCGAATAATGCCTTTTAGAGGAAAATTTAAGATAAAGCCCAGTGGTATCAGGATAAAAGCGGTTAGAATAATCCGTTGAAAGGGAAAATTTTCCTTATCATAAATACTGTCGTCCAGAGTATTTTCTTGTTTGTGAATTTTTTGTACCATTTACCATCTACTTTTTAGCGTATTGTAATATGTTTATTCTTCCCGATAGTAATTTTTCACTATCATCACGATTGATTTCAATCGCGCTAATTCTTACTTTATTAATTGTTATGAGTTTTTTCACCAGATCAACAAAATCGGATAGGACCAGCTGTTTATAAATAATATCAGCACTGATTTGTTTTATTTGAGGCGAGTTATGGGAGCTTTCTTGTTTGAAATTATCAACCGAGAGTTTGTTGGGATCGATATTAAATGCGTTGAGCGAGGCCTTCAATTCATTTTGGCTGCCGGGAGCCCGAGGCCCTAAAATAGTTTGTTGTAACGATTGCAGACGATCCGCTTGATTGATAAATTTATAAGTGGTGGCCTGGATTTCTTTTTTGGTATTTAAATTACTCTTCAGGGTATAGGTATTAAGCCCTATAATTCCCACCACCAGCAGTGGCCCTAAAATAAAGATGGCGCTGATCACATAAGTGACCAGTCGTTGCTGGTCATCACTTAGTTGATTCATAAAATCCATAAATTGTTCGTAATATTTGGTGTTTTTGAAAAGATCAATTTGGTTAAAAATAATCTGATCGATTGATTTTAGCCAGTTCATAACCATATCCATTTACTTCACCATCACCTTTTTTAAAGATAACACCAAATTTTTGGAGTTAAGTTCAGTCTTGGCCTTTTGCAAAGAAGTATCTTTTTGTAATCTTTTTTCCAATGCTTGAAGGTGTTCTAAAATTTCTCCTTTAAATATAATGCTTAGTTCATCTTCGCTATTTTTAAAACTGGTAATATGAATTCTCATTTCGGGTGTTAACATGGCATTGAATTTAAAAAGAGGGTTGACGGCATTGATGGAAATAGCAGACATAAGCGTAGTGATTTCTTGTTCAATGGCATTTTCCTTTTTTTGTACGGTCTTTAGCAAGGCATCGGGATTCTTTTTAAGTTGTGCTTTGAACCCTTCGGCCAGATTCAGACTTTTTTTACCTAAAATGGAATTGAGATTGGTGGTGACGACTTTATCATTTTTAGAGAGGATGACATTTTCAAGTATCAAGGCACCTATCATGAAAACACAGAGTATTAAAACCCGTAAGCTTATAAAAGCCAGGGAATAAAGAGGGACGGTTTGCGTGGAGGTTGGAGAATATTCGCCTTTTAAAAAATTGATATTGGCCATTTTGGAAAGGGAGGTAAGTCCACATAAAAATGCGTTGGTGCCACCGGATTCCATGGATTGTGAAATATTGATTTTGGGTTTTCGTAGTATGGAAAGCGGAAGAAATTTTTTAACAGGAAGTTCGAGTTCTTCGGTTAAAAATCCGATAATATTTTTAATATTGCTGGTGCCGCCGGTAATGTATATACATTCAATCAATTCGATATTTTTAATTCGATAACCCAGTATCCATTGGTGAATATCCCGCAAAAGGGGGGTCATGGTTTGCTTCATCAGTTTGGCAAATTCCTTCTGGTCTTCATCAACTTCGTTGTATTGGGACTGGTTGAGAAAAAAACAGTTGGTATGTTTGTAGGTAATGGCCTCTTCCAGTGATATTTTATACATCTGGGCGATGGTTTCATTGATAAATGCTCCCGCAATCCCGGAAATATGGTTGGCCACCACGGCACTATCTTTTACTAAATAGCCCTTGGTGGTGTTGTGACCGATATCAAGTAGTAAAAAAGATTTTTCAGGGATATTTTGGACGATCTGATGGGTTTGGCCCAACGTGAGATAGGTATGCAGAGAAAACAGACTGGTGGTGATCATTCCAGGAAGGATGTCATGATTTAAAAGTTCGTTATAAAAAATATCAAAGTCAGCCAGTTTGGTGATGTTGACAATGGCCTTAACGGACTTGTTATATCTGTAGAGGATGGAAGAATAATGCGATTCATTGATGGGAAAAGGTAAATTTTCATCCAACTGATAGGGAATCATTAACCCGGCCTTTTTCAATTTTTCAGTGGGTAGGGTCAAGTAACGGGAGGTGGTTAACTCAGAGGGGATATTGACAATGATTTTTCCCACAAATTGTTTTTGGATCAGATAATTTTTAATTATTTCACATTGCCGTTCGATAGGAGGCTCATAGCGTTTTAACTCAGTTTCTTGAGTTGGAAGCAATGATTCGCTGAAACCTTTTAAAATCATCGACTTTCTTTCAAGAAAAAGATGTAAAAATTTAACGGAATATGTACCAAAATCTATCGAGAGAATATCCACTTAATCATCCCTGAATGTGTACCTCCTAATATTTTACCAGATTCCTAGATTATAAGAAAAGAATTTTATTGAGAATTAACGGCGATATTTTTAGTCGTTATAATAGATCTCTATGACCCTTGGATCTAAAAATTCCTCGGGAACTGGAGTGGGGGTAGCTGTGGGGGGAGGGGGAGGATCGGATGATCCCGCAGTACCATCTTCCGAGGAGGAAGAGGGTGGTTGTGGATTTGGAGTGGGGGTAGGTGTCGGGGGTGGTTTGATGGGTAAATCCACAAAGGCCTTGATGGTGTAGCTGGCATTATCCATTTTTCCAGTGGAAATAATCTTAAAAAGTTTTCCGGCCACTCCAAACTTAAGACCTGCTTGGGTTAATTCAGTGGTTCGTTCGGTGTATTTTTCCTGGCTGGTTACTTCTAACTTGGTGACGAGCAGTTCCTTGAAGTCTTCTTCTGAAGTAAAAGGGTGGGGAGATCCATCGGCTTCATTGTTTTCATCAGCATTATCTTCATTTTCCACCGCATTGGGGTCACCATCACGATATTTAAAGAATTCTTTACTTTGTTCGTCGGTTATTTCTGGAAATAAAAGCTTCAACTGGCCTTGGGTTAATTTGTTAATGTCAATAATCGAGATTTCATGTACCGAGAATTTATCCTTTAAAAGCTCAACAAAATCATCATTCCATCCCTCTAAAAGATTTAACTCGGTAAGTGATGTCAGTGGGGCAAATTTGGGGGTGATACCTTTTTTCATGTAGAGTTGTTCCACTTCCCCTTTTTGCTCATCTTCAAACTTGCCTTTATCGGTAACGTAGTATTTAAGTTCTTTGACCAGGAGGATGGGGTCAATATCGCTGTAGAGGGATTCAAAAGTTTCATCGGTTTCTTTTTTAGTCAAGAAGGCTTCTTCCACTGCCCGGGTGATTTCTTTTTCAATAAAGGAATGAATGGCAAATTGACCGTCAGCAGGGGGATTCGTGGTGTCGGGAGTTGGTTCATTGGGATTTTGTCCGGAAGTATTTTTTTTGATTCTCATATTATTAGGATTTAAAAACCCGCTGACCGGCATAATTTCAACATTCATACCTCCTTGAATAAGAGATTCTTTTTCAAAATCTTGCAGGGCATTTCTTTGGATGAGATTGGCATCAGGTCCCAGTGGAACCGGATAAATAAAGGGTACGACGGTGACTTCTTGTAATAAGCTGGCAGGAATTACATCTTTTAGCTTTTTATCCTTTTCAATCATATTGTGGCCTTCTTGGTAAAGCTTTAATTTGCCAAGGGCGAGTCTTAATCCAGATTCGGCATTGAGTTTTGCTTGCAGAGATTTTTGCTGACTGGAGATCCGGGCACTATTTAACCGGGTTTCAAAAGAAAAATTATAAACCACAAAAGTCAGCAGGGTTATGGCCGATAGAATCATCATGAGTGCCACCCCTTTTTGGGAGGTGAATATAAAAAAACAAGGTGGTTTTTTAATGCTTAAATTAATCTTCCTCTCCCGGGGGTTCGTTATCCATATCATTGTCGCTGTCTTGTGGATTGCGTTTTTTGGAAGCTTCATCAACACCAGGGTCAAAAAATGGCCAAATACTTCGATAAATGCGCTCAAATTTAAGCTCATTATTTTTTTCATCCACGGTGGATAAAACCACTTTGATGGCCCGGATGAGATGGGGTTTATCCATCATTTTCAAGTCATCCACAAAAGTTTTTTTAGTGGGATTCCAAAATAAAAATTCCAATTTTTTAATATTGCCAAGTAAAACCGAAGGACGGATTTTTTCAAAATCAAAATCCGGGGCATAAATATCGCTTGGGAGATAATAGCGAATAAGTTCAAACGGGGCCTTGGAATTGCGATTTTCATCCAGGGAGTCTCTTAGCATGTATTTGATCCAGACGAAATGGCTTTCCTTGGCGTTTTGAATTTTCCTTTGATTGATGGTGCTTAAAAACAGTAAATCGGAAGGGGAATCACTTTTGATGGCGGGGATCGGCTGATTATCCTGGGTGAGGGCCGGAAACCGTTCAGTGGTTTCAAAGGAGGGAAATTCATCTGTCATTGATTCCAGTTCCGATGCTTGCTCACTTTTTTTGCCTTTGATGGACTTGTAGTAAAGCGGGGTGAATATTCTTGAAAAGTCCTGATCAAGCCGGTTCAAGGCGGCTTCAATTTGCATTTTAAACAGATCTTCCTTGGTGACCCGGGCAGCACCTTCCGTACTGTTTTCGGTAAGATAATATACCCCCAGCATTAAAAAAGATAAAATGGTGATGGAAATAATTATCTCCAGTAGCGTAAAACCATTCGGCGTAGTAGAAAGTGGAGTTTGGGTTTTCATATTTTTTTAAAACTCACTTTGGCATTCTGGTTGGTGACCCAGGTGGACAGGGTAAAAAAGTAACCGGTTTTTTTGTTTTGTACCTTGACCTGTAGCTGCCAGATTAATTCCTTTAAATTATCCTTGATCTGGCCATAGAAAATTTTTTCGTAAGGGGAGGTGTTTTCATCATCACTATCCTCTTCGCTTCCTTTCAATTTCTCATAATCGGGCAGTGTGAATCTTTTCCAGGTTAAACTGTATTGGTAGGCATCGTTATTTTCAAAGGTTTTGGTTTCCGGTTGCAAGGTTAATGATTCTTTTAAGTCAGGAGGATCCAATAGGATTTCATTCATTTTATTCATGCACAGTTCTTTTAAAATAATTTCTTCCTCAAGTCTTATGGAGTCAGTGACATTATAACTTAAAGTCAAAGTAAAGGCGGTGGCAAACGCCGCAAATATACCGGTGGCAATCAGGACTTCCAGCAGGGTAAAACCCGATGTGTTTTTTAATTTTTTAACCATTCTTCGTATAATTCCTTGGCAATATTTAAGCGAATATCTTCTATATCCTCAGACTCGTTGAGCATTTTTATTTCCTTGTAGGTTCTTTGAAACTCTTCTTTAAACGGTGAAATACTCAGCCCAATTACTTCGGTATCTGAGGAAAGGATGACGATGGCCCCATCTTTTTCGCCGGAAGGATAGACATAGATTGAAGCAAAATTATTGGTGATCAGTTTAAGAGAGATATTAGTCCCGATGGCAATAATGCTGACGCCACCTGGAAGTTTTAATGCCCCCTCACTAAATTCACTGACTTTGTTAAAGGACTGGTTGATTTTTTTTGCTCTTTTTTCAAATTCCTCACTTTCCTTGGTCCCTTCGGTTTCTACACCCATAATCCTTTCTTCGCTGGGAGGTAAGACAAACGAATCATCCGGTCCATATTCAACGGATAATTCCTGGGGATCCTTATCCAGATCAAATTGCACCCGGGTGATCACGTTGCGAAGGGCGGATTCTCCCACCGAAAAGCGAATGGCCCTCTCGATGTTGGAGATTGCCTCCTCCATATTATCTCTGGAATTGAAAGTGGACGAGACTACCAAAGCCACAATAACACTTATCAGTGCCAGGGCGACTAGAATTTCAAGCAAGGTGAAACCATTGATTGGTTTGCTAATTTTTCTTCCCATGTATGATATCGGCTGCGTCGGGGCCTTCTCCTCCAGGGACTTGGTCAGGGCCATAGGACTTTATGGTAAGGGTATTTCCATCTGACTCATAGACATATTCCATATCCCATGGATCAAGGGGGATTTCTCCATTTTCAATATATCCACCCGGATTATAGCGGGTGCATTCCTTACCGCCAGTAGGCTTTTCAATGAGCGCTCTTAATCCTTGATCAGTGGTAGGGTAGCTAAAACAATGTCTGCGATATTCTTGTAATCGATCGGCGAGAGCCTTCATTTGAATTTGCGCAGCAGATATTTTTCCATCACGAAGCTGGTCAAAAATCTTACCTGCGACGAATGTTCCGGCAATGGCCAGCAAGGTCAGGGCGATTAAAATTTCCACCAGGGTAAAACCTTTAGAAGCCTGTTGGTTTAAAGATTTGAAAAAATCGTTAAAAGCTTGTTTGGACAGCATTGTAATATCTCCTTGCGAATATTAATTATCTAAAACTATTTAATTCCATCATGGGCATGATAACAGAGAAAACGATAAATGTAACCGCCAATCCCATTGCCACCAGCATTATAGGTTGTAAAATGGAGGTTAATCCGTTGAGTTTGGCATCCACTTGATCTGAGTAGTTTTCAGAAATAATCTCCAGCATGGGTTCAAGTTCCCCCGAACTTTCCCCCAGTTTAATCATATGGGTCACCATGGTGGGAAAAAGGTTACTTTTAGCAAGCGGACCGGTCATGGAGGCACCTTCAGCTACGGCCATTCTGGCTTCTGCCACGGCTTGTTTCATATGTACATTGGAAACCAGGTTTTGCACAATTTTTATGGATGTGAGAATGGGGACACCGGATTGTAAAAGGGTGGCAAGCGTGGAACAAAATCGGCTTACGTTGATCATGATAATAAGCCCCTTGATAACGGGAAGCCGTAGTAAAAATCGATGCCAACGTTTTTGTCCGGACTCGGTCGTAATATATTTTCTAAAACTATAAAAACTTACTACTAGGACGATAAGTATGGCCCACCAGTAGTTTAAAAAAATATCCGATAAAAAAATGGAAATTCTGGTGGGAAGTGGAAGGGTTTTTTTCATAGAAACAAAAATTTTGGTGATTTTGGGAATGACCAAGGTGAAAATGATCACCATCATGATGGTGCCAAAGGCGACCATAATAATCGGATAAGTCATCGCACCACTTACCTTATTTCTAAGTTTGACCTGCGCTTCGGTGAATTCAGAAAGTCGAAGGAGGACAATATGGAGGGTTCCTGAGGATTCACCGGCTTCCACCATGTTGACATAGATATTGTTAAAGACATTGGGATAGTCACTCAGGGCCTTGGCCAGGGAGCTTCCTTCGTTCACTTTTTGTCCGACTTCCGCCAAAATGACTTTCAAATCCCGGTTGTCTGATTGATCAACCAGGGCGGTGAGCGCATCCACCACTTGGATACGGGCCTTTAGAAGGGTTGCCAGCTGTCTGGTCATCAGTGCTAGGTCATTGACACTGATGGGTTGCAACAGTTTGATACTGGATTTTTTTTGCGAGTCAGATTTTTGCTCTTTAATAGATACCAGTATGATGCCTTGATTTTTAAGTTTATTTTTTGCCTGGGCCAGGGTTTCTGCCGTGATGGTACTGGTGAGTTCTTTGCCGGAAGAATTAACTCCGTTATATTTGAAAATGGCCATTTATTCTTTTTCCTCTTCCTCAGCGGTGCTAATACCGGTTAGCATTGCCTCGATTGATATAATTCCGGCAAACACTTTGGTTAAAGCCGATTGTTTCAAGGTTTCCATTCCCTGAGCTATGGCCACTTTTTTCAGTTCAGTAGAGGAGGCTTTTTCTATAATGAGCTTTCTAATGTCATCAGTTATTAATAGCAGTTCGCTCACGACGGTACGTCCATCATAGCCATAGTCGTGACATTTGGGACATCCTCTGGCCCTATATATAGTTGCATCTGGAGGAACGCTTGGAATTTCCATAAGACGCAAATCTTCTTTGGTTACCACAATTCTTTCTTTACAATGATTGCAAAGGGTCTGGATCAGTCTTTGGGCCAATACGGCGATTAAAGAGGAAGATATTAAAAATGGTTGTACTCCCATATCAATTAATCGGGTAGGAGTGGTGCAAGCATCGTTGGTGTGGATGGTGGAGAGGACGAAGTGACCGGTGAGTGATGACTGGATGGCCATGACCGCGGTTTCGTAGTCTCTGGTTTCTCCCAGCATGATAATATCGGGATTTTGCCGGAGGATGGAACGAAGGGCGCGGGCAAAGGTCAAATCAATTTTAGAATTGACCTGGATCTGGGATACGCCGGGAAATTCATATTCCACCGGATCTTCCACGGTGATAATCATTTTATCGGGAGTATTCATGATATCCAGGATAGCTCCTAGCGTGGTGGTTTTTCCGTGCCCGGTGGGACCTGAGACAAAGACAATGCCGTGTCTTCTGCGGGTCAAATCCTTGAGACTTTCTAAAACCTTGCCTTCAAAACCCAGGCTTTCCAGTTTTAAAATGGTATTGGTTTTTTCCAAAATCCGCATAACAATGCGCTCTCCACTTTGAATAGGCACGGTGGATAGCCTTATATCAATATCTTTGCCGGCCATTTTGATCCGGATTCTTCCGTCTTGGGGAAGACGTTTTTCGGCAATATCAAGTTTGGCCATAACTTTAATCCGACTGGATACCGCCATGTGAGTGGATATTGGTTGGCGCAGAATTTCTCTCATGGCACCGTTTACCCTAAAACGATAAATGACTTCTTTTTCATAGGGTTCAATGTGAATATCGCCCGCCTTTTCTTTTACGGCGCGAAAAATAATGGAGTTTACAAATTTAATAACCGGAGCTTCATCAGCGCCGGCATCCAGAATGTCGATGGGCCCATCTAGATCCAGGTCTTCGTTAAACTCATCTTCGAGGGAACTCACCAGGTTTTTATTGGCCCTTTCATAGACCCGGTTGATGGCATCAATGATCTTTAAGGGGGAGGATACTAGAATTTTTATTTCTTTTTTAAAGACCTCCCGTAAATCGTTAAAGGCATCAAAGTTATAAGGATCAGTGGTGACAATCGTGACTGAATCTTCTGTTTCCAAAATGGGCAGGGTTTCCTGGGCCTTGGCATAGTTGATGGGGATATCCAGGATGACGTTGGCGTCAATATCATCCACCTTGATATCGGTGATGTAGGGAATGTTCATTTGGTGACAAATGACTCGTACAATATCATGGGGATGAAGATAATTATTCTTGATTAAAATTTCACCCAGTAAGGCACCGGTTTCTTCCTGTTGGAAGACGGCTGCTTCCAACTGTTCTTTGGTTAAGGAAGTATGCTTGAGCAAAAGTTCACCGATCTTTTCTTTTTCTCCTGTCAATTTGCTTAAAATTGGGTCATTATTTTCCATTTTTCACCATCAGTTTTTTTCTTCGTTTTGGGCCTTCTTAATGGCACTGGCATGTTGAATGATTTCGCTATAGTTTGGAACTTCCAATAATTTGGTGGCGTCCGCCTGGGGAGGAACATCCTCCACTTCTTCCAGATTATCCGATTTAATTGTTCCATCTTGAATAGTTGAGCCAGGATTATATAAGGGACCTTCCTTTTGGTTTTTGGCCTTTTCAAAAAGCCCTTTGTTGGTGGTGGCAAAGGGATCGTCATCGCCTACAATATCTTTTAGATGAGCAGCTCTTCGATTGACGACATCTTTTAAATGATCGGCGGTAGTTTCTTCATAGGAGGCTAAAATTTTAGGAGTTAAAAAGAAAAGTAAATTGGTTTTGGATTTTTCTTTTTTCGTGGATTTAAACAGCCAGCCCAGCACCGGAATATCACCCAGGAGTGGGACTTTAGAGTTGGTCACGATGTCCTTATCCTTCATCAAACCACCCATGGCGATGGTGTCCATGTCTCTGACTATAACGGTGGTAACGGCACTCCGATTGTTCATGGCCATGCCGATGGGTTCAAGGGCAGAGGGTAGCGATCTAGTGGAGAAATCATCCATCTTATAGTCAATCTTCAGTTTGACAAAACGACTGATTTTATTGATTTGCGGCGTGAGTTTCAAGGTGAGTCCGACGTCTTGATAGTCAACGGAAGTTTGGGATGGTCCGTTGGTTTGATAGGTGGTTTTGGGAGTAGGAATTTTTTCGCCAACTTCAAAAACCGCTTCTTGATTATCCAAGGCTAAAATCTGAGGGGTGGCCAAAACATTGGTGTTGTCGTTGGAAGCGATGGCGGTCAGTAGTCCGGTTACACTGCGTACGCTTTTTTTGCTGTTATCAGGCAGGGTCAGTTCAACTTTTTTTCCGACTCCGATCCCCGAAAACAATCCACCAATGCTGGTAATGCCACTGGGAGATAAAAGATTGGCCATATCGCCACGATTTTTTCCGCCGTAACCGGCCCGGTCGGTATCACCAGTACCATAGGCACCCACCCATGAGATGCCCCATTCATGACTTGATGATAATTCGCTTTCCATGATGAGTCCTTCCACATAAACCTGGTCTCTTTGAATATCGAGTTTTTCGATAATTTTTTTAATGGTCAGATAATCAGTCGGGGCGGCAGTAACCACGATGGCGTTATTGGATTTATCAGCGGTTAATTTGACATCAGAATTAAATAGAGTGTCAGAGCTGACCACGGGGGATTGGGTGAAGCGTGTGCGGTTCGCTCCTGCCTTGGCATTTCCCACCAGCGCCGACAGCGTTTTAGAGAGTTCTTCGGCATCGCTATGTTTTAAATAGTAAACATGAATCTGTCCTCCAGTGGTGACATCCTTGACATCCAACTTATTAATAATGTCCCTAAGCTGCTGGGTCCCCTCGGCGTTTGCCATGGCGATGATGGAATTGGTTCTTGGCTCTGCAATGATTTTAGAAATCGAAATGTTTTCTTGTTGCATGGAATAGCTGGACTTGTTTTTGTTTTTGGCAGCTTGGGCATTTAAAATTTCGCCGATTAATTTAGCTATTTCTTGGGCGGATGAATGTTTTACCTGAATGATCTGCAAGGTTTCCTCGTGTCCTGGAATATCCACAAACTCGATAAGCTTGACTAATCTTAAAATATTACTTCCGGTATCTTGGGCCAAAATGGTGTTGGTTTGGCGGATGTCGGTGATTCGTCCATTCTTGGTCATAAAGGGGCGAAAATTACGAGTGACTTCGGCTGAACTTATATATTTAAGGGGAATGACTCTCATAACATAATTATCCGTATCAGGTGTATAGGTTCCGGTATAGATCTTGGTGTTTTCGGATTTGATATCCCGGTTATTGACAATTTTATAAAAGCCTCCGGATTGCGACAGGGAATAACCGGCCATATTAAGTACGGATAAATAGGCCTTCCAGGCATCTCCCACGGTGATTGGGTTGGGGGCCAGGATGTTTACTTTTTTTCCTTTGATATCGTTTTCGTAGATAAGATTGATGCCGGTGAGCTTTTGCATGGTTTCTGTCAATTCAATCAAGGAAGTATTGGGAAAATTGAAACTCTCAATAACTTCGGGGCCAAAGGCCGTTTCAGGATTGAGTTGCACCAGCTTTTTGGCCTCCGGTCCCTTTTTAACAGCATTGATTCCGGTACTTCTGCCGAAAACATCTTTGGAGTTGGTTGGTGAGGATGCGGAAGGATCGCCAGATCCGTTATCATCGTTTGAGGGGGAATAACTGTCGTCAGCACTTTCCTCGCTGGGGGCACTGCCCTCGTCATCATCATCAGAGCTATCACTGGAGTCCGAGTTGAAATTGGTGGTTGATTTAAAGCGATCAAAAGGTCTGGATTGGCAAAAAAGCGAAAAACTCGATACATACATGCACATAGCTAGAGCAAAAATCCATTTTCTATTCATACCCGTTCCTTAGGTTGAATCACTCATCAATAAAATCGAAACTTAAATTGGTGGGTGATCCATTTCTAGTTATTTCCAATTCATAGTGGTTCATTTCTTTTATTTGTCCAAAAAAGGACATGACTTGATTCATGCTTCTGATGGGAGATCCGTTAATCTTATGGACGATATCTCCATTTTGCATTCCCAGCTTGGTGTAGAGACTATCGGGTACAATTTCTGTGAACTTGTAAGAGATGGTGCCATCGGGATTATTAATAGGGAGGGCGCGGGCCTGAGTTAATAGCTGGCTTAAATTGACGAGCTGCTGGTCGCGATAACTTTTTTTGATTTTAAAGTTGTTACCTTGATTGATGATGCCGGATGCGCTTGATTGATCAAGCATCCGCTTGCCTTCTTCTGGAGAGAAAATGGTAAAAGGTTTAGTCGGGCCACTATGGTTACTGGAGGCAATGAATTCGCATTCATTCGAGGAAAGATTCTTGACCATAATTTTTTCCGCCTCAATTTTTCCAATGCGTGCCAGTCCTTTGATATTGTCACCTTCCCGCAGGGATATGCCTTCGGTGTTTCTGATTTGGACGGAGGCCACTGATTTTATGGAATCTTGTAAGACCACTGTGTTGACCAATTTAATGGGCAGACTACTTGGTCGGCTGGCCGTGCGACAAACTTTATTTTCATCTTTTTTATCTCCAGGTCTTTGGGCACTGGCGACTTTTTCGTTATTGAGAATAGCATCAAAGGGGTTGGATGATTTCAAGATATCCAATTTGTTATCATAGGAAGTACCCCGGGAGGTGGCTTCACCAATAAAGGTACGGGAGGTTTCTTTTTTACTGATGGAGGGAATATCCAAGGCGGCAGCAATAATCTTGCCTAAAGAATAAGTGAATGCTGCTACCAAGAGTAAACAGAAAATTTGATTGATGCGGATGCGATATTCCGGTGCCATGATTGAACTGTAAAGCTGGCCCCAATGGATTTTTCCCACCGTTTGATTGACTTTTTGCTTTAAGTGCATATTGGCAACTAGTTTGGATACCACTAGTTGCTGCTTTCTGGCAAACGGGATCAGATATTGCTTTAGCTGGCCCAAAAATTTTTTTAATTTCTGGTTTGAAGCGAAAGGCAGCTTTTTAAAAAAGCCCGGTGTTTTGGGAGAGCTTGGTATTTCTGGCAGTGAAGTATCCAAGGAAACATGATCTTCATTATCCTGATCCTGATTTTCTATAACATTTTCTACAACATCATTTTTTGCTTTTTTATTAAAAAATTTATTCTTTATGGGAGCAACAATTTTGCGCTTAAATGAGTTGAGTAAATTCTTAAGTTTTTCACTCATGTTATATTCTTGGTTCATCCTTTCTATTCATTATATACTATTTTAAGGCATTTAAAGTTTCATGAGCAAGAAAACTTTATAAATGAATGAAAAAAAAGTTATTAACTAGACCGTGATTAGGCAAAAATGAGATGGTTTGTTAATTATTTGCATAATTGGTTATGATATTCTTAGATGCTAGTTTTTCAGGGAGAAAAGGTTGATAGAAAAGCTCGGTCAAATTTGCTTTATCTTTATCGTCTTATTGATACAGGCAGCTTGTTCGTCCCATCAAAATTATAAAATATTTAAAGATTCTAAGCTTAAGGCCAAAGATCATTTGAAGGTTAAAGAGATTGTGGCGGGGCCCACCCATGAGGGGAAACCAGGAGCATTTAAAGATTTGACCAACGAGTATGGGTTGGAAGGAGTGGAGGCCACCAATCTGTATGCGGTGGATTTTAACAACGATGGTTATACCGATCTGGCCTTATTACCAAATTTCTATTCTATTCCGGAATTTTATGAATTCGATCCGCTTAAGCGAAAATTCCAAAAAATGAAAGATCACCCATTACCTGGGATACATAAGTATTCCTTTTTAATTTTTGTTGATCTGGATAAGGATGGAGTGCTGGATTTGATAGCAGGTAATCTCAATAGAAAAACTGAGATTACCGCCAGTGCCCTGGATATCTACCGAGGCGAAGTTGTTTTAAAAAAAGTGAGTTATGAGAAAATGGAAACTCCCTTTGATAGGCCGCCCATGGGACCTTCCTCGGTGGCAGTGATAGATTTTGATTTGGATGGGGAGTTGGACCTTTATCTGGGAAACTGGTTTGCGGAAAATAATAAGATGCAAACCCCGGTTCCCGATAATTTATACAAAGGACGTGGTTTTGAGTTCAGTGAAGTCAGTGATTTCCTGGAAGGTGAGCATGCCATCAGAAACCGGGAGCAAAGTTTTTATAATGCAACCCCCACTTATGCGGTTGCCACTTGTGATATCAATCAAGATGGCTGGCCGGATATTTTGACTTCATCATCAGCGGGATTTAACAATAAATTATGGATTAACCAACAGGCGGCTAAAAATCAAAGAGGGTTTCAAGACTATGGGGTGGAAACCTTGTATGCGGCGGATGATGATGGTCTGCTGCAATCCAAGGGGGGAGGAAATTCATTTTTTTCTGCGTGTTTTGATTATAATAATGATCAGATTATGGATATTTTTTTGGGCGAATTGACTCATCCTTATGATTATAAAACCAGGGACCGATCGAGCATCTTAACTGGAAGCCAGATGAAGTTCCCTTTTAAATTTTTAAGATCAGAATTTTATCATACTAAGAGTAAAGAGGATCATTCCAGGTGCGACAAAAGGGCGGTCTTTATTGATTATAATTTGGATAGTAGGGAAGATATCTTGGTGGATAATTCAGGCTATCCACCTTATTCGAGATTGATCCTTTTTAGACAAGATGAGGACAAGGCCTTCGTGGACCTGGCAAAAGAGGAAGGTATTGACATTTTAAATCCTTCGGGAACGGTGAGTTTGGATTTGAATGAAGATGGGTTGTGGGATTTTATTACCGGTCAAACCAATATAAGAAATGCAGGTATCAAAAAAAGGATCTATGTTTTTCAAAATCAATTAGAAAGAACTGATAAGCGTTCCATAAGGTTTTATTTGCAAGGCTTGCAGTCCAATCGTGATGGGCTGGGGGCCATGGTTATTTTAAGAACTCGTGATGAGGTCATGCGGAGATGGATTTCCTATTCATATGGATCTTTTCCATCCCAAAATGAAAAGGGTGTGATCTTTGGCATGGAAAATCAAGATTATCCTCTGGTCGCGGAAGTCCGCTGGCCTTATAAAAAGCCAGGGTATGCCAAATGGGAAACACTGTCCCAGGTTTATACCTTTAACCGCCTTAAAAATATTTCCCATCAAGAAATCACGCTTTGTGAAAATGGTTCCTGGCATCTTGGTAAAGTGGATTGCGAATTTTAAATAATGAATTGGTAGAAATCCCTGATATAAACTGGCATTTTTTTATAAGACAGGGTGGTCATATAGATTTTCGATTTGGGCAGTTTGGGGATTTGGTATTGAGTGAGATTATCATTTGGTTTAATCATGTGGTCAGGCACGATGGCAATTCCGGTATTACTTTTTACCAGATTCACAATGGTGGTCATGGAATCCACGGTAATGATGGAGCGGGGACTTTTGTGGGTGAGTTTAAAAAGAAAATCATTTTCGCTATAGGCGATCCATCTATATTCATGCAAGTTTTTTAGATTGAGTTCGTTTTTGGAAATGAGCACCATGTTCTCATCAAACAGATGCCTGGAGGTGATCAGTTCGGACTGGATATTTTCGCTGGAAAAAACCATGTCAAAAAAACCACTTTCAATTCCTTGCCGCAGGAAAGGAATGTCGCCAATCTTGATACTGATATTACGATGGTTGGCTTGGTAATATTCAATTAGCTTGGGGCCTAGCCAGTTTTCCAGCAGTCCGTGTAAAATGCCAATAGAGAGGGGGTGAGCTCCCTTCAAGGTTAAAATTTCACTGATATCATGGTCAAAATTTTTACATGAAAGGAAAAATTTTTTCCCCAGTTCGGTTAGTAAAACTTTTTTGGAGGATCGGACAATAAGCTCTTCTCCAATAGAATCCTCGAGCAGTTTAATTTGCCGACTGACAGCCGATTGGGCGATTTTAAGTTCACCGGCAGCTTTGGAAAAGCTAGCATGTTTGGCGGTGGATAAAAAGGCTTTTAAATATCGATATTCCATATCCAAATATTATGAATGAAAAGAGTGGAGGATGTCTACCAGGGAGCAGATGAATAACAGGTAAAGCAGATGCACTTTAAAATTTGCTTGTTCTTAAAATAAAAGAGCGATCGCCACCAGCAGTTTTTGTCCTAGAACGTTTTCTTCGTTTAAAATAATTTTTCCCAGCGTCTGGGGATTTTTAATTAGACCAAACTCATCCCCCCTGATCCAAATGTCGGTTAGAACTAATGTCTTATTTAAGATCGTGGAGGATAGGGCCTTGAATGAAGCTTCTTTTTTCACCCATAACCAAAGCAAGTTATCCCCTCCATGTTCCTGATCATGAAGGGTTTTAAAAAATTTAGATGTTTTGGGATCAATCAATCGGGTGCAAAACTCGATGTCCATTCCAATGGACTGACACTCCTTGGTCGCAGCAATTACTCCGGCGCCCACATTTTGCGTGTGGCTAAGGGAAACCAGAAAATTGGGAAATTTTTCTAAATGATGGTGGTTAATAATATTCAAGTCGGTTAGTTCACCTGGTTGATCCATGGATTGTAAACACTCAAGCAGTGCCATGCGGGAATAATAATAACTTTGAGCACGAACAGAGGACGTGAATTGTTTTAAAATATCGGTAGGGATGGGTGCATTACCTGAAAATATTTTGTAGATCATATATTTTTCTTTACTGCCTTTTAAATTTTTGTCATAACTTAGCCTAAGTATATAGAATTTTTTTAGAGTTCTATAATTAAAGGGATTTCGAGGTTATGCTACCAGAAGATATCAAAATAATCATGGGTAATGTTCTTTTTGTGGTTTTTTCCATGTTCATTTTTTGTTTTGCCAAGGCTTCTGCCCACCACGATTTTTTTGAATCATTTGAAAATCCCCCGCAGATTATTGAAATAATTATAAAATAAGAAAAATTATTAATTTATATTTCAGGGAGATGAGATATGACAAATACGCTGGGAAGAGAAGTTCTTAGACAAAAGGCCATTAATAGACCTAAAAGAGTTTTTGATCGGCCTCAAAATAATCAACATCAATTATTAAAGGTAAGTGATTATTACGGAGAAAATGTTTTTGATTTTAGAAAATGTAAAACCGTATCAGAGAAAATAAAAAGAGAGATGTTGGCGTTTGCCAAGCAAAGCAAACCAATTCCAAGAGAGTATGTTGAGCTGGTAGCCGATGCTTGTAAAGATTGGGCGATTGGAAAAGGCGCCACCCATTTTTGTCATTGGTTTCATCCTTTAACCGGAAGTTCGGCAGAAAAACATGATGGCTTTTTGAGTTTTAAAGATAATGAAACTCCCATTGAGAGACTTTCTGCCAGTCAACTTATCCAGGGAGAACCAGATGCTTCCTCTTTTCCCCATGGAGGAACACGCGCCACCTTTGAGGCCCGTGGTTACACTATTTGGGATTTAACTTCGCCCATGTTTTTAACCGAAGCAGAAAACGGTAAAACCCTGTGCATCCCAACCGCCTTTGTTTCTTATAAGGGAGACGCCCTGGATATCAAGACCCCCCTGCTTCGAAGTGGTAATGCGATTTCTACGGAAGTGACCCGTTTTTTAAATTTAATAGGTGAAAAAGATATATCGGAAATAACGGTTACCTGCGGTGCTGAACAGGAATATTTTTTGATGGATAAGGCTTTTTTCTTTGAGCGTCCCGATTTACTGATGACCGGGCGAACTCTTTTTGGCAAACTCACTGCGAGAAATCAGCAATTGTCTGATCATTATTTCGGCGCAATTTCTGAGAGGATTCTCTCTTTTATGCAGGAACTTGATCATGAGCTGTATAAAATTGGCATTCCTTCAAAAACCAGACATAACGAGGTTGCTCCCGGCCAATTTGAAGTGGCCCAGATTTTCAGGGATGGAAATGTTGCCTCCGATAATAACCAGGCCATGATGGCGCTTATTAAAAAAGTGGCGGACAATCATAATCTGGTGGCCTTGCTTCATGAAAAACCCATGAGTGGTATTAATGGAAGTGGAAAACATTTAAACTGGTCGATGTCCGATAATCTGGGAAGAAATCTCCTAGAGCCGGGCAATGAGGTGCATTCGAATCTTCGTTTTTTGGCCATGTGTTCGGTGATTGTGGAGGCCATTTATAAGCATGCAGATATCTTGCGTGCATCGATTGCGACCCATTCTAATGATCATCGCTTGGGAGGTCATGAAGCTCCACCGAGTATCATGTCGGTTTTTTTAGGAGATACCCTTGATAAAATCTTTAATGCCATTATGTCAGGACAAACCGTTGAGCAAATTGAAAATAATCAATTTGACTTGGGGGCTAACCAATTAGCTCATCTTCTGCGAGATAATACCGATAGAAACCGAACTTCACCGTTTGCTTTTACCGGTAACCGGTTTGAATTCAGGGCGGTGGGATCGGCTCAATCCATAGGTTTCCCGCTTTCGATTTTAAATGCGGCTGTTAGCAGTTGTTTCAAAGATGCCAACGAATTTATTAAAAATGAAATGAGTAATGGCGCAAGTATTGATGAGGTTTTACTTAAGGTTGTGAAAACCAGAATGGAAAAATCTTATGCTATCGTTTTCAACGGTGATGGCTATGGACAGAAGTGGCATGAAGAGGCAAAGCGTAGAGGTCTTTCCAATTTAAGAACATCTCCAGATGCTTATAAGCTTCTTAAGGATGATGGCGCTATTGATTTTTTAATAAGCAGTGGCGTCTATAAAATGAATGAGATCAAAAGTCGATATAATATTATGGTGGAAAGATACAACACATATCGCTTGATTGAATTTAATACATTTGTATCTTTAATTGACCAGTTCGTGGTGCCTGTCACTATCGAGTACAAAAAGAAACTGATAAAAGTCATAAAAGGATACAAGGATCTTGCCTTAAATAATTATAGTGAATCAAAAATTTTAGAGAAGCTGGAGGGCTTATCCGCAGAGCTTTTTGATGAATCAACTAAGTTAAAAGCTGAATTAAAAAATCTTCCTTCTGATGAGGAACAAAAATCTTTTAAGATTGCTCATGAACTGATGAATCAATCGATCAAGATGGAAAATCTTTGTAATAGAATTGAAGAAATGATTCCTGATCACCTCTGGAAACTCCCCAAATATATGGACATGCTCTTCGTACGATAGGTACGGCCTGACTTTTGGGGATGCATCGCCTGATTTTTTTTATAAACTTTTTTGATCTGTTAAATTTCCGCTTGTTATTCCAAGCAAATTTTTAATCAATTTGAATATGCTATAACAATAAACCCTTTCATGGAGTTAAGTTATGCCAAGAAAACCGTTGCTTAGAACTGATCAATTTCCTTATCATATAACCGCTAGATCTAATAATAAAGAATGGTTTTATCTTCCCCTTGAAGATGTTTGGATGGTATTTCAACTCATCTTAAAAAAAGCGCAGGAAAAATTTGAATTGGAAATTATTCAATTCGTTTTAATGAGCAATCATTATCATATGCTTTTGAGGACCCCTCATTCGAATCTCGATGTTGTTATGCAATTTATTCAAAAAAATATTTCTGATACTATCAACCAACAAACCAATCGAGTGAATCATCTTTTTGGAGGACCTTATAAATGGTCACTAATTGACAATGCAAATTATTTTTACGTTGTTATCAAATATATCTTTCAAAACCCACTTAGAGCAAATATAGTTGGATGTTGCGAAGATTATGAATATAGTACACTTTATTCTCTGGTTAATAATCTTCCTCTTGAATTTAATCATAATTTGAAAGGTTTTTTTAATTATAATAGCCTTGAGAACTTGGTTTACTTTATCAATCAAACTTTCACCTCTGATCAAATTCAGTCCATTAAAAAATCCTTGTCAAAAACAGCTTTTAAAATTGCTAAAAATCCAAACACTGGAAAGAAGCTGACTTTTAGTATCTGATGCTAAAGTGCATCCCTAAAAGTCAGGCCGTACCTAAAAGTCCGACGTTGCGGGGGGAAATTTTGTCATCGAAGTAGTGAGAAAGGGTGGTGTGATAACTATTTTCTTGCATGAAAACGGCGCGATCAACCAGAATATAGAGTTCCAGAGGCCGGCCAAAAAACCAGCGAATCAGGTTACACAGAAACATTCTTTTGATTTGTTTTTGAATTGAAACGCTATGAAAATAATCATCAATTTTTTGGTGAGTCAGACGATGCGTGATTTGATGTTCTTTTAATTTTTTTAAAGCATAAGCGCTAAATCCGTTGAAGTAATCTCGGATGGGGCAATCTCCCATGGTGATAAATGCTTTTTTTCCCAGCATTTCATATAAAAGAAGATGAAGTCCAAAACGATAGCTTTTGACTTGATATTTATTATAATAATCTTGTTTTGAAATATAGGTATGGGCCCGCGTGGCCAGCGTCAGTCCTTGTTCGTTAATCAATAATGGATTGGACTTTGCAGCTTTAGAGAGTTGTTCATATTGAGGCTGGTCATATTTAAAATAACAACAACCAAAATTGATAATACCTTTTACCTGGTAATAGACAGCAGCTTGTAAGAGTTTTGACGATAATTGTCCGCAGGAATGTAGTCCCACCATGAAGGTATTTTGATTAAAGAGATTTTTTATATTATTAAAATCCTGGGTGGGAGTTTTTTTGATGTCAAAATTATAAAAAGAAATATTATGGGCATTTTGGGGATGTAGTCTTTTACTATTAATTTCTCCTTGCCTTAAAAACTCTTGGTTGATATCTATGCAGGCACTTGGGGTGTTAAAATAGCCACCCAGTATCCGCGACAGATGTCCGACTCCTCCGCCAATATCAACTACGGATTGGAAGTTTAAGTGCTTTTTTTGCTCAACGATGAGTGGAATCAGATTATCAAGTTCATGATGTTTTTTATCCTTGATCCGGGTGAAGGCCAGCAAGGGTAAATCCAATTTGGTTGGATGGTATGGGGAAATAATTTGATTAAAGGACATAGTTTTTTCTATCAGGGATAGTAAGGGTGTATCTTTGATAGGTGAGAAATCGAAGCGAGCATCAATTTTCCAGAGCTGGTCGTGAGTAAGCCGGTCTAAAAGATCCAGATGCTGATGGTCGTAGGCATCCAAGGTTTGGGGGTAATTATAAATGATTTCCTTATTCCAAATACCCTCGTAGGAATCAAGAAAATCTTTTATTTCATGCAGGGTTGATTTATAATCCAAACGTTATCCTTAAATTATGATATCCAATTTATATAGGTAATATTTTGGGTAAAATCAACTGATTTGGAGCTTTTATGGATCTGGCGGGAAAAAAAGTGGTAGTTTTAGGAATGGGTTTATCCGGAATATGGTCTGTGAAACTTTTAAATCAAAAAAATGTCGAAGTTTTTGCGATTAATTCGGGAAGTCCATCCTCTTGGGCCAGCTTTAAGGAGATAAGCTCCATCGTGGGTGAGCAGCACTGTCTGAGTGAAACCGATGCCCACCTCCTTTTTCAAACCTGTGATCTGGTTATTCTCTCGCCTGGAATTCCTCGAACCCATGCCCATATCCAATGTGCCCTGGCACACCATATCCCGGTGGTGTCCGAGATTGAACTGGGGTATTGGTTTTTAACAGATGAAAAAATCATTGCCGTCACTGGGAGCAATGGCAAAACCACCACCGTGTCCATGCTTGGAGAAATGCTTAAAAAAGCAGATAATACCGTTTTTGTGGGAGGCAATATAGGTACCCCACTGGTGCAATATATTTATGAGAAACAAAAATGTGAATTTGTTGTTTTGGAGTTATCCAGTTTTCAGTTGGAATCCATGCCAACTTTTCGGGCCCATTCGAATATTATTTTGAACGTCTTTGTTAATCATACTGAGCGCTATGGTGAGATTGGTGATTATGCGAGGGCCAAGTTTAATATTGCAAAAAATTTAACCCCCGACGATTTGGTGGTGTATCCTACCAATTTTCCACTTATTGCCAATTGGGTGGAGACATTGAATTTAAAAAAAATTGGCATTGATACATCGGATATAAGTGGTATCAAGGCAGATATTATTAAAGATTATTCCTTGGATCATTTCAAACTGGCAGGAACCCATAATCTTTCCAACTTATTGTTTATGCTCAAGGCTTTGACTCCTTTTTCTATAAATAAAGCGGGTATTCAAAGTGCCATTGATACTTTTCTGGGCGTTGATTATAGAATACAGTATGAAAAAACCAACGATTTATTTTTATGTTACAACGATGCCAAAAGTACGAACTGGGATGCCACGCTTTCGGCGGTTGAGTCGCTGGATAAATGTGGTAAAGAGTTATGGTTGATACTGGGAGGGAGGAAACGAAACCCTGGCGATAATATAACTCATCAAATTAAAAACTTAGTAAAAAAAGTTGATAAAATCTTACTGATTGGTGAGACCACTGAGCAGTTTTTTGAAGAATTAAAGAGTAAGATATCCGCTGAAAAATGTTTTACCATAGAAAACTGCATTAGTTTCTCAAGAAAAAATAAGTTTGATGGCATTTTGTTATTTTCCCCGGCATTTCCCTCGTTTGATCAGTTTAAAAATTATATGGACCGAGGAAAACAATTTCACCTGACTCTAGTGGGGATGTGAGCAGGAAAGTGTTTAGCGCCAGCGGGGCGTCGTTTGGATTGACTTGACTCATTTAAATAGTTATCGGCGAAAATAATTTTGATTAGAAAAACTACTACAAAAATGATTAAAAGTTTGCCGATTTTAAAGTGCATATTATATAGTCTATGTTAAGTTAACTCTTGCATTTCATTAACTTAATCGGTTGGTTAAGGAAAAAACTTAAGGCTTTTTGTTTATTAAAAAAAAATATTTTAGTAAGGGTTTAACTGGTCGTAATTATTATAAAATATTGAGAGGGCTTGATCTATGAATCAAAATAACACAGCAGTTAATCTAAGCAAAATGCATGAGTTTCTGGAGAAAAACCAACTGGATGCCATGTTTATTAATGATACGGACAGGTATTTAAATGAATATGTTCCAAGGGATCAGGCCCATTATTATTTATTAACTCAATTTTCCGGATCGACGTGTAAACTTTTAATCACCAAGCACCACAAGGCCAGGTTATACGTGGATGGAAGATATCACCAACAGGCAGAGCATGAATGTGATCTAGATCAAGTGGAAGTGGTCAAGTGTCCGCAGACCATCTCTATTTTTCATAAACTTCTAGAGGATTTAAACCAATTAAATATTAAAAAACTGGGCGTGGATGGACAGCGAACTTCTGTGATGGAAGAAGAAAATATCATTCAAAATGCCAAATGTGATGTGAGCTATTTTGATCAAGATGAGCTGGTAGAAGTGATTCCATTGTCCAAATCAGGCTTGTTAAAACCGCTTAAGCATCTTGAGGTGAAAGTATGTGGCAGTGACCCACTCTCTAAAGCTCGCAGTTTAATTAATGAGGGGGAAATGTATTTGGTTTCGGCGCTGGATAGTATTGCTTGGGTGACTAATGCGAGGGGATTTCACCAACCATTTCAAAGCACTTTCTTTGCCAGATGTATTTTAACTTATAATAAAATTTATGTTTTTAATATTGATGAACAGGCCTATGAAACCAATTTTGCTGAGCCTATTGTTTTTAAACATATCTCTGTCAACCAATGGGCAGACAATATTAAGGCCATTGCCAGTAAGCTGCAACCCTCAAAGGTCTATTATGATAAGGAATGTCTGACGGGAGCGGATTATCGGATTCTTCGGGACATCTTTGCCAGAGAACAATTGTCTGCCCCGAAGGAGCGGATTATTCTTAAACAATCCATTAAAAATGATAATGAGATAGAAGTATTAAAACGTAATTTTCAAAAATCAAGCCAGGTCGTGGCCGAAACTATTAGACAAATCAAGCGAGCGGTTAAAGAAAATAAAAAACTTTTGGAAAAAGATTTGTATGATATGACCAACGAAAACTATAAAAGGATGGGGGCCATTGATCTAAGCTTTAATACCATTGCGGCAGTCGGTGCCAACGCCTCAATCGTGCACTACGGAAAAGCAAGTGACCAGGTGATGATTAAAAACGGGGATATGCTTTTGCTGGACTCCGGTGCCATTTATGAGGAAGGTTATGCGACGGATAAAACCAGGACTTTTTTAGTGGGAGAGTTAAAAGATCCCAAGCTTAAGAAAATTTATACCCTGGTGTTAAAGGGATTGTTAAATGCTCAAAACGCTATAGTCCCGGAAGGCACACTTGGTGCGGCCATAGATATATTGGCAAGAAATCCAATTTTGCAACATGGATATAATTATTTACACGGTACCGGACATGGTATCGGTATCAACACCCATGAAGGGGGAATTGCTTTTTCATTCAAAAACAATATGCCGATTAAAATGGGACAAGTGGTTTCGATAGAACCGGGGATTTATATTGCCGGCTACGGCGGAGTGCGGTTGGAAAACGTGGTGGTGGTGGAAAAAAATCCGTCCATCGAAGGGACTTTGCGGTTTCGTCCTCTGGTTAATATTGGATTTGATCACGACCTGATTGATTTTAATCTGCTAACCAAAGAAGAACAAAAATATCTTGAGGTTTATGAAGCTGAGTGTGAGAAACAAAAGACTCTAATCTAAATTGGATTTTTGATAATTGGCCAAAAAACTTTTTTTAAATTCCAAGAAGCGGTTTTTCATAATCGCAGTTCTGGCCTGGTCGGCCAGCATTTTATAAAAGGCTATATTGTGATTGGTCGCCAGTATTGCTCCGAGAATTTCGTTTGAATCAAATAAATGTTTGAGATAGGCCCGGGAATAATTTTTACAGCAGTAACAAGTGCAATTTGGTTCCACGGGGTAGAAATCTCTTTTGTAGTTTCTATGGGTGATGCGAATTTTTCCTCGATTGGTAAAAAAGGTTCCTCCCCTGGCAAATTTGGTGGGGATAATACAATCACTCATATCTATGCCATTTTCCCACAACATCAGTAGATCCTCGGGGTTTCCCACCCCCATGACATAGCGTGGTTTGTTGACCGGCATGAGCGGTGCTGTGAAGGATACGATTTTTTCCATGAGCTCCACACCTTCACCTACAGAAACTCCTCCGATCGCATAACCCGGAAGTTCCCGGGAGCAAACTTCCTCTACACATCTTTTTCGTAAATCGTTATAGGTTGAACCTTGAATAATTCCAAAGAGAGATTGTTGTTCGTTGGACCAGGTGGCGATGGAACGATCCAGCCAGCGATGGGTTCTGGCGATGGAATTTTCAGTATACTTGAAGGTGGCAGGGTGGGGAATGCATTCATCAAAACTCATCATGATATCACTACCGAGGTTTTGCTGAACCTCAATGGATTTTTCCGGTCCCAGCATGATTGATTTTCCCTCTACATCCTTAAATTCAGCGCCTGCTTCGGTGATTGATTTTTTTTGCAAGGAAAAAACCTGGAAACCGCCAGAATCAGTGAGAATCGGCCTTTGCCAATTCATAAATTTATGGAGTCCTCCGGCTTTTTTAATCAGTTCTGAGGATGGGGATAGATGCAAGTGATAGGTGTTTGATAAAATAATCCGGATATCCATCTCCAGTAAAGAACTTGGGGGAAGTGCCTTGATGGCCCCGTGAGTTCCTACCGGCATGAAGACCGGTGTGGGAATTTCACCGTGAGGGGTTTTAATCAGCCCGGCCCGTGCAGCAGTTTGCTGGTCAGTGTGAAGAATTTTAAATTCAAAATGCAATTTATTTTTATTTATGGTCTCATTCATAGTTATCATCAATTTCGCTAATGATCATGCAGTCTCTTACATCATTGGGAGTATGGATGTTGCCTCTCCATTGGTTAAATAAATCAGTAATCTCGCTAGGAGTCATGAGACACGAGTAGATTTTGTCGTTTTTCTCCAGATGTTCTTTGCTGTCCGCTTTGACTGCTTCAAGAATTTCCGCATCCTCTTTTCCGGCACTTTTTAATATTAATTTGGTCTCTTCATCATATTCAGTTTTAACGCTGGTAAAGTGAATGATAAAACGGCAACGGTTATTTTTAGATCCCAGTAGATACAATTTTTTTTCATAAAACATTTTGATATTATTTTTTCTGGTGTGATGTTTAAAGAAGGTTTCAACCCGGTTGCAATCAGGGATATTATTTAAAAAACAGTGGGCATCATCCTGGCATTTTTGTTTGGGTTTTAGTTTGGAGAGAATATTTTTAAGTTCACTAATTATTTCCTGGTTGGAATTGGGTTGCTTGGCAGGCAGGGATTCCAGATATCTTAGATTGTCAGAAAGAATTTTTTTAGTAAAATTAACATATTTGGGGTCACCATTTTCATAAGCATTGGAAGCAAAGTGACGGTAATATTTTAAAAGCTGTGGCTTCTTGGTGGGAAGTGATGAAGCGTTTATTAGACTGGCCAGATAATAGGATGAATCAAAAGCATTGAAATCATCGCTAAGAATTTTGGTAGTGTCCATTTCCCAGCGGGTATTAATTAAAAGATCATTTTCAATAAAGCTGTTAAGATCCCCCAGATTGTCTTTGGTGCTAAGACATGTAAAATGACCTTTGATATTGTGCAGCTGAGTTAGACAGTAGTGGAGGGGGTCATCTTCCATGGAGTAGTACAGTAAAAAATGGTTATTCAGGTTACGGAACTTGAAATTGATCGCAGAGTTTCCAAAAAGATTAAATAATTCGTCCCGGCCCTCTACATAGCCATTGATAAGCGGACCGTATGCTTTGAGATATTTAAAAAGAGACAAGAGCAGTTCATGAGGCCTGGTTAATATATCCTCCATTGAAAGGAGATTAAAGTTAAGCCTGACGGATGCTTGCAAGAGGTCTGCTAGTTCTTTGGAATGCTCAACTGACCATGGTACCTTGGAATCTTTTTTTTGGTACTCATAAAGGTTCGGGAAAAGTTTATTAAAGAGCGGGTTATCAGAGGAGGCTTTGGATAAAAATGGGGTGAAATCGTAAGTTTTACCTTTTTCTATCATGGCAGACTCACCAACTAAATAATCAAAAAGATAAATTCCCGTCAGAATAGTCTTGTCTTTTTTATGCACATAAGGGGCAACATAGATATAATGGGGCAGTCCCACATCTTCCTTGTCAAAGCCCACAATGTTCAAACTGAAGTCTCGGGGAGTTAGCACGGAATCAGCAGTGAGAGTTTGGGCCTTTTTACCTTCGTTCACCTTGAAAGGGGGGGGGGCTTGGTAATCGGTATAAAAAATACTGTTCGAGGCATCCATATTTCTAAAAAGGGGAGTGAGCAAGGGGAGGATAATAATCATTGGTATGACGGTGATGGCCAGTAGCTTGCGTAATTTGAATTGATTGTATTCGTAGCTGGTGAAACTAAGCACTTCCTTTAGACTTCTTCGCTTGAAACAGACCGAAAGTTCGGTGAGAAAAAAAAGTGGTAAAAATATAAAAAAACCAGCGGTTCTTAAGACCGATTTTAAGCGGATCGCAAAAAAATTGCCTTTTACTCGTATGCCGTATAGGAAGGGTAGAAATCCCACACCAAAAAGGATATTGCCAATCAGCTCATAGCTTAAGAAAATCACTATAAAACGGGTGATCATCTCAGCATATTTATCATGGGTGGGGCCTAGCTTTCTAATGATGTCTCTTATTTTAGGAAGGGCAATTTGCAGATTTGAAAGAATCAAATTGGAAATGGAAAAATGATCAAAGGAAGAGGTGGGTACAGGGATTGGTGGTGTCTTGGGTTGATTTGGCTGGGGATTAAAGACACCTCTTTTTTTACGTGGCTTGCTGGTCAAATCATTGGTGGATTTTAAAGTGGTACCTGGTGTGCTTGCCGTGCCGGCTTCCTGCCCAATGCCAAGTTCGCTAGCATTTTCCTTGATTTTGGCGACGGTGTCTTGACCCAGTTTGGTGGCGTTTGATATCAAATTTTGCTCAGCTTGCTGGGCCTTTATTTGAAAACCTGGAATGGCATTTTCAATTTTGGGAATCAAGTTGGTGGTTAGATATTCTTTTTTTACATAAGTCGAAATTTGTTTTACATAGGTTTCGACTTCCAGGTTAAGTTCCAGCGTGGGAAGAATCTGATAGCCAAGGATATTTAAAAGAGACAAGGTGGCCAAAAACAGATAAATTCTGGTTTTACAACCTACCTGGAAAACTTGGTGGGTCTTGAAAATATTTAATTTATAAAATAAATTTTTAAAAAATCCCCTCTTTGATTTTATACCAGGGGCGGCTGTTTTTCTGCGTGGCCTGAAAAAATTTAACAGTCCTTTCTTTTTACTTTTGGTCAATTCTTTGAGTTCGTTACTGGGTGGATTTGCTCCGTTAGGTGTTGGTCTTGGGATGGATTTTTGTTTTCTTTTTTCTTCAAGGATTTTGGCAAGCTCGTGTGGTCGGGAAAGATTAAGGCCACTGGGGGCGGTCACTTGCGATCTGGTTTTATGCTCTGACTTTATGGTGGTTGACTCCAAGTCTTCAGTCTCGTGGGAAAGATCAGGTTTTAATTTTTTGCCAAATAATTTTTGAAAAAAAGATGGTTTGGTCACGACCGCACTGCTTTTATGAAGCCCTTGTTTGGTGATTTCACTGGTCAGGTGAATATTTTTGCTACTTCTATCATGTTTGGTATTATCATCAAGATCGTCGAGATCATCATCCAAATCCAAGTCAGCTATTTTGGTCGGCGGTATTTTGGAAGCCAGAACATTTTTGAGACTTCCAAGGGTCCTCGGTTTGCTGCTAGATGAGTTAATCATTTTTTCTTGAGTCTTTTCTTTGACCTGATGGTTGGAGGTCTGGTTAGTCTGTTTATGTTTTGAGTTGGTACCTGTTCCAGATTCCATTTGCAATTCTATTTTTTGCTCAGATTTATTTTCTTTTAAATTTTGCGCAATATCTTTTGGTGAGGAAGCGTCGTCCACATCCAAATCAAAAAAGTTATCACTTAGATCCCCATCATGATCGTCATCGTTTTCTTTTTCGTCAATATCAATATCGATATCGACATCATCTTCATCCTCAATTTCATTTTCCAAATGATCAGATTTATCTAATGATATATCAATGTCCGAGGAGGTAAGGTTGGCTTTCTGGTTTTGAGCTAAAGAGGCTTCTACAATGATTTCCACCTCACCAGTCTTGATGATATCTTTATTTTCTAGGATATATTTTTTTCCTGCTTTTAATTCCTGATTTTTTAAAAAGCTTCCTGACTCGGAGTAATTAATTAAAAGAAGAGCGTCATCTTTTATGATGAAACCAAAGTGTTTGGGAAGAAGTGATTTAATCTGATAGCCGCTATCGGGGGAGCTTCCCAAACTAAACTGATCAGACAGAGGGACCGTTTCAGATTTAGAGGGAGTGTTGATTTTTATTTGATAGTTGGACATGCTGCAAGACTTCCCTGTCAAAATTTATTTTTCACAAAAACTTGTATGTATCTATTTTCCTTTGTTTTTTAATATTTTGCAAATTGATCAAAGGGGATGCCAAGAATCCGATCAAAATACACAGGTATAAAAATCCTGTATTTTTAAAATTTACTTTTATGGGTAATCCTCTATCCTATTTTTAAAGTTCAACCAATATTAAAAATGAAGGTGTTATTATGCTTGGAAAAAAAGTTTTAGTTCTTATCATGCTTGGGTGGTTATTTTCATTAAATGTCTTGGCCGATTATGAAATCGTGGACCGGTTTCGCTTATACGACGATCGATTAAAAACCATGGAAATACTTCGTCCCTACGGTCATGATTTTCTTTTGAATATAAACGCAGCACTCAATCCTGACGTAAAAAAGACCATCGATGACGCTGAAAAAGTATCAAAGACTAACGGCACTTCACAAATTACCGAGGCCCAGAATTTTTTAACCCAACATAAAAATGAAGAATTCGTCGGAAAATTTGATCTGGCCTTTGGGATTCCGCTGCCCAGCTTTACTATTTCTGGAATTAAATTTACCCCCGATCTTCGCTTTGGTACCAACGTGGGTGCCCAAGTGGGAACCAAGGCAGTTTTGTTGACGGCCCAAACGGTAGTGGATTTATTAGGCCCGGAAATTCCCCAATCAGTGGTTGATTTGGTAGTCGCCAGATTTGATACAACAGGGAATGGCGCTTCCCTGCTTACCGACGCAGACTGTGTCACCATTTTGAAAGAAGCCAACACTGCGGATAATTGCACTAAATTGAAAGAAAAATATTTAAAACCAGCTAGCCCGGATATGGCGGATCTTTTTGCTTATGTAAAATATGAAAGCAGGTTTGGGACTTTGTTTAATGCCTATAAAGGCGATTTTTTCGGATCATTCAATCCGTATGTAAGACACCGAGCAGATTTAAAGAGACGTTATACCGCAGAATTTTTGGCCAAGGAAAGTGAACTCTTTGAAAAAGATGAGCTGGTGGATTTTGTAGATCTGGCCACTGATTTTATGTTTGGTTATAAAAAAGGTGAATGGAAAATTTATGCTACTGCGGAAGAGATAAAAATTGCCGAACTTAAAAAGAACATGGTGCTGGATGGTACCAGATACGGGGAAACGTTTTACGGTGATGAAATTCTTTTTAGACTGCATAGTGATTATACTTTCAAGTTTGCTGGTTTTGCCCTTACACCGTTTGGTGGAATTCACAAGCGAAGTGGATACGATATGGTGGATGGACTCTACGCTGGAGCTGATTTTGGATTTAGTTTTTGGCAGGATCGATTAGGCCTGCTTGCCAAGGGTATGCTAGACAGTGAGTATATTACTCTGGCCCCCAGACTGCAGTTGTGGCTGATGCAACTGGAAGCCGTAGGAAAAATTGCTCATAAAAGTGAAGTGGACGGCATGAAAATTGCCAATATCTACTCATTTAATTTTAGACTTTTCTTCTAAGTTATAAATGCGATATAATGGACAGGGAGTGAAGTATTCACTCCCTGTTTTTTTTAGTGGAATTATTTTGAAAATATTCATACTGGTGTTATCTACTTTTATTTTTTGCGGCTGTTCTTGTCAGAAGGAAGAAATCACTTATCCCAAAAATCAAATCTTAGAAATGCTTCAAAAAATTGTACCCGAGGCAAAATTTAAATTGGGAGAATCTTTAACAGACATCATTCCCTGTGCTGATTACGGGGCGGGATGTATAAGCGTGCATAGAATAGAGGTTAAAAAACTGGTCATGGTGGCAGCGGAATTCACCGGACGGGATCAAGCTTATCAAGCGGCCAAACGGTTATACGCCTACCACTATAACAACTGGGTTTTAGATGATGTGGTTGGTGAGCCTTACCTAGAAGCCTTGGTTAAACAGGCCCTGGATGCCAAACTGGTGGGGGAACCACCGCCAGAACCTGAGAAAAAATAATTAAATTCAGCCAGTTGCGATAGTGTACAAAAACTGTAAAGAATTGTTTTTTTATGCCGATCCATACTTATACGATCAAGTATTGTTTAAGGTTGGGCCATGAAAAAACTATCTTTATTGGTATTTCTTGTTTGTTTGATTGGTGGAACATGGGCAGAGGAAATGATTAGTGTTTCCAGTTTAAGTGATGGCGCTTGTTTTGTGTATGATGGAGAGGGGGATCAAAAAATCGCCAAGATTGCATCGTTTAATCAGTCGCTCTCCTGGATAGTGGATGATTTATCAATGCAAAAATTGAAGGAAGATATCAATAAAAGTCTATTAAAGTATGGTTATGAATTTTCAGATAACAAATATCAACTTTATATCCATTGTGGCGGGTATGGTGCCTCTTTGGTACTAAATATCGATATGAAGGGTTTTTATGCCTGTGCCTGGACCCAGATGAGCGATAAGGCCTTTATTCTCAGAAATCTGGCCATAACCAGCAAACCAGGCCCTTGCCATGGCCAGATTCCTGGCCGACTGGTTATCTTTACCACCGGGGATGAGGCAACGGATTTGGTGGAAAAAGAATTATCTGATCCTTCATGGAGAAAAATGATCAACTTTGTGGCTGCAGGAGGATACGGTAAGGTTACTGTTTTTCTTACGGAGGAATATACTTTTTCCGAGCACAAAGTGAAGCAGGCACTACTTGAAAGTTTTGATCAACAATATGTTAAATATGTCGAACTAGAAAATCTCTATCACCCAATCGGTGATTTTAAATTACTTGAGTCATTAAGCACTAATTAATTTTGGGAAGAGATGTGAATAGCACTTTTCGCAGAAGTGGCCAGTTCGCGTCCCATTGACTTGGAAATTTTTTTGCTTTGGTTTTCGGTAAGCTCGGATTCTTCCTTGCAACTGATACAGAGTTCTGCCACCGGGCGTGCCCTGAGTCTTTCAAAAGAGATAGGATTAAAGCATTCATCACACAGCCCATAAGTCCCATCTTTAATTTTATCAAAACTTTTACTTATTTTTTTTAAAAGAAAAATATCTCTGTTTCTAAAACGCAATAATTTCTGGGTCTCGGAATTTACGCTGGCTTCGTCTAACGGATCAGAGAGTTCATTTTGGTCCAGGCAGTAGTTTTGCGGATTGCTTTCCAGCAGATTAAGTTCAATTTTATTTTTGATTTCAGTGAGTGACTCCCACAGAATTTTTAGCTGGGTTTTTTTCAGGTGTTTGTTTTCTCTTTTTTCAGGAATAGGGATATCAATCTTGTTTGCCATGCTAAATCTCCATTGCTCGAAATAAGTGTGTGTTAAAAATCTTTACTAGGTGTAACTAATTTACTGATAAAATATTAATCATGCAATTGATTTTCACAGGAGAAATCTAACATAAGTTGACATTTATGTTATGATTTTTCTGGAAGATTTGACTCACAAAAAGGGCAAAAGTGCCAAAATTGCCGATCGATTTTATTTTTACATGAATCACAAATGTGGATATCTTCCAAATCAAGACACTCAAGATCACCCACTAAAATATCTTTTTTAAGCGCACGAATGGTGATGGGGTGAGCTTTGAAAGTGCCTGGTAGAAGGTGATTCGGAAGGAACATGCCTCTTGACACTTTTTGATCTGGTTGTAAATTGACGAGCAAATTAGCTGAATTTTTTAGGTCATAAACCGGAGCAGAGTTTTCCACATGAATACATTTTTTTAATTTTAAAATTTTTCGTTCTAAGTCATTCATCGCATTGGTCATGTTATAAGGTGACAAAATTGTAATCATTGTTATTGGGCAAATTTAAATAAAAAAAAATCATTAGTATGTTTTTTTTTATTTTCTTTTGCTTATTCCTTATTGTAACGGTAAAGGATTCGAGGTACAAGGGCCTGGCAAACGGTTTTATTATATTATAGTGATGTTGAGGTTGATGATTATGCGGATTAATTCCATTTATTTGGCGACGGAAGGGGAAGGTGTTTGGATTGGCACGGTCCAGATATTTGTTCGGTTTAATGGTTGTGGTATAGGGTGTGACAATTGTGATTCGTCTTATACCTGGAGCTTTAATGGTGGCCTAGAGATGAGCCTTTTGGAGGTTTTAGCCGAGATCGACAAAGTGGGACATAATGGGTTGATCAGAAGGGTTTCGATTACGGGTGGTGATCCTTTAAATTGTAAAAATATTGATGCAGCCTTGGCCCTTGCCCAGTCCCTTAAAGAAAAAAATTACTATCTCAATATAGAGGCATCCGGGGATCGGGTAGCACATGATCTTTTTACGTTAGCCGATTTTATAAGCATCGATTATAAAACTCCTTCCAGCGGGGTCACCACTCCTTTGAATGTTTTAACTCAAATGATTGACCAATTTAGTGGAAAATTCCAGGTCAAATCAGTGATTGAAAATATCCAGGATTTTAACTACGTTAAAAATGCTTACGCAGAAATTAAAAAAGACCAGGGAGGGTCTCATTTTGCATGGGTATTGACCCCTTCGTATAATACCAATGAAACTTTTCCCAAGGAACGATTCAAAAATATTTTAAATTGGAATGAATCTCATGGGGGCTTCTTTAGAGTGGTTGGGCAACAGCATAAATGGGTTTATGGCCCGAAGAAAACTAATGTTTAACTGATAGTAATTTTAGAAGGGGAGTGTTTTTTTGGATGGCCGGATTGATGGTGAGATTGTTGCCAATCTTTTTTCCAAGGTGAAGCGATGTTTGGCAGTTATGACTTCGACTGGTTCGATGACTCAGACGCTGGTAAACCATTTCTACTTGTTCCTTTAAAACATCCTTCAAAGCAATCAGTTCTTTTGAGCCGGTTTGTTGCTTTTGGTTGGCAGTGATTTTTTCGGTATATCCAAGACCTACTCCTTGCATAAATGAGTTCTTGGAAATCACGGGATTATGTTTTTTTTCTATTTTATAAATTCTCTCCAGTTCATAGTCAAGAAAGTGGGAGACATATTCAGCCAGTTGGGTATTGGTATAGGTTCCGGTGACCTCGAGATAAAAAATATCACCCCCGTAGCTAAAAACCGGAGATACAAAAAAGGTTTTGAGTATTTCGTAGATGGCCTGATGTTTGGCGGTCGCTTTTTTTCCGGACAAAACCCGTTTAACGTAAATTTCCTCCTCCTGTTCGCGGGTGGATTGGGCCAGTAATTCCAAGTTATGGTTTAACAGTAATTCGTTGGCCTTCATGGTGGCCAGTTCCGCTTCGTGGGGGTTGTCGCTAGTGGAAAGTTTGAGTAACTTTTTTACTTTTTCCACAATTTTTTCGTTTTTAAAATTTTCATAACATTGCAGGTTGGCAAGTTCGATATTGGTATAGGCATTGGAGACACGTTCATCGAAATTAAATCTTCTACAGGTGGATTTAAAGTAGTCCAAGTGATTAAGAGCTGCTTGTCCATAATCCAGCCATGCAATAAAGTGCATGATCTCATGGCGCAAAATATCCTTGATGACCTGATCCTTTGCCAGATACATAAGTTTCCGGTTAAGTGCAATTTTGAAAAAATTCGGTTCAAAATATCCCAGTTTCGAGTTATTTTCAAACACGACAATGTCGTAGGGAACCAGGCGCCCCTTATAAAAAAAACGGGTGCGATGGACTTTGATTCCCAGTTCCTGGGATACGATCTCACGAAAATCAGACTTTAATCTTTTTATAAAACTAATAATGGTTTTTGAGTAGATCAGCATATGGAAAGCGATCATACCTAATCAGATCTGAAAGGTAAATCAATCTTTGATAAATCCTGTTCGAGGATTTGCTGACATTTATGTAATCGGGCTTGGACAGTAGTAATCAGATCGAGCTGCCCAAGAGATAAACGTTTAATCATCTCACCTAGATTGGATTGATATCTGGCATAATGTTTTCCGATTAAATCTTGTTTAATTTCCTCCTGGCAGGATGTCTGTCTTTGTTTTATATCCTTAACCTTATCCTTTTTATGAAGAATTTGAAATTTTTCAATATAATTTTTAGACATATCATTGTAAAAATCCAGAATCCCCCAAGTGACACAGGCCTTGGTCATCTTGCTAAAGATGCGGGGATTTTCTTTGGGATCGAGTTTATTTAGACAAACTTGCACGTTTTGAACCGCCATTTGTTTAGAGGTAGAGATTTTTTGAGGATCAATTTTTTTAATTGAATCTAACTTGAAATTAAAATAAGAGTGAACCTTCTCTAAAAGGTGAGAAGCCATTTGCTTTTTTGGAGCAAGCTTGGCGGTTAAGTGTTTAAGATGATGATCAAAGATGATCAAGGTATTCTTTTGGGTTTCCTGGTTACTGCATAGATCCAGGTTATGATCATTGGCCTTTAAACAGGCTTTGAAGGATGTCTGAGCCGCCATGATGACATCTTGAGATTGAGTGCCAAACTGGTCAAAAGGTAACATTTTATTGATCGAACTCTGGATGACTTCTTCTGATAAGTATCCAGTCAGTTGTTGTTTTAAGCGTAAGATTTCTATTTCAGCGGATCCATTATTTTGGACGATCGCCGCTTTGATTTTTTCTTGTTTTGCCTGGTTGAAAAAAATCGAGTTGACTTTGTTTCTGAAAGCCTGGTTTTTTATGGTAGTGGCACGATCCTCATTATTGATGGGATAGATCGATTCCAAAACTTGATCAATGGAATCCTGGGCCACCATCAGAGTGATACTGGCGGTCAGTGTGGGAATCAAAGCAGTGATTTTATTTTTGGTATTTTTAGTTGATAGATCCTGTTCCAGCTGTTGATGGATTTTTTGAATGAAGTTTTCTTGTTTGAGTTGTAACATTTTTTCTTCATGTTGCAAGGTGGTCTGGTACTCATTGAGTAAATCATCTTCACCGCTCAAGGAATTAGCCATTTTGATTTTTGCCATGACGTCAGGAATCCGGTCATTTTTTATATTTTTTTTGATTTCTATATTGAGTAGGTGCTGGGTGATGAATAAAAAGGCGTCTTTGAATACTTGGTTCTCACAGATGGTTTGCACCAGGGGCATATTCCTTTGGAATTCAACCAGGTTGGAAATAGTTTTATTACAGGTCGGGCCTTGGCGGTGCTGGTAAGCAAGAAGATAAGCTTGATCGCAAGCGATTAAAGAGCGGATACATTCTTGGGTCGAACGCTGCAACTTTTGCTTGAACTCAGGGGGAAGGGTAAAATCATATTTTTTTAAGAGGTCATTGTTTTTTAATTCATGGTCGATTAAAATACCCGTCAAATCAAATGACTGGTCCACCACGGTTTGTTGCATGCAACCGACGTGAACTGATTCATCATAGCTGGTTTGGGCAGGAGGAGGACATTCGTTGGCATCCACGCAGGTCAAGGAGTCGGCTTTTTTACATTTTGGATTTAGAAGGTAACTAGTCAAATCAAGTCGGGCCTTAACTAGCATCTTTTGATGGTGCTTATCAATACATTGGTGATAGCCTGAAACGATGGTTTGTTCCCGGGACGCTGGCAAACGAAGGTGGTGCAGGGATTTTTTCAGGTTGGTTTCCAGGATCATGGCGGTGGCCATCGAGGTGGTAAAACCCTGGCAATTTTCAGGAAATTGGCGGTGGAAGGCATCCATACACGGTAAAAAACCATCTTGCATTACTTTCTTAAGAAACTGGTCTTTTTCATTTTTACTGACATAGGTGTTTAAATCTTTGTGGTTTTTTATGGAGTGGCCAAAGATAGACTGGCCAGTCTCAAAAGTAAGTTCGTTTGAACAATTGACAAGCGTCGTTTTAAACTGCTCTTGCGAAATGTCCAGATCCAAATCAGGGGTATGCTTGATCCCACCTTCGCTCAGACAATGATTGTATTTTTTCAAATGCTTTTGATAAATCTCACGAATTTCATTTTGATCAAGCAGTGGACCTAAATAAGCATTCAGTTTTTGTTCCAGGGTTGATTCAATGGCCTTTTGGGAGGCAAACTTGATGCTTTTCATAATGCATGCCTGGGTTATTTGGAGGGGATTGGCCGTGGTTTTTTTATTATCAATGTTTTTGAAATAATATTCAATGCCGCATTGATCATACGAAAGCATGGTCCATTTTTTCAGATCAATTAAAGTTTGCATGGGTAAAAGACATTTAAAATTTTGCTCAAGCATGATGGATAGTGTTTCTTTCCCAATCCTGAAAAAAATGGATGAACTTAATCGTTGACTGCAGTCACCTTGATTTTTTTTAATACAGATGTCGTAGTCTTTTAATACTTGCCGGGTGGCCTGTGTGGTTACCTGGGTTTCCTTGGCAGAAAGATGGTCACTTGGAAAATTAAGTTTTTTTAGATTGAGTTCAATTATTCTGGATAGAAAGGTTGCTTTGGAAATTTTGACAATGGTACTTCGGTTTTTAAGTGGCATGATATTAGGCCGGTTCTCTTTGGCTATGGAAAGGGCGATCTGCCTGATTTCCTCCATGGTTTCATCACACGCACTTAAATCTTGTGGGTTTTTTGCCTTACACTCATCAAATTGAGGGGCCAGTTGTTTTTTGATATCCTTCATTTGCAGGGCCCTTTCGATAATGGAATCAGCAATGATTTTTTCCTGATTACTTTTACTGAGAGTTCCCCATAGCGGGGATATGGTGATGTCGATGGTGTTTCCGATAATCATTTTAGGCAAGAAGGTGATAAAATTAAAAGTTTGTCCCAGGACGTTTAAGATGCTTCCGGTGTGAACGGGTTGTTGCTCTAGCTGGAGTCGCAATTCCAGGTTGTTTGAAAAATGTTGAAATTCTTCGATTTGCTCGGATGATAAGGAAGACATACATTGGGTTGGGACAGGTAAATCCGGGGCGCTGGCATGGAGTCCATTTAGATAAACGAGTAAGATGATGGTAATAAAAAATTTGCGTACCACATAAGCTGATCGGAAGAAACATCTGAAAGCATGAGTAAAATTATCAACTATGGGGTTGCATTTCTAATGATTTTTTGGATACTTGCTCACTTTTATGTTCCACATCTGCGCACTTATTTATAATATTTTAGCTGATAAAAAATAAAACCTAAGTTGTGAATAGTAGGTATTATGTCGATTAAAGTGCTTTTTTTTGATGATGATGTTAACTGGGCCCGGACCGTTGATATTTTTTGTAAAGATTCAAAGATTGAGTTATGCCAAATGGCCAATATCGCCGATATCCGCTTAAAAATAACCCAGGATCCAACTTTTAATCTCGTGGTCATTGATATCAGCACTCCCAAGCGTTCGATTTTGGAGGTGATTAGATATCTTAAACTGAATATTCCCTCGGTTAAAATAATTTTGACCGTGTCAGATATGATTATTTTGAATAAATTGGGATTAACGAGCGGTGCTTTGACCAAACTCGGGGTGGAGGATGTTCTGGTGAAACCCTATGGCCAAGCAGCATTAATAAAATCCATCCATGGGATTCATCAATTTGAATCATGGCAAACCTTGAAAAACCAGGATGAAGAGGAGGATGATCAGGAAGAAGCCGTGCGGGAGCAAGATGATCGTTTTACCGGAGTGAAATTGGAAAATTATATAAGTGGGAGTGTCAATGTTTTTGACCTCTATTTAAGGACCTCCCGGAATAATTATATTCGAATCTTTCACCGTGGTAAGAAATTTAATAAACAAAAACTGGAGAAGCATCAATCCAAAGAAAACATTGAATATCTCTATTTTAAAACTGCCGATCGGGGCACTTATATCAATTTCACCAATAAACTTCTGGAAAAAATGATTGATAAGGATATTAATGTTGGTAAAAAAGCCGGATTGGTAAAAGAAGTGTCGGAGATTTACATTGACGAAATATTTACCAAGGGGATAGATGCCCAGATTGTCACGGAAGGAGAGGCTGTTTGCCGGAATATTTATAATCTGATTCAAGAGGATGATATCCTGTTTGAAATGCTGGAAAGTTATCTTAATCTGGATAACAGTTTCAGGTCGCATCTTTTCGGCACCATGTTTTTTTCGTCAGTCATTTGTAAAAATGTGGAATGGGCGTCAGGGAGTACCGTGGAAAAAACCTGTCTGGGGGCAATGCTACATGATATAGGTAAATTAAAATTGCCCGAAATATTTAAAACACTTTCACAAAAAGTCATGACTCCATCACAACTGATGCAATATAAGAGTCACCCGGCGATGGGAGTGGAGATGCTGGCGAAATTTCCGACGATTTCGGAGCCGGTGAAACAGATTGTTTATCAACACCATGAAATGGCCGATGGATCAGGATTTCCCAGTGGCCTGCCTGGAATAAGAATCTTTCCCTTGGCCCGGATTGTATCCCTGGCCAATCATTTTTCTAATTATATCGTGGAAAAGAACATGGCTCCCAAACAGGCGATCCATCCGTTTGTGATGGAAAGAAATACCTTGATTAAATTTGATCAGGTTTTAATCAAATCCCTGATTATCGGCTTTATTAAAAAAGGAAAGTCTTAAGTGAACAAGAAAAATTTATTAATTATTGATGATGAACTAGATATCCTGACGATCCTGGAGGTTTTGTTTGCAAAACATGTGAATCGGGTCTTTAAAGCAGAAAATGGCAAGGTGGCACTAGAGATTATCAGGCAAAATCAAATTGACTGTATTATTTGTGATATCAATATGCCTGAAATGAACGGGATTGAAGTGATCGCCAAAATTCGTGAAATGGGTAATGAGGTTCCGATTATTTTCTATTCGGCTTATGGAAATCAGGACTTCATGCTGAAGGCCGGCAAGTATGGGGCGTATGATTTTATTTGCAAGCCGAATATTCCCCAATTGGAAGAAGTCACCATCAATGCCCTTAAATCGGGGATAGATGCCTTGTATGATAAAAAAAACCAGACCGTAGATGAAGATAATTTTTCGGAATATCAAAAGTTACTCAAGAAAGTGGATGAAAAATAAATTTGCATGGGATGGGTGAGATGGCACCAGGATCTTACCCTAAAGAATATCTTGTTCAATTAGTTGATAACCAGACCTTGCTAGGCCGGATTGTGATCAGTAAAACCTCGAAAAAATTTATGGTGGAATTGGATTTGGTTTTGGCCGAGGGACAAAAAATTTATAAGCACATTGATCTGTTTTTTAGTTGCAGTGATGAAGAAGAAGTATTAAGTGAAGCAATTTTTAAACTTAAAACTTATTTTGAAAAAAACCAACAGTCAGATAAATGACCGATTGGCGCACACGGTCAGTCATAAATATGACAACTTGTTCATATAATATTAATAATATCGAATGGTTACTTGACATTGAGTCTGGCATATTATTTGCACAATAAAAGGTGTGTGTGTGTAGGAGTTAAGAAAAAAGGATTTTTTCAGACCTCCATAAAATGTCTCTCGAAAAGGCCAATCTTAATGGATTGGCCTTTTTGTTTTACTCGTTCGAGTGTCCATGATAAATTTTTGACTTCAATTTTTAGTTATCAAGGAGAAGGGAGTGACTACTCGAATCGTAGAATGTGTACCAAATATTTCAGAGGGAAAAAATCCAGCGATATACAATGCGATTGCCAGGTCTTGTGAAAAAATTGCGGGCGTCAAGCTACTTGACATTGATCCTGGTTTTGCCACCAATCGCACCGTGATTACCTTTGCCGGAACTCCCGAAGTGATCGTGGAGGGAGCTTTTGAAATCATAAAAATGTCAAAAGAGTTGATTGATATGAGAAGCCATCAAGGGGAACATCCCCGCATGGGGGCCACGGATGTCTGTCCGTTTGTTCCGGTCAGTGGGGTTACCATGCAAGAATGCGCTGAGCTGGCTAAAAAATTGGCCAGGAAAGTGGCTGCTGAATTGGGGGTATGGGTTTATCTCTATGAGGAAGCGGCCAGTAAACCTGAATGGAAAAATCTGGCTAATATTAGACAGGGTGAATATGAGTCCTTGCCGGCGCGCATTGGTTGTGATGAATGGAGACCGGATTTTGGGGATGGTAAAAAATTAGATGAATCGTTTGGTGCCGTGGCCATCGGAGCCAGAAAGTTTTTAGTTGCTTATAATATCAATCTGAACACCACCAATAAAAAATTGGCCCAGGATATCGCCTATAATATTAGGGAAACCGGAAGATCCAAAAGAGTCAGTTATCCAGATGGTGATATTGTTAAAGGTCCAAACGGCAAGGCCTTAAATGTTCCGGGAATATTTACCAATTGTAAATCTACCGCCTGGGTTATTCCTGAATATAACTGCGCTCAAATCACCATGAATCTGACCGATATAGATGTAACCCCGGTGCATAGTGTGTTTGAAGAGGTGGTCAGGCAGGCCACGGAGAGAGGAATGAGAGTGACGGGATCAGAAATTGTGGGATTGGTTCCTAAACAGTCGATTATGGAAGCTGGGCAATTCTACTTAAAAAAACAAGGGCTCACCACCGGGATCAGTGAAAAGGAAATCATTAATGTGGCCATCAAATCACTGGGACTAAATGATGTTTCTAAATTTAATCCTGAGGAAAAAATAGTTGAATATAAATTTAAAAGAAAAAACCGACTGGTTGATCAAACCCTTGAACAATTTGCGGATACGCTGGCCAGTGATGCTCCGGCACCCGGAGGCGGATCAATTGCGGCCCTTTGTGGAAATTTGGCGGCGGGACTTGGTACCATGGTCACCAACCTTACTCATAATAAAAAAGAATATGTGGATGCTTGGGATGAGATGGGTAAGTGGGGGCCGGTGGGACAAAAATTAAAAGATTGGTTTTTAGAGGCGATTGATCAGGATACCGATTCTTTTAATGTGGTTATGAGTGCTATGAGTTTACCCAAGAAAACCACCGAAGAGAAAAAAATCAGGAACGAGGCCTTGCTCAATGCCAATAAACAGGCCACGCTTGTACCTCTTTCGGTCTTGGAAAAAACGACGGACATCATCCCTCTTTTGGAGATAGGCTTGGCCATCGGAAATACCAATTGCGTTTCCGATGTTGGTGTGGGTGCCTATTGTATGCTTGCCTGTGCTGAAGGAGCTGCCATGAACGTGAGGATCAACCTCATGGGCATTGACGATGAATCTTTTAGAAATGATTGTATGCACAGATTAAACCGCGCTTTAAGTGAAGTGCGCTCTAAACATAAAAAGCTGGTAGAGACAGTGGAAAAATCACTTCATTTCTGATTACCAACTGACCAGGCCATTTTTCTCTCCCTTTATCCATTTATTCAGGTAAGCTTTTTTCCATTTATGAAATGGTTCAGATTCATCCAGTCTCAAACAATGGCACTCTTCCATTAGTTTTTCCCTACCCATGATATTGAACATAAGTCGATCAATCGTGGTGGGATTGTTTTCGATCATGTTATTGATTCGTAAGTTATACTCTTGGCTGGATAAATGAAAGAGATCCTCATTTTCTTTCAAGATGGACATAAATAAAATGTCATATTTCTCATTCATCCATTTTTTTCTGAATTCATCTTGCTCTTTGATTTTGGAAAACAGAGAATAACCGGTGACCATCTGGTAGGTGTGAGGCAGGTCATAGATTTCGTAATCCAGGGAATATTCAATATCTTTTTGTTGATTATAAAATGCCCGGTCGAAATAGGCATTGAACTGATCATTTAATTTTTTTGAATTAGAGACAAAAAGATTGGATTCCATGTTGATGGAATTCATATTTTTTCCAGTCCAGTTGCATGAACCGGTGGTTAGTTCATATTTTTTATTGGCCTCGTTGGTGATCGACATAATCTTGGCATGGTTTTGTTCTCCGTGGGTGGAGTACCATCTGATACTGATCTTGCCCTCTGCAATGTTTTGGAGGAGATGATGCGCCACTTGCCGGTTAGGGGTGCCATCCTTGATGGAATTGAAGGCATCCTTGTTCGGGTCAAGTAATAATAAAACCGGATTATTTTTGGATCTGAGTTTATGATTGGCAACCAAGATGAGGTTTTTGATTATTTCCGGTTCGGAAAGATAGAACATTTGAATGCGAACGATGTCCGAAGGAGTGGTGCCTTTTAACATTTTTAATATTTCTTTTTTTATCTGACTTTCGCTGGCGTACTTGACTTTTACATTGCCCCGATTTTGGTCATTTTCATAAGAGACCAAGGGAAGCTGGTGAGTAATATACTTTTTTATTTCATCAATCCCGAGCTTGTTATTGATCGCATACTTTCTTTTTGATTCATCACTGATCAATATATTTTTTTGGCGCAGACGCAGTGGTTCCTGACTATCTGTAATAATACTATGAGCGACATCCTCGCGGATGGACATATAGATATATTTGGCGAGATTGCCTTTTACGCTTATGGCGTGGTTGGTGGAATCGTCGCTGGCGTTATGGGGGTTAGCCGATGACACCAGGGCTTCAAAGTCATCACTTCCTTGGATATCGGTAACTAATATTTTGCGATGATTGGCCTTTAATAAGGCGGCTTCCATCACCATGCGAAGATTGATGTTTTCCTGGTCCAGGGAGGTCGGGGCAGGGGTTAACTGCAAAACCGGACTAAGGGCCACCAGGCCCAGCAGATCCAAAACGTTGCCCCCGAGTCCCAGGGTGAGCTGGCTGGAGAGTCTCCCCAGATGATTAAATAATTCAAAGGTACCGTACTTGGTGGCAGATTTGCTTTCTAAAAGATCCGAATAAAAAACATCAATTCCATGCTGATTTAATTCTTTAACCGCTGCCGAGATCCGGTCTCCATAGGCCCGATTTAGTGGATCTAACATGATCGTGATTTTAATGTCAGAACTAATTTTTTTCTTATGGATTAAAAGCTCTTTAAATTCTTTAACGACATCATAATAGGTGGATGATTCATTTAGCATGCAATCAAATAAAAAGGTGGTGATCAAAATATTTTGGTCTGCGTTTTTGATCATCTCCATGGCCTTCTTGGATATTTCCCTGGTGCGGATACGCTGGTTGTTGATTTTATCCCATCCGTTATAAGTGGAATGAAGGTCAACATCTTGCTCGTCGATGTGATAATAGGGGGTATTGACCTCTAGTCTAATTTTTTTTTTTTTAATACCAGTTCATGGTTGAGTTTGGTCCAAGGATTGAGCTTGGTTGATTTCCCGGGAAAGCTTTCAGATTCACTAAACGCTTTTAATGAAAATACGGTTACCATGATTAGAAGAAACATGTAGTAAGGTTTCATTAAATAGTATGTTCTCATGCAAGGTCCCTGGTTGAATTTGTCAATTTCCCTCTCAAATGTTCAATCATTAGACACTTTCTTGACGGGTTTTGACCTATTTATAAATCTTTCAATATAATATTCAATCGGGATGCCAAGATGGGAGGGAGGGAAAAAATGATTTTAGATTTGACAAGAATAATGATCCGATCTTGTAGTCAGAGCTGGTCCGAGAAGGTATTGTTAATGTGTTTGTACATAGAGACTACTCTATTCAAGGAGCAAAATGCCAAGTAATTATTTCTGCAAAGAAAATTATTATCAAAAGTCCTGGCCTTCCTGTTGAGCCAATAACAATTGAAAAGGTAAAATCGTTTGAAGCTCCTATGCTCAGCAGAAATCCAATTTTGCATTACGTTTTTGCTAAAATGAAGTTGGCAGAAGAACGCGGACTTGGCTTAAAATCCATGAGAATGCGAGCAATTAAAGCTCATCTCCCTCTCCCCGAATATTCTTATGAAATTGACAGAAAATGATGACGGCACTTTCTCGGTTGAAATTTATACGACGAGTATCCCCTCTGATTGATAAATAAAACTAGGTCAACAATCCCAAATCAATAAATACATCTTTCCAATATTTAAAATTCACACCATCTTCCAATCTATTCATTTTATCCAGAGACAAACAATATACATCTTTCACACGCATATCTTTAGCAAAAATTTTTAAGTTTTTTACATCTGCCGTGTCTACACGCTTGGCAGATTTTATTTCGATGATGGCAATTTTCTTTCCCGGTCTTTCAATCACCAAATCTATTTCTGCTCCATCTTTAGTTTTTAGATAAAAAAAAGAATAATCCAGTCGTTTATAATGTGAAAGAGCAAACATTTGAGTGATGATAAAATGTTCAAACGCCCGTCCATAAGCATAAGTTTCAGACTGCAACTCAACATTAAGAGTTTTATCCAATCCTCTTTTTACACCACAATCAAAAAGATAAAATTTAGGCTTTTCAATTAATCTTTTACGAGCAGACGTATGGTAGGCATCAAGTTGAAAGCCAAGCAGCGTATCTTCTAATATTGAAAAATAGTTTTGGACTGTCTTATTATCACATCCTACCTCTCTGGAGACTTTCGCAAAGTTAATGATTTCTCCGTTCATTTGAGATGCAATTTCTAAAAATCTTCGAAAAGGTGCGAGGTTCTTAATTAATTGTTCGCTCCAAACTTCTTCTTTCATATAAGTTGAGCAATAGCTTCTTAAGTATTCTTTTTTTTCTTCGCTTTCCTTAAAACCATATATCCCGGGTAATCCTCCCCATTTAAGATAATCATCCAGTAAAAAATCATCCCCAAGCTCCAAAAAAGTGAGCGGAAATAAATTATTTGCAAAGGCCCTTCCGGCCAGTAAATTAGCAGCACCTTTTTTTAATTTTCTAGCACTTGACCCTGTTAATATTAATTTTGTCTTTATTTTAGGATTTGCAATAATTCTATGGGCTACATCAAGGAGTTTGGGAATTTTTTGAACCTCATCAATGATAGCCCAATCATATTGATTGCTTTTTTTATCAACCATTTTATACAAATCATCTGGATTATTTAAAAACCGAAACTCATTTTCCTCTATCAACAAATCTATAAAAAGATTCGATTGTCCTTCATAAAGAGATTTGACGAGTGTAGATTTCCCAGTTCCTCTTGCTCCGAACAACAAAAAAGAAGCTGATTTCAATGGCTTAAGACTGCGTGGATACATATCCATAATTGTACGACATTTATGGAGTGCTGTCAAGAGGCTCAAAAGGTACAATGATCATTTACAGTTAATCTATTATGTCTGATGTCCCCGAGGCCTATCGTCCACTGGCTGGTACCAGTTCTCTATTTCACAATCCGCAATTTTCAATAGCAAAAATTGAAAAAATAATCTATGTCCAAATTCTCTTCAATATTTTTTATCATGCTAGCCAGGTCTGAAACTTGGGTCTTTTGATTTATATTTTACTACTAAGTAATTTCCATGCGACCCCTTCTGCATCTTTTAATGTGATGATCTTTAATTGACAGCTCGATTTATGAATAAAGCTCAAAAGTAGTATTAATTTTTGTTAATTAATCAAAATTTTTAGTAAAATATTTGTGTTTAGTTAGCTCTGAAAATCAAATAGTTACTTGGGGTGTGACTACAATTGTAGGCTTTGGGGATGTTAGTTGTGAAACAGGGGTGCTCATTCAAGCGACTATTATTATTCTAAAACAGTAAAAAAGAAGAGACATCTGTTGTTTGTAAATTAGGAGCAAAATAAAATTAAAGAAGCTAAAGAAAATAATGGCGATGGATTTTTTTTAAAATATACAACACAAGGACAAACCAATGAAAAACGTCAACCTCTTTTTTTTATGTTTAGTTTTTATGCTTAGCTCGAATGTGTCAGTGGCCAGGGATCAATACGTCATCTGGCTGGGAGGGATGAAAGGGGCCCAGGATGATGCTCATCAAAATAAAGCCGCCGTTGATCGGGTGGCCATCATGATTAAGTCCCTTGCCGAGGGAGGTGTTCCTCTAGAGGATATCGTCGTGCATGTCTCAGCAGGTCCTGAGACGGTGGTGACCCAACCGAAGCGCGGTATCGGGGTGGCATGGGTCGGGACATCATTTGATGGAGTATTGATCAAAAATGAGAATCATGGCCAATTGGGAAGTTTAGTGGACTATCTTAAAAAACAAGGGATCGTCATCCCACCGGTCAATCTCAGAAAAGGTACTTTTAAGCAGGTTGAACAATCAGTTGCCCAAGCTGGTGTCAATATTAGCAAGGATAAAACTGGCAGTCTTCATGTTTATGTGACAGCAGGCAAGGAAGAAGGATATTTTGGACGTAGTGGCCTCGATGAGTCACCAAAACCAAATAAGAGTATTTTTGCGATGGAGAATATGGATAAATCGAATTACAACAGGGACTATGTGCTTCCTCAGATAGAACGCAATCAACAATTGGAATCCATCCTAGGTCAAGCAAATGAAAATGAAAAACTGCGCGCACTGCTGAGGAGTCCCGATAAGATCGCCAGTGAAGATAAGGCCCGTGAAATTATAAGCAAGATGGGACTTACCGCACTTTTTCAAGCACTTCCCAATAATCTAGACGCATTAACTGAACTTCGTGAATTGTTTAAAATGCATCCAGAAGCCAGAAGACAGTTGATGGCAAAAAAGATTGAAGACCTCCAGGCAGGAAGTAAGGACATGGGACGGTTCAAACTTCGTAAGGAATACGGGCCGGAGGATTTTGCAAAATTAATTCAAGAGTTTAGAAAAAATAATCAGAATGCAGCAGTGAAGATTTCTACTGATCTAGATGCCACTATGATTGTATCAAATTTTGCCAACGTGTGTGAGTACAATTCACCGCTTATATCCGATGCAGATGGGAACAAGGTTACGGAAGTTTTTGCGAAGGCCCTTGCGAGTGGCGGTAGCCTTAAGGATGTAGTGGCGAAAACGGAAGCGTTTAAGGAGAGTAGTAAGGGTAGAAAATATGGTAGAGAAGGCAGCACCAGTATTCATAACTTTCTCGAAAGGTTATATGATGATAAATACTTCAAGAGTTCTGGCAAAGGTAAAACAGTATTTATAACAGAGGATGCTAGAAATTGTGGGGATTGTTCACAGATGGGTGGAGCGCCTTTAGACGTTAAGAAGCAGTTTGAACCTCTCATATACGATGAAAATAGAGCTCTCTTGATGGTAGAAGTTTATAAGTATTTACAACTCACTCCGGAAAAGCTTAAAAATTACCCCGATGACTACCTCACATTAATTAGCCAAATGACCGACGCAGAGTTGAAGGATTTGGAGAATTTGTTAAGTTGTTTTGATCCTGATTGGAAAAAGGGAAGAGAAATAGCCTCAAAATAGTCTTCTTACTTGGATTTATATACGTACACTCTGCCTAAGGATTAGGGTCCGGTGGCAGAGTGTTTTGCTTTTTATTATACGGATAAATTATTTTTAATTGCTTGATCCATTTCTTGGGCCACACCGTTCATGTTTTCACTGAAATGGGCCACTTCCTCCACCATCCTGGAGTTATCCTGAGTGACTGTATCAATTTGGGTTACGGCGATGTTGATTTGTTGAATGGCACTATATTGTTGATTGGTGGCAGCCGAAATTTCCAACATGATGTCGTTGACTTTTTGGATGCCTTCGGTGATTTCTTCCAGTTTTTCGCCGTTGGATTTTACCAGCATGGAACCATTTTCCACTTTGCCAATGCTGGTATCAATCAGACCTTTAATGTCTTTGGCGGCATCCGAGGATCTCTGGGCCAGATCCCTGACTTCTATGGCAACCACCGCAAAACCTTTTCCCAGGTCTCCAGCCTTGGCCGCTTCGATGGCCGCATTGATGGCCAAAATATTGGTTTGAAAAGCGATTTCATCGACCATGTCAACGATCTGGGCAATTTTTTGGCTGCTGGTGGTGATTTCATTCATGGCGGTTTGCACGTGTTTAGAGGTGTCCGAACCCTCTTTGGCATTATCTAGAACTTCTTTAGTCAATTTAGAAGCCTTACTGGTGTTATCGGTGGTTTGCTTGACGGTGGCCGTGACCTCCTCCAGCGTGGAGGCGGTTTCTTCCAGCGAGGAAGCCTGTTCTTCGGTTCGAGAGGCCAATTCTTGATTTCGACTGGCAATATCTTGCGAAGTATGCACCACCTTGTCACTGGACTGTAAAAGATTTTGGGCGAATTTAAAAAGTCCTCTGGCACTGGTGACTGCAAAAAAGATTGAAGCAAGAATGGCCACGATACTTACTACGATCAACAGGGTAAAAACAAATTTGGTGGTATTGGCCACACTTTGGTTTAGTCCGGTTACTTCATGGTTGAGGGCCTCTTTGATATTGCCGACTTTTTCTCGCACTTTAAGCAGATGTAAAGCGGTGTGTTGGGCGTAGTAGTTGATGGCCCCCGTGCGGTTGGTAGCGGGAATAATATTGGACTCAGAAAATTGACCGAGTAATTCTTTACCTGATTCGTGAAGTAATTTATGGACCGGTTCCAGTTCGTGAATATGTTTCATCACTTCGGGTGAGAAGTTTTTATCCTGTAAGCTTTGATAGATCCATTTACCAATTCCACAGGCGGTGGGATCAAAGGTTATGTTGATGGCCTTTTCCTCGATCAGGCCTTTGGAGATATTGTCGGCCCACATCAGGTGATCAATTTCTTTTTCGGTGGTGAATTTCGCCAGCTGAATTTTTTCCTGGGTTTGATTGAATAATTTTACAAAATTGTTAAAGGAAAAAAAAGAGGTGGTGGTTACCGCAACGATCATACCGGTGATGGCGACAAAACCAAGTACAATTTTCTTATCAATTTTCATACTAAAATCCTTTTTGAAACGACTACAAATTATGTCTATTATGTGAGCGTACGCAGATTATAGTGTAGCAAAGTTTAAAAATCATGATAGTTTTTTTTTAGGGGAAATAACCGGACTATCCTTCTCGGGTACTTTCTCGAATGACCGTGGTGGCACAAGGCTGGGCCAAGGGAAGAATCAGGCAATCGGCCAGGTTGACATGCACGGGTCTAGAAATTATAAAATAAATTAAGTCAGCTATGTCAAAGGGAGTAAGCGGAGTGAAACCCTGGTAGGTTTTTTTTGCCAATTCCTGATTGCCTTTGAATCTGACCAGGGAAAATTCAGTTTCCACCAGTCCGGGATTGATATTGCTGACTTTGATCTGATGTTCTGCCAGATCAATTCGCATGGCCTTGCTCAAGGCATCCACCGCAGATTTAGTGGCGCAATAGACATTGCCCTTCGGATAGACTTCCTTGCCGGCAATGGACCCTAGATTGATGATATGCCCTGATTTTTTTTTCACCATGGAAGGGATGATTTCCTGGGATACATACAAAAGACCTTTTAGGTTGGTATCGATCATCTTTTCAAAGTCGTTCATATCGCCTTTATCGATGGGACCAAGCCCGTGGGCGTTGCCAGCATTATTAATGAGAATATCTATATGGGGAACCTGTTCTTTGATGGATAAAAATGCGCTTTTAACTTCATGTGGCTGGGAAATATCAAAAGCCAAAATGTCCACGTCCACCGATTGTCCGAGTTCTTTTTCTAACATCTCCAAACGCTCTTTGCGCCTGCCACAAAGAATGAGATTGATATGCCGGCTGGCAAAGAGTTTGGCGGTCGCTTGTCCAATTCCGGAAGTGGCTCCGGTGATTAGTGCCAGTTTTTTTTCCATTTTTTTACCTCCACGCAATTCAAAATTTTGACGGTAGTTGAACAAAAGGATAATATAATAACAAAGTGATTGAAAATTGATAAATTGAAGGATTATGGAAAAAGTTTGGTTTGTATTTAATCAGGATCATCATACCGGGCCCTTTTCATCTGAAGAGATGTTTCGCATGTTCTATGATGATGTCATTGGCCATCAATCTTTGGTGTGGAAAGAGGGACTTGGTGGATGGGAACCCCTATCCCAGGTCAGGGAACTTTATAGCATTATCGATAGTAGTGAAAACCAGGCCGTCAGCGATGATCTAATTCCGATTTATGATTTGGATGAACGAGTGGTGGATTTGGATGAAGCGGATGTGGAAGAAGCCGGGTTGGATGAGGAGTTACCAGTAGCTGAGGAAAGTGAGGTTATCCCTGCGCTCAGTGAAACTAGCGAGAATTTCATTTTTAATGAAGAAGAGGAACATGTCGAGTTTGTACCGGTGGATATAGTTCAACACTCACCGGAACCCGAAAGATTACTTCCAGTATCTGAGGAGACGGTGGATCCTTCCAGTGCCCAAAGCCTGGTGATGCCTGCTTCTTTGGTATCAGAGGTCGATCAGGATGAAGCCTCTATTGAGCCGGCACCTGAAAATGTTTTATTGGAACCGGAGCAGTTTTCCTACGGTAAACAGATTATTGCTGCTTTGGCCATTATGGTTTTAGTGGGGATGACTTTTCTACTGGTGCCAGCGGAACAAAAGCTTAAGGAGCTGCAGGGATTGACGGTTGATGATCATATGAGATTGAAAGAAACCATTACGCTGAAAAAAGGTTTTCAGGTCAATCTGGCCTTGCAGGATGAACAAAAATCGCTCTGGATGACGGTGAATAAGGATGGAGATTATTTGATCCACCTGACCTTGCAATCAATTAAGGATAAAATATTAGGAGAGGAAGAAGTGGTTTTTTTCAGCCAGGCTGTCGTGCATAATCATCTTGCCCGCTTTGATCAATTGGAAGTGGTCAAAGGTAAAAAATTTATTCCAGGTTATTACGAAGCCGAAATCTATGTTCATGAACTCGGGTTAATGCCCACTTTAAAGCAGTTTTTTAAAAATATAAAATATTTTGAAACCTATTTTATGGATTATGAGCGCAGCTTTAAAATTAAGAAAACGGTATTATTGCAGGGATGGTCACCTTCCAAGTTTGGTAAACTACTGGAAGATTACGTGACTCAAAGGGAGAATCATAAGCAGCGTCCACTTTTGGAGCTTTTGGAGTCTTATAGCACGCTACTTGGACTGATGGATCAGATCTCCAATATTTTTAATAAAGTGATCACTTCATCAAAAAAATCCAAGACGTTTTTAGATGATTTTAATCGGGCCTATGCTAATAACATAAGTCCGGTGTTCCAGGGTATCATGACCGAAAATAAGAAAATTCATGATGATATTTCAGATATAAGTCAGCAAAGAAAGCAAATGTATAATGAGTTTTTGACCACCGGGAAAGAGATGGGTGGAATTGTCGCCGATATAGTGGTCAAAACCCAAAAATTTAATACTCTAACTGATAGTACCAAGACGATGCTGATTAAAGATTTGCAAGAGAAGTTGAACCGTCATCGGGTCCTTGTGAAGCAGCATATCGTTTATCTGGAGAAGCAAACAGGCAAGGCGGAGTAATTTGGTCAACGGTCCTGGTGTAAAAGGAATTAAATGCGTTTTTTAGAAAGTGATACCAAGCAATTGTTGAAGGAAAATGGAATTAAGGTTCTGGATTATCATATTTTAAAAAATTTTGACCACGCCCGGGAATTTATTAATGCGCTAGAAGGAGAACAATTTTTTTTACGTCCGCATTCCTATGAGAGGGGAAAAGAGCGGTTTGGTGATGTGACTCTTGCCAGTAGTAAGGATGCTGCGATTGATAAAGTCAAGGAGATCGTTGAGGAGAAATTGACCGCACTTCATAGTGAGAAAAAGATACCCGTAACTGAAATAATTTTGGAGGAGGCGATACCCTATAAGAGGGTGTTTTACCTGTCACTTTTTTTTGACGGATCCAAGGCCAAAACGGTGTTTTTGGTTTCCAAAAGAAGATTGCTACCTAAAGATTTTATCAATAAGGAAAGCGATGATCATTTTGTAGTGGCAGTGGATTTTGCGGCGGGGTTTTCTCAATTTATTGCCCGGAAAATTTGTTTTTTTCTGGATATGGATAACGAAGCGATTAAAAAGTCCATAAAAAATTTCAAGACATTTTATGAACTTTTTTTAAAATTTGATCTAAAATTTTTAAACATGGGACCGGTTTATCTCAGTGAAGACAATGAAATAATAATATCAGGTGCCCATATGATCATGGATCAAAACTCGGTGTTTCGGCATCTGGACATGCTGAAACTGGCAACTGATAAGGATGAATTGCAAGATCTGGAACTGGAGGCTTATCGCAATGATATATCTTATGTCATGTTTGAAGGTGATATCGGCTGTCTGGTGAACGGGACCGGCATCGGTCTGGCCTTGGTGGATTTAATAAGACATAAAGGGGGGGACATTGCCGCCTTTGTTGATGTGGGGGGAACCGCCGGTAAGGACCGGGTTAAAAAAGCTCTCTCGATCATGTTAAAAGACAAGCATATAAAGTTAATTTTTATTAATTTTTTTAATGGAATGGTTAAAAGTGATGAGATCGCCGAAGGCCTGCGGGAAATCTTGGATGCCAATAAGATTGAAATACCAATTGTTGGCCGGATTGATGGGATTAACAAGGTGCCGGCGCATAAACTGCTTGCCGGTAATCCTCAAATCACCTTGCTGGATGATCTGTCTGAAAGTGTCACCTATATTTTAGAAAAAGTTAAGCAAAAGAGTGAGGGGTAAATTTGGGAATTTTGTTGGATAGAAATACACGCATGATTACCATCGGGTTAAATAGTCCTTTGGCCCAATTTCATACGACCAGCTGTCTTGAATATGGCACAAATGTGGTAGGAGCAGTGGTTCCCGGATTGGGAGGCACCTCGAAAGATGGTGTGCGGATTTTTAATACCATTTCACTGGCCCAAAAAAACACTGGGGCCAGCGTGGCGATGATGTTTTTACCACCTCAATTGGTGTTAGATGGTATCTTGGAATGCATTGAGGCTGAAATTTCACTTATTGTATGTACTACTACGGGTGTGCCACTACACGATATGCTTAAGCTTAAATCCATACTACGCAACTCGAAATCGCAGCTCATTGGTCCAAGCAGTGTGGGCGTCATCACCCCCGGGGAATGCAAAGTGGGGGTTATGCCGGGTTTTATTTTCATGCCTGGCAATGTAGGAGTGGTATCGCGGTCGGGAAGTTTGCTTTACGAAATGGTGTCGGAGTTAACGAAACAGGAAATCGGACAATCCACCTGCGTAGGGTTGGGGGGAGATAACGTGATAGGGAGTGATTTTATTGATGTGATCAAGTTGTTTGAAAAAGATCATGCCACCAAGTTGATTTTAATCCTGGGTGAAATTGGAGGCAATTACGAAATCGATGTGGCCCACTATATAAGAAAAAATGTTTCCAAGCCTGTGGTGGCCTATGTTGCAGGAAGTATGATGCCAAGAGATAGGCAAGTGGGACACTCTGGTATGGAAATCAATTCACTCATCCATTCGGCTGAAAAAAAATTAGAAGTTTTTGAAGAATGTGCTGTTAACATTGTACGGTCTCCTGATAAGATTACTCAAAAAGTTAAGAAATTGATCTTTGATCAGGAATTAATATAAACCGGGGGGGATTTCAATGATGGTAGAAAAAACACTATGTATTATAAAACCCAATGCAGTGGTTGATAACAATATTGGAAATATTATTTTACGGTATGAATCGGAAGGATTGCGAATTGCTGCGGCCAAATTTACACATCTTTCCAAAGAAAAGGCGGAAGGATTTTATATTGAACATAAGGGCAAACCTTTTTTTGGTTCACTGGTTAATTTCATGACGTCGGGACCGGTCCTGCTCTTGGTTTTAGAAGGTGAAGAGGCCATAAAAAGAAACCGCGATATTATGGGGAGCACCAATCCGGCGGAGGCCCAACCTGGTACGCTTAGAAAAATGTATGCTCGTTCGCTTGAACAAAACGCAGTGCACGGTTCAGATTCTCAAGTTTCTGCCAAGAGAGAAGTCGCTTATTTTTTTGACGAGAACGAGGTCTTTACTCGCTTCTAATTTATTTCACCACGCCGCGTAAACCAATTGTATTTAATTTGTTGTATATTTTACAGTTCAATTGCTTTTGATTTCGCCTAGCGGTATAAGGAGTATGATTATTTATCTTTTTAGGAGCATTGCATGTTTAATATTGGAGATTATGCTGTTTGCCCGGGCCATGGTGTCGCTCAAGTATGCAATATTGAAGAAAGAGAGTTAGATTCAGGAAAAAAAGCGTTCTATGTTTTGAAGTTGATTTCAAACGGAATGACTATCATGGTTCCCACTGATTCGGAAGCCGGGATACGTCCCTTGGTAAATACGGATGAAGTGTCAGAAGTTTATTCCCTGTTAAAAAATCATGACGTGAAAATCGATAATACCACTTGGAATCGAAGATATCGTGAATATATGCTTAAGATTAAGACTGGTTCACTGCTGGAAATTGCCGATGTTTTAAGATCACTTTTTCTTTTAAAGACGAAAAAGAATTTGTCGTTTGGTGAAAAGAAAATGTTGGAAACCTGCAAAGATTTGTTGGCCCAAGAAATTTCGCTTTCCAAGCAAGCTGAAAAAAAAGACGTTAAAGAAATGATCGATTCGTGTTTTCAATAGACCCCGCCTGACTGTCGCTTATGACAAAGGTTTTGTACAAAACCTTTTCAATTAATTATCCATGAGCTAAACTTCTCTTGCTTGACAGAAATCTGTAATAAAAAAGGATCCATTTATGTCAGTCAGAGTTCGCTATGCCCCCAGCCCCACCGGTAATTTTCATATTGGAGGAGTGCGTACGGCACTTTATAACTATTTATATGCTAAATCGGTAGGCGGAACCTTTGTGCTGCGAATTGAAGATACCGACGCCCAAAGAAGCAAGCGGGAGTATGAGGATTTGCAAGTAAATGGGCTTAAATGGCTGGGCATTGAGCACGATGAAGGTCCGGATAAACCTGGAGACTATGGGCCTTATAGACAATCAGAGAGGCTTTCTATCTATAAAAAAGTAACCAATGATTTGATTGATCAAAGGAAGGCTTACTACTGTTTTTGCACCGATGAGGAGATTACCAGGAAAAAAGAACTCGCAGCGGCCCAAAAGATCGATCCGCACTATGATGGAACCTGCCGGCATATCTCCAAGGAGGATGCCTTGAAAAGAATTGCCAAGGGAGAGCAAGCGGCAGTGCGTTTTCTGGTTCCACCAAAATCTTATGCATTTGTGGATAAAGTAAAAGGGGAGGTAATCTTTCCCGAAAATATGGTGGGGGATTTTGTCCTTTTACGATCTTCTGGTCTTCCGGTTTATAATTATGCCTGTGTGGTGGATGATTGGATGATGAAAATAAGTCATGTGATCAGAGGGGAGGACCATGTGGGCAATACGCTCAGACAGTTGATGATTTATGAAGCTTTAGGCGTGAAACCACCAGTTTTTGCGCATGTGTCACTTATCATTGGTAGTGATCGACAAAAACTTTCCAAGCGGCATGGCGCCACTTCACTGGCTTCGTATCAAGAACTGTCTTATTTGCCGGAGTCGATCCTCAACTATATGTGTCTTTTGGGCTGGAGTCATCCGGAAGAGAAAACGATCTTTGATTTGCAGGAAGCTGTGCGGGTTTTTAGCTTGGATCGATTTGTAAAATCCCCTGCCATGTTTGATAATGAAAAATTCAAGTGGACCAACGGACAGCATTTGCGAAATTTTAGTGAGGAACGTCTGGTGCGTGAACTTTCCAATGTGCTACCTAAAAATCACAAGTTCTTTGAATACGATGACGTCCATAAAATGTTGGTGGTCAGGATTTTTAAAGACAAAGTTGAATTAATAGGGGAGATGGTGCCCATGCTGGATAGGATTTTTGATCCAGCGATTGATCAAACACCTGAAATGGATGAAATAAATTCCTGGGAGAGTACTCCCCAGATTAAAGATTTTATGAAAAAGGAATTAAGTCTGATGATTGCCAGAGGAAAAGAATTTGTAACCATCGATGAAGTGGCCAAATGGATGGAAGATTTAAAACAAAATTTAAAAATCAAAGGCAAACCTTTATTCATGGGACTAAGAGGGGTTTTAACCGGAAGTGCCCATGGTGCGGATGTAAAGGAATTAGTCTCACTTACACCAATTAATGTTTTAAGAGCAAGAGTGGGGTAAAAGGTATGACCGAAAAAGTGCTAATCTTTAATAATTTAACCCGTTCAAAATTACCTTTTGTACCAGTAAAAGCTGGAGAGGTTAAATTTTATTCCTGTGGGCCTACCGTCTATGATTTTATTCATGTGGGAAACGCTAGGGCGTTGATTGTGGGGGATCTGATTCATAGAATTTTTAAATCACTTGGATATCAAGTGACCTTTGTTCGAAATTTTACCGACGTGGATGATAAGATTATCAATAAGGCCAAAGAAAAAAATGAGGATGCGCTTGTTTATGCGAAAAGATTTATAGATGAATGTAATATAGACATGAATGAACTGGGGATGCTGCCTGCCACTCATACTCCGCTGGTTTCTGAAACAATTCCAGAAATAATTAAACTGATTGAAGATATTATAAGAAATGGTTTTGGTTACGTCGTAGATGGCGAAGTTTTTTTTCATGTACCTGCATTTAGAGCTTACGGGAAGCTATCCAAAAAGAAGTTGGAGCAATTGGAACATGGAAATAGGGTGGAAGTGGATGATAAGAAAAAACATCCATCCGATTTTGTCCTTTGGAAACCGGCCAAAGAGGGAGAGATTTTCTGGCAGTCTCCTTGGGGAAAAGGGCGTCCAGGGTGGCATATTGAGTGTTCGGCCATGAGTAAAAAATATCTGGGGGAGACCTTTGATATTCATCATGGTGGGGTGGATTTGATGTTTCCTCATCATGAAAATGAAATTGCCCAATCGGAAGCTGGCAATGGAAAGGCGTATTGTAATTATTGGTGTCACCATGAGTTTTTGAATTTTGGTGATACTAAAATGAGCAAATCCCTGGGGAACGTGGTCACCATAAGACAGTTTACTGATAAATTTGGGGGAGTGGTGCTTAGGCAGTTGTTGCTTTCCGCTCACTATCGGACGGTGATGGTGTGGTCGGAGCAAGCGATTGAAAGGGCCATCTCGGATGTGGAGCGGATTCATAAATTTATCATTTATTATAATGCCGCTAAATCAAAAAATGTTGATTCCATGGGCAGTGATGAGCTGGCTTTAAAAATAGATGATTTGGTTAATAAAATGAAGAAGGACTTGAGTAATGATTTTAATGTCCCTGGTGCCATTGCCCACTTTTTTTCCATGATCAGAATGGTTAATCGGGATTATCTGGATGAACAGCTGGATTTTATTACCAAGAAAAAGCTGACTTTCGATTTGATCAAGGCCGTTGATGTGATGATCATGCTGACCAAGGATGCGGTGGGAATGATTTATGATAATCCTTTGGAAGTATTAAAAACGGTTGAGCGGGCCAAGAAAAATATTTCAAAACAAGATAATAAATTATCCAACGAAATCATTGAAAAACTTATTGTCGAAAGAAAAGAGGCGAGAGCTTCTAAAAACTGGGGACGGGCAGATGAGATCAGAAAAGAGCTGGATGCCTCGGGAATCGTTTTAAAGGATTCTCCTGATGGAACCATTACCTGGTCTTATAAATAAACTAGATGGGCAAATTTAATCCAAGTGTATTCAAACTGAAATCCAACTATTCTCCCTGCGGAGATCAGCCCGGAGCGATTAATGAACTACTCAAAGGCTTTTTAGCAGATAAAAAATATCAGACCCTCCTGGGGGTCACAGGTTCCGGAAAGACGTTTACCATGGCCAATGTGATCGCCCAAATGGGAAAGAAGACTTTGATCTTGGCCCACAATAAAACTCTGGCGGCCCAGCTTTACGGGGAATTCAAAGGCTATTTTCCGGATAATGCGGTTGAATATTTTGTGTCTTATTATGATTATTACCAGCCGGAAGCTTATGTGCCAGGAACTGATACCTATATAGAAAAAGATTCATCCATCAATGATGAGATTGATAAACTCAGACATAGTGCCACCCGCAGCTTATTGGAAAGAGATGATGTGATTGTCGTATCAAGTGTCAGTTGTATTTATGGCATTGGTTCTCCAGAGGAATATAATGCGCAAAAAACGACGCTGTTTGTGGGTAGTAAAATTGACCGGGATGAATTGTTAAAAAATCTGGTAAGCATTTTATATGAAAGAAATGATTATGATTTTAAAAGAGGAACCTTTCGGGTGCGTGGTGATGTGGTGGAGGTTTTTCCCCCTTACGAAGATAGTCGAGTGGTGCGCCTGGAATTTTTTGGAGATGAGATTGAAAAAATTTCTTTGGTCGATCCTTTGCGAGGATTGGTCACTCAAAATCTAACCAAGATTACCATCTATCCCAAAAGTCATTACGTGGTTGGCGAAAAAAGATTAAGAGACGCCATTATCAATATTAGACTTGAACTGCAAGTCAGATTAAAAGAGCTGGAAAAAGAAAACAAACTGGTAGAAAAACAGCGTTTGGAACAAAGAACCCTCTATGATTTGGAAATGCTTGAGGAGATCGGGGTTTGTTCTGGAATTGAAAATTACTCCAGGCATCTGACCGGTTACAAGGAGGGGCAGCCACCTCCCACCTTGATGGATTTTTTTGGGCAAGATTATCTTTTAATTGTGGATGAGTCGCATATGACTTTGCCCCAGGTAAGAGGTATGTACATGGGGGATCGCTCCAGAAAAGAAACGCTGGTGAATCATGGTTTTAGACTAAAAAGTGCCCTGGATAATCGGCCGCTTAATTTTTTGGAGTTTGAACAAAGACTTGATAATGTATTATATGTATCGGCCACTCCGGGAGAGTTTGAGTTGGCCAAATCCGGTGGCGAATTTATTGAACAAATCATAAGGCCTACCGGACTACTGGATCCCTTGGTGGAGGTCAGGGATGCCTCTAATCAGGTCGATGATCTGCTTTTCGAGGCCAAAAAAAATATCAAAGCAGGTGGTAAAATTCTGGTAACCACCTTGACTAAAAAGTTAGCAGAGGAGCTGACCCATTTCTATTCAAGCGCTGGCATGAAGGTGAAATATCTTCATTCTGATATTGATACGATTGAAAGAATTGAAATTATCACAGATTTGCGGATGAATAAATACGATATTTTAATTGGTATTAACCTTTTACGGGAAGGGCTTGATATTCCTGAAGTGAGTCTGGTTGCCATCTTGGATGCTGATAAAGAGGGTTTTTTAAGATCACACCGCGCCCTGATTCAAACGATAGGCAGGGCGGCCAGAAATGTTGACGGAAGATGTATTCTTTACGCTTACCAAAAAACTAAAAGCATGGAACTTGCCATTAATGAAACCTTAAGAAGAAGGCAAGTGCAAAAACGTTACAATGATGAAAACCAGATTATTCCCAAGAGCATAATTAAAGGTATTTCAGGTGGTATTCTCGACACGATTAGAGGGGAAAAATCATCAAAAAATAAAAAGGTTGATAAGTCCCGGTCCTATAATATAAAAAATTCTGCGGATATTGATGGTCAAATTGTTAAGCTCAAAGAAATGATGAAAGAAGCGGCGAGAGAACTAAGATTTGAGGATGCCGCCTCCTTTAGAGATCAAATCAGGGAGTTAACTGAGTTAAGATTTCTTCTTTAGGTCTGATTTGGGTGTTTTTCCTTTCTAATTATCAATTTCTTTTTTATAATTAACTAAACCAAAGAACAAAGTATATGGTTATGGGAAAGAATATTAAGAGCAAGGATTTGATTAAATTATTGGAAGAATCCAATAATTTAGAAATGCTGGACGAAAATACCAGGGTATTGCTGGGTGGTTTTTTGGAGAAAGTGGATAAAGGCTTTCTGGAAATGAGCTACGATTTGGCGTTGCTCAAGGAGAAAATTGAAAAATTACAAATTGTCGCCGAGTTGGCGCCTTGTACGATTTCCTGGATCACGGATAAACTGGAATATCAGGGAGTCAATCGTTCTCTGGGGCAGAAATGTCCTGAATATAAGGGCAAAAAAATTGGATTTCAAAGCAAGGATAGTAAATTTTATGAGTTTGCCAAAGAACTTTTTAAAATTCATGATGCCTGTCTTTCTCAAGAAATTTTGAGTGTCATTGAGGGCGAGAATCGATATTTCAAAGTGGTTGGGAAAAAATACAATAACTTTGAAGAGGGGGTTATTATTGGAAGTGAAACCACCCTGCTTAAAAATACTGAAAAAAAATTAAGGGATACGGAAAAGTTAATTGAGATTGATGATCTGACCGGACTTTATAATATGAGGTCGGTGTATCAAAAGATTGAAGGAGAACTCGCCAGAGGGGAGAGGTTTAGTCACTCCATTGGTGTCATCATGTTGGATATGGATCATTTCAAGGACGTCAACGATGATCATAACCATTTATTCGGGAGTCATGTTTTAAGTGAAGTGGGAAAAATTTTAAAACGCAATATGCGAAATATTGATCTGGGGGCCCGCTTTGGTGGTGATGAATTTCTGGTAGTGGTGACGCAGACTAATCTGGAAGGGATCAAAATCTTTTGTGAAAGAATCAGGGCCGAGGTTGAAAATTATCATTTCAAAATGGGCAAGGATGAAACCAAAAGGACGGTGAGTGTGGGGTTTTCCATTACCAGGCCGGGAAGTAATACGGTTACGGCCAAAGGGTTGGTACGTGCCGCCGATGAGGCAATGTATAGGGCCAAGAGTGCCGGAAGAAATTGTGTGAGAGGAAATAATGAGTTGGAAAATCCAGTTTTATTTCAAGATGGCCCACTGCTTGAAAGACATGGATAAATTTTAAAATCTTTTTATGTCAGTTAAAAATAACAATATGTCAGATCTTCAAAAAATTGACACCTGGTTATCCACCCATTTTGATCGGGAGAATTTCAAAGGTGATTTTAGTCGGACGCAAAAAATTTTTGCCAGTATCTTGGCCGAATTTAATAGCCGAAAATTGGAAGTGGTGACGATTGCGGGCACTAACGGCAAAGGCGAAACGGCCTTGAGTTTGGAGTATCTTTTATCTTGCCGAAAAATAAGCACTGCCTTGTGGACTTCCCCTCATATCCTGGCAGCCAACGAACGTTTTCGCTTTGATGGACAGGAGATAAACCCTATCAAACTGTTGGAGAGTTTTGATTATTTATACGACACTCAACCAGTTTTGCAAGAAGCCTCCTACTACGAGTTTTTATTTTATGTGTTTTTATATGAGGTTTTGAAAAGCCAGGTGAAGGTGGTTATTTTAGAAGTGGGCCTAGGGGGAAGACTGGATGCCACTAATTTGCTGGATGCTAATTTAATGTGTATCACTTCGATCTCCAGGGACCATGAGAATATATTGGGAAAGGGTTATAAAAAGATTCTGATGGAAAAACTGGGAATCACCAGGCCGCAAAGATTATTAATAACCGGTTTGGAGCTTGGTTATTTGCGGGAAATAACCCGCCAATATATTGTGGAAAATGATATTCCTTGGATGGATCTCTATGCTTTGGATCAGTTGAAAAAGGATCATTCCTACCGATATAAAAACCGTCAAATGGCAACCCAGCTTGCAAATTTTTTATTTCAAAAATTTCAAGTGGCATGCGTGCACCATGATGAATTGGCCTATTTGAAAGAGATGAATTTCAAGGCACGGATGGAGGAATTCACGACCACTTTGGGAAAATTTATTTTTAATGGTGCACATAATATTGACGGCATTAGAAAATTTATTGAACAACTGCAGGTATCACGGACCAAATCCCTGTATTCCGCCATTGATTACACCCTGGTTTCTTTTTCTAAAAGATCGGAGCAAGATATTTATCATATGCTTAAAATACTCAAGCAAAATTCTTCTGTGCTTGGAAATTTGATACTATGTTGTTTCAATCATCCCAAGGCCTGGACCATTCAAACTGTGACGGGAGAGGATAATAATCATGTTTCCTTTAGGGATATTTCTGGTAAACTTATAGGTGTGGTTGAGGTCACATATATTGGAAACACCTGGGAAACAAAAATTACTGAAGCTTTTTTCAAACACAAATCGGTTATGGTGGTCGGTTCATATTATTTCGTGGGGGAAGTGCAAAAAACGGTTCTTAAGACAATTTCCCCTTGAATTCAAGATTCTTATAATTGGCGTAGTTTTTTTTACGGTTTTTTTTAGTCCCTGTGTGTCGGCAAGAGAGTCTTTAAATCTATCCATCGGAGATGAAGTTAATATTATCTCTGATAAATATTATCGCAAGGTCAAGGAAAAATATTTTGAGGCCATCGGTAATGTTATTATTACTCATAAGAGAAATTCCCTTTATGGTGAGAAAGCGACAATTTCCCTTTTGACTGGTGATATTGAAATCAAAGGTAATGTGCGTTTTATTGCGCCTGAGATCACCATGTATGGTTCAGAGCTTTATTATAATATCAAATCCCGTTATCTTTCCTTGAAAAATGCTAAAGTCATTACCAGCAGTTTCATCGTCTTTGGAAAAAAAATCTCCCGCATCAAAAAAAATGAATTTTATGCAGAGGAAGCGGAATACACCACCTGCAAGGACTGTCCAGAGAGTTGGAGTGTTTACGGAAAAAAAGTCCAAGTCACCGTGGGGGAATATGTCCGGGTCTGGCATGCTTTTTTCCGGGTCAAAGGGGTGGTCACCATGTATGTGCCTTACCTGGTTTTGCCGATTAAAAAAGATCGGGAAACCGGACTGCTTTTTCCCCAGTTCAGTTTTAATGTGGAGGATGGATTTACTTATCAACAGCCGTGGTTTTTTGCGATAAGCGATCAAAACGATATGACGCTTACTCCTTCGGTATGGGGCAAACGGGGATTGGGAGGGGAATTTGAATACCGTCATGTCCTGGGGGACCGGAAATGGTTTGAACTGGGATCACTGACTTCCCATGATGAAATTTATCAAATCAAGAAAAAAGATGATAAACAATCGGGCGATAAATTCTTCAGGCATTTTTCTGATTATGAACATCATGTGACCTTCGGACATTGGTTTAATCACCACTTTTATTTTAATGATTCAAAAGAACTGGATATAATCCGAGATTATCGAACGTACACGGACTCGCGGGTGACCGATTTGGATCTGGGGGGACAATCAAACTTTAATTTTAGACTTGATTTTATAGATTTGGAGGTGGAGGCCTATAGGAGAAGAAATCTGTTGGTTCCACAGCCGCAGGGCTTTGATGAATCCTACGTCCAGATTCTTCCCAAGTTAACCATGAATCTTACTCCTTTACGCTTGATTAAATCGGATATGTTTTTCTTTAAAAGTATTGTGGCCGGTGGTTCATCTGATTTAACGGTGTTTCGGCAGGATAAAAGACAGGAAGATGCCTACATTAGGAATGCCAACCGGTATAATTTCAGGCCCTACATTAATTGGAAATATTTTGATATAGGCCCGGTGGAATTTAAAACCAGATACGGCCTGGATTATCAGGAGTATCGTTTTCCCTATGAAAATGAAAAAACTTTTTCCAAAAGTGCCTATCAAATGGAAAATGAAATTTCCTTTGAGTTGGAAAAAATATGGGGATTGGCCTACAAAAGCAGCATACCGACGGAAAGCATTCCTATTTCCAAAGACCAACAAACGCTTAAAAGTCAAAATGCCAATAGTGATGTCGTGGGAAATTTACCGCCTTTTAATAGTGAATTGACCAAAGATCGTGTTGATTTTGTAAATAACAGCTATCGGCATTCCCAGATTTATCGCTTGAAACATTATCAGATATTTGATTCCAAAGTTTCAGGTAATGAAAGATTCAAGGAGCAAATTGAAGAGGATAATGGTGTTTTTGATTCATGGGATGTCAGAAGAGAGCGGGAACATGAACTCAAGGATGTCGCCTCCCGGACCTCAATCCCCAAGGGTAATGCGATAGAGTTGCGATGGGAAAATTCTTTTTTAAAAAAAAATCCAGATTTTTTTAACCCTTATGAGGACGGAAAATATCTAAGACAAAATTTTCATTATAGTACCCTGGGGTATTTTAATGTTTCGCAAGGATATAATTTGAACACCCAGGACCCGGAGCTTTACAAGCGATTAACCCGTCTTTTGGTGGATACCGGCATTACGATTTATAAAACGACGGTGAGCCTTGCTGATTATTATTTTTATACGGATCATAAACATTATCTGGTCACCACCTTGACCCAGGCGTTTGCGCTGGGCGAGGCTTCGATTGGGATTAATTATGATCCTTCCAGTGATCCCGTACATAAAAAAGTCTTATTCAGGGGGAGTCTGACTCCGCTTTCTGTTATCACCCTAAACTACGAATTGATGTATGATATGGAAAAAAAGCTGGAAGAAAATCAAGTTTATAAGCTGATTTATGCCCCTAATAATGACTGTTGGAAAACTCAGGTGGCCTATACCAAATCCAGATTGGAAAAAAGTAAAATCTCTTTTAATTTTATATTTAATTATAATAAAAAAAGCTTTGGTGGTTTTTAACAGGTGATGACGAAAAATAATAAACGGATCTTAGTGGTAGATTTTTATGACAGTTTTACTTATAACATAGTGGCGGAATGTAAAAGATTGTTTGAGATTTATCATATCTGTAGTGATATTCAAGTTTGTCCGTGGGATAAGCTGGAAGTCTTTTTAACTGCGGACCAAACGGAAAATCAGGTCATTATTTGGGGGCCTGGTCCTGGAACGGTGTCGGAGTATGAAGCTATTAATCCGGTAGTCAAAAAATGCCTTGATAATCAGCAGCTTTTTAATATGGGGATTTGTTTGGGACATCAGATTATTCTTCACCATCTGGGACATAAGCTGGTCCTTGCTAAAAGACCAAGGCATGGTGAAAGCATATCGATAAGGTTACCGGCCTGGAGTATCTATCCTCCCCAGATGCGTGGGAAAATCGTGCAAGTCCAGTTATATAATTCCTGGGTGGTGGAGGGAAATATCCAGGTAAAAAACTTCGCTTATTTATATTATCACGGCGCGATTATGGGGGCATCTGGTAAGAATCTTTTAACTTATCAGTTTCATCCCGAATCAATCGGGACCTCTTTCCCGGAAATATTTTTTTTACCGCTTATAAATAAATTGTGCAATAATGGATCAACTTTAAAAAATTGATGGAGTTTCTTACCATAATGAGTTCAAGAATCAAGATAGACGGGACTTATAATCAAAAAACCATAACGATGTTAGAAGAGTTGAAAATTAATGATTTTTCCTTTGATTTAAGACCTAAAAGTTTCAATTTTGTCCAAGAGTATGTTTTGCTGGATATCATTAAAACCAGTTTTCGCCCTTGGAATAGATATTATTTACATTTTGAAAATGAGAAGGAATATGTCATTAAAAAGATTTTAAATGATGTGAAAGAAGCGGCGATTAAAACCGATAGTGCCACTGCTCAAATGGACAATCTTTTTTTAGAATTTTCCGATGGGCTGGATGTTCTTTTTTATGAATCGTTTGAAACTCCTTATCTTTTTCATTTGGATGAAAGACATCACTTGGAGGATTTTTTATCCAGTAAATATTTAAGGGCGATTAATTTATCCTATTCCTATTTACATCATCTTCAGCAAAGCGGAAAATTTGGAGAGTTTGCCGGAGGTTTTTTAAAACTGGTGAAAAAACTGGAACCACACCGAAAAGTGGAGGTCATGCTCTCCATGGATTGGGATGAAGATGTGTTTCCTTCATTGTTTCATTATTTGCAATTCAACGTAATATCCCTTCCTCTCAATAATAAGGTCGAATTGTCCTATCGAAATATTGATTATGAATTATTAAAAAAATATATGAAAGGAATGTTATGAATATTTTGATAACCAATGATGATGGGGTTAATGCCGAAGGAATTACTAACCTAAAACATGAGCTTGATAAAATTGCCAACGTTTTTGTGGTGGCACCCCTGGTGGAGCGGTCAGCTTCGGGACACACTATAACCTTGCATGATTATCTCAGAGTAAAAAAAATTGATAAAAATATTTATGGTTGTAGCGGATATCCGGCGGATTGTGTGGTGATGGGAGTTAAGCATTTGTTTAAAGAGGTGGGGATTGACCTGGTTATTTCCGGTATAAACCGGGGCGCGAATATGGCGCAAGATATCTATTATTCAGGTACGGTGGCCGGCGCCCGGGAAGGGATGATTTTAAAAATACCCTCCATCGCTATTAGCCTGGCGGTCAAGTACAATGAGTTTTTTCAAGATGAGACTAAAAGCGAGGTGTTTTATTCCACGGCTTCTGTATTTTTAAGAAAATTTATTGAAAATGATGGAGTCTTGGAAATAAAAAAAGATGCCCTTTTAAATATCAATGTACCTAACTTGCCCTACCAGGAATTGGAGGGGATTAAATATACGGTGCCTGGATTTATAGAATATCCCAAGGATATTGAACAAAGAGAGGATACCAGGGGAAGGGCCTATTATTGGATCGGGGGTAAAAAGGGTATAGTGGAAAAAATACCTGATAGCGATGGTATGGCAATCAAGCATAAGCAGATTTCGGTCTCAGATCTTAAACTTTCATATTTTTTACCCGATGAGTTTGCATGTCGCTCAAAAATATTTGCAAGATTTTTATAAACTTTTTTTTGAGTATTTTGATTTGATATGAAAAAATTATGGCCTTTAATATTATGTGTGATGATGCTTTGTGGGTGTTCCCATATTAAAAGTGGCCAGTATGTAAAATTGGTCAAGGATAATGATCTTTTGAAATTATCAGATGCCTATGATGTTCCGGTATGGATCATTGAAAGTGCCAATCCGGGTAAGCAATTTTTAAAGGGTGAATGGGTGTTTGTTCCAACCACCACCGGTCTGATGGGAGGATATGATCAATGGGGGCTTGCCGAAAGTCCAACTTATCATATTAAAAAAGGTGAATTTATCTGGCCGGTTCCGGCGGGTAAAAAAGTTTCTAGTCCCTTTGGTAAACGTCGGGGTAGTCCCCATGATGGAATTGATATACCAGCAAAAAAGGGCAGTCACATTCTTGCCTCGCAAGGGGGTTTAGTGGTTTATGCAGGTGCGGAACTTGGTGGTTATGGTAATATCGCCGTTATTTCTCATAAGAATGGTTTTTTTACTGTTTATGCTCACGCAAAAAAACTGTATGTCAAAAAGGGAGATAAGGTTCATCAGGGATCGGTCATTGCCCAAGTGGGTTCCACTGGAAGATCAACGGGACCTCATTTGCATTTTGAAATCAGATACAACTCAAAAGCTTTGAATCCCTTAAGTTATGTGGAGACTCCCTAAGGTTTTTTCATAAAGAGAGTAGTTTGAAATAAAGCTTGGCGGTGTTTATCGCATCTTCCAAGGCGGTGTGGGCAACCTCGCCAAAGTTGAAATGTTTCATCAATTCGCTGCCGGATAAACAGGCTTTAGGAAGTTTGTTCATATCCACCAGTCCCATCACGACGCTGGATAAATCCAATGTTTGATGGTTAAAATATTTTCTCATAAACTCAAACCCCAGATCCCGGTTAAGAAAAGGCAGATCAATGGCGTTTAGTGATTTTCCAAAGATCGTGATTTTGTCTTTGGCATTGGTGGAAAAATAAGTGTTTACTTCTTCAGATAAAAGCCAGATTTCCAGCTCATTTTTAAATTTTTCCAAACTGATGCCGCTGGTATGGGCCTTGTTAATCAGTTCTTGATTGTGTTCAATGACCCAGTTAGGAAGGGTTGGTTTCAAGATTTCAAAGCTTGGGCATTGGATGAAAAAGTGTCTGCTTAGTTTATTTTCAAAGGAAAGGGATTCGCTGCAAAAGGGGATCATCGCAAATTCGATCATTAAGTCATGAGCACCAAGACCAGTGGCTTCCATATCCAAGGATAGGTATTTCATTTTGGTTTTCCTCTAAAATGTTGAGAAAAAATTATATGCTTAAAAATCATAAAAGACCATTTTTTATTTTGTTGTGGAAACGGGACTGTTGAGAAAATACTGTTTGCGGGAGTCGGTTACAATTCCGTGCTGGCCGAGTTTTTCAAAGGAAGCAAACAACCATAAATTACCAATGGAGTCGGCATGATAGATGGGAAAATTCATGGATAGAAAACGATTAAGTTGCTGGTTGGAGCCTTTTTCTGATTCGTACACCATTCTCAGCGGATCGATTAAAAAAAGGTGCCTGGGGAAATTGAGATATTCGCTGGTTTCCAATAAGTTTTTTGAATTAAAAATTTCGTATTGGATGAGATGGTAAATAAGCTGGCCGGGGTCCCTGGAGTCAGTGGAGATTATGGAGAATTGACTTTGGTTGGTTTCATTTTTTATAAAACAAACGGAAAGATTATCCTGGTGGGGGGTGCCTGCCATCAAAAAAGTCTCTTCAACTGGACGGAGGTTGGTTAAGTTTTGGGTGGAGGTGCCCATGAGATAATTTCCAGACTTGTCCATTATGCCAACGGAGAGATTGGGTACGGCCTGTTTATGAATATAATATTTAGCTTGGTCATAAAGGCCAAAGTTATAGTTGCACTGAATATTAACTCCCTGATAAGCGGGGTTTTGAAAAGGCAGGTGATAGGGCAGCAGGGTATTTTGATGTTTTACTTTTCGGTGTTTAGAATGAAAAATCTTAATTAGTTTAACATATGGTATATGTGGCAGGGTTTCGCCGATGCTTAGCGGTTGTTTGGCCTTTAAAAAAGTATTTTTTAAAATAGCATGTTTTTCCAGATTATCTTTTTGCTCCTTTAAAAAATAGGCCAGTTCATTTCCCACGGACTTGGCTTCTTTGAAATAAAGATCCAGCCAGGAAGCAAATTGTAATAACCGATAAGTGGATCGGTGTTTGATCAGCAACTCTTCCAGTCCGGCAAGATAAGGCCAGGAGAGGTCATTTTCCCCTAGATAGGCATGATATTCCTTCTGTCGGGAGAGGTTGGTTACCATATGAAGCGAAGAGGTGGGGGAGGCCAAATCCGGTCTTAAATTCATTTGGATCAAGGACACAAGCACAAACTTTTCAACCAAGGTTAAAGGTTTGACCAGTCTGGATGTCACCTGTTGATAGTGCCGATAGATTTCATTGTCCGTGGTGGCCACCAGGTCGTTGGACTTTACCTGGCCTAGAATTAATTTTTGAGGGTCATGATGACTGGTAGGGAAATTATTATCCAGGTTATCCATCCTGATAATGAGACTGCAAGCGGTCATCATCAACCATGCTGAAAATAATGGGAAACGAAATATTTTTGGCCAGCATTCAATCAAGATAATAAAACCCCTCGATCTCGGTTGTCACCTTTGGTTTGGCGGTTTGCTCTTTAGAGATTGGTGCGGACGGGAAGTCTAAATCAGCTTGGGCATTGGAGTTCAACGTTTGGAGTTCTAAAATGACCCACATCCCGCTTTGTTGGTGGCAGTTTTGCGTATGGATGGAGATGATTTCATAACCTTTGTTATTGAGCAGTTCAAAAACTATTTTATCAAATTGCTTTTCCCGGTATCCAGTTTTTCTCTCGGGAGGGGCGGGGATAAAGTAAGTAAATGTTTGATGGGTAAATTTTTCTTTTACCCATACTTTTCTCAGTATAGCTCCGATCGTTTTGGTCAGACTCTTGGCCATGGGCTTTTCCTTACTATCATAGTGACTCTTATTTCAATATATTAGCCTGATCGTTTGATGGCAGTCAATTGAGGGCAAGAATACGTCTCGGGAGAGTAAAACTTGATTAAATGTTTCGGCAATAATTTCCATGAAAATTTTTAATGTTTCAAATTGAAATATTGGTTATAATGAAAGTGTGGATGAACAGGATGTTTATCTTACCAAAGAGGCAGGAAGCCGAAAAAGAAGGGGGTCTTTGCAGAAGGCCCCCTTTTTTACTCTATGATGGAATCGAAAAATCAATAACATTGCAAGCGCCGACCAGACCAAAGTGCCAATAGATTGAGGCAGTCATTGTACTATCAAAAAGTTATGTTTTTGATAGGGAGTGCAGGATCTTTCGATGATGCGGGTTTAACAGATGAATAATACTTTATTTATTATTTTGGTTTCATTATTTTTTAAGTTAGAATGAAATAGAGAGTATTATATTTGTAATCGGCATTTTGATTTACGAATTTTTTTCATGTCAGCTTTTGACCTGGGAAGTGGGTTTGCAAATCAAGATGACTTTGATCCCGGTTGGAATTTTATCCTCTCAATGGATTTACTTTCAACAATAACGAGTAATTAACTTTAATTACTTTTAAACGGAGGTTTTATGAAGATTCTAAGATTAAGAGAGGGTTTTACCCTGGTAGAACTCATGGTGGTTGTCGCTATTATCGGTATTTTGTCTGCAGTTGCTATCCCAAACTTTAAAAAGTATCAGGCTAAGTCAAAGACGTCGGAAGCCAAGCTGCACTTGTCTGCGATTTATACAGCCGAGCAAGCTTTTGCATCGGACTACGATGTCTATGCTACCTGTCTGACCAGTATGGGGTATAATCCAACCGACGAAGCGGCTCAGCGATATTATATGACTGGTTATACTTCCGGATCTGATGCCACTGGTGCAGCGATAGCAGTGACTAATGGAGCTAGTTGTCCAAACTATGCGGCGGCGAATGCACAATTTCCAGCTGGTAAAAAAATAGGTAACGCTGCGGCGATTGCTACCTTAGCAGGTACGGGGTTACCGACGCTTACTGCCTCAGAAACAGGTTTTAGAGCAGGCGCTGCTGGATTTATCGTAGGAAATTTTGCAACGGTGGGAACTTGCGATACTTGGAGTATTGATAATTTAAAACGGCTCATTCACATTCGTCCAGGCTATTAAGCAAGTACTGATTTGTAGTATATAACCTAAAAAAGGCTCACTTTAAGTGGGCCTTTCTTTTTTAGTATTCTTCCGGTGCTTCACTAGGGGTGCTACTGGGCGGTTGTTCCCTGGAGGAGGCTTCCTCGTCAGGATTCTTTTTATTATTGGTTAAAGTATCTGCTTCGTGATTTTCATCGGCTTCTTCGTTTAGAGCATTATTGGCTTTTTTTCTGCTTGCCGGTTCCGGGGTTTCTGTCTCAAGGGTGGCATCCTTGTCTATTTTTATTTCTTGTCCGTCAGTGGTGATAATCTCAGAGGGGATTGGCCCGTTTTCCGCAGTATTATTGGTTTTGGAGTCTTTTTTGTCTTTTTTACTTTTGTCCTCTTCAGCTATTTTAAATTTTCTCTTGTTTTCAGGCACCAGCTCCCTTATATGATCGGGGAGCAAATCCATTATTTGATTCTTGGTAGGACTTTTTTTGGATTTTTTATTTTTCTGGTAATATGCTTCTACCGCCATCAGCAGGTCTTCCATGAGTATGCCATAATCGTTGAGTTCCTTTCTCATTTCAACCAGCATGCCTTGGGTTTCATCACTGATGGTGAATTGGTTTTCATTGCGCGTGGAATCGGTATAGGTCATGGTTTTGAAAGGTTTCTTTTTGGGTTTGATTTTTTCAAGATGTTGTCTTGGTCGGCGATTATAATTACTAAGTTTTCCCTCCTTGATCGGACGGAAATCAATGGATGAAGGCCGGTTTTTACCGGTTTTATAGGAACTGCTGGCAGGGAAAAAAAACTTAAGACCTGTAATCAAGGCCCAACCAATAATCAAGGTAAGCAAAACCTTACCAAGATTGTATCTTATCCAATAAAATACTTTCATCAACTCTAATTGTAGTAAAAAATGATTCAACTATCAAGAAACGATTTAAGATATCTTACCGTTACTATTTCATGGTTTCGGTAAAAGTGGGGTTTTCCCCAATCGTACACTCATTAATCCATTCGTGTCTTTGGTTGTCTATGATCGTTTTTGCTAAAGCATAGCCATCTCCAGGCGCACACATGAAGCCGTGTCCTTTTTTAGCAATATTTAACCAAAAACCTTTAACCGGGGTGTCTCCAATGATGGGTACCCCCGAATGTCTCCCGACATAGTGTTCGGCAAAATTACGAATAATCCCCACGTCGGCCATGGAGGGCTGGCATAAAAGCATGGCCTTTGCCATTCTTGCCAGAAAGTAAATATAGGAGTGGGTATTAAAGCCAATAATGGGGTTTTGGGAGCTGTAGCAGGCCACAATTTCCCCCTCATCAACTCCTTTTTCCATTCTTTTTTGTTGCCAGTAACCAGATAGTTCAGGATGGTAAGAAACCACCAAGGGATCAAGCCAAAACGGCATTTTTTCTGTGATAAAGGCCCCATGTCTTTCGATAAAGATTTGTCCAGATAAATCAATGCCCGCCATTTTAGCAACCCGAACTGAACTGGTTCCGGCGCAATTGATGACATGTTCACAAGCTATTTGTTTATAAATTTGCTTTTCCTTATCAAAAACAATTATCCCTTTTACCTGGTTATCGCTTTTAAGAATGTCTATGACTTCGTGATTGGTATGAATTTTAACACCCATAATCTCGGCATCCTTAGCAAACATATAAGTGGCCCTGAAAGGGTTGGCCCCACCCGATTCAGGGAAATGCACAATGCTGGAAACCCTTTCTGAGTCAATGCCTGGAACAATCGGATTAAAAGCATTTTTATCGGTTAGATAGGTGTAACCCACTTGGGCCTGATCCCAAGTGGAGAAACTGTCTTTAAAGAGTTGATTGGTGGCCTCATCAAAAGAAAGATAGGCATATCCACCTTGATACCAGCCAATGTCTTCCTTGATCAAATCAAAGGCATTTTTATAGGTTTCAAGTCCCTTCTGGGCCCTTTTGACTTTTCCCTTGGTATTGAAACCGGTGCGAATGCCTCCGAGGCATGCCCCGGTTTGTCCTGATGACAGGAAGTTGGATTCAATCACGGTGATATCGGATGCCCCCAGCTTAGCAAGCCACCAAGCGGTAAAGATTCCGGTGATCCCGCCACCAATGATGACATATTTGGATTTTTGGTTCACGCTAACATCAACTTTTTTGGGAACAAAGGTATTAATGATTTCCTGGGGAATGGTCCGCACGGTTTCAATGCCTTCAAAAAGTTTAATCTCTTCCTTGGAAAATTTTAATTTGGCGGCTTCGCCGAGAGTGATTCTTTTAATGGGGGGGCGGTAGATAGTTCTTCTATTTTTTTTAATATTAAGAATATGTTCCTTACTCTGTTTAAGTTCTTGCTTTAAAATATTTTCAATAATACTGGTGCATGAGAGTCCCCGGCATTGCCCCATGCCGACCCGTTTTTGTCTTTTGATGTCATTAATATTAGTGACCCCGCTTTTAATTAAATCCAGTACATCTTGATAAGTTACTTCTTCACAGCGGCAAACATAGGCATTCAAATCCAGGGAAGGATGCTGATTTGGGGTGGAAGTTATTTCATTGTCGGTTTTTTGGGGCCGGTTATTTAAAAGATTAAGGGTTACTCCATCAAAGGCATGCGCTTTGGGCACAATGATGGAAATGGTACCACATCCGGTTTTATCCTTGGGGGTCTTGGTTATTTTTATTTTTCCCAGACAGAGAAAATGCCCCTCTTGATCAAGCACTTCCACGGGAGCATCGATTTCAGGGTAGGGATGAAATTCAAAGGGGATGGTGAGCAGGGAGTTTAAATGGTCGTAGTTATATTGTACCAGCCGGATGGCCCGTCCTGGACAAGCGGTTAGACAAACACCGCAGCCTTTACATATGTCATGGTCAACGGATGGTTGCTGATTAATCTCATGACCAATTTTAATGGCCCCCAGATGGCATGAGCCTTCACATGGATTGCACGGAATATCCTGGTTACAATGGATGAGAATCTTTTTTTCTTTGCCTTTAAAATCCTCGGGAGAAAGTTTTTGCAAATATTTTTTGGGTATGAAATTTTCTTTTGGTGCGGATTCCGTCAGTTTGTTTTTACCAAGACCCAGACGGTAACCGAAACTGCCAGTTTGAATATTATCCAAAAGATGAAAGGCCTCATCTAACTTCACATTAAAATCCGGATGAGGGTAGGAAAGATCAAGCGATGCTTTCAGACCGGCAATTCTTCCTTCCAGCCTGGCGATGGAGGCTTCTCCAATAACAGCACAATCTCCTGCTACAAAAATATCCCGGTTACTGCTCTGCCTGAATTTATCAAAAATGGGAACTTCCCCCAGCTCGTTGGAGAAAGTGAATTCACATCCGGCCTGCCATAATAATTCATTCAGGGGGGAAAGTCCGACGGCCAGACAAATGGTATCACAAGCAAATGTTTTCTCGGTATTACTCATTTGATTCCAGTTTTTATCCAATTCGACAATCGTGGCACCTTCGACACAGTCACTACCGAGTGCCTGTTTAATGGTGTGATTGGTGTACAGAGGAACTCCCAAGGCCTGCAGTTTTTTGACATGTACTTCATAAGCTCCCATCTTGGAAGAAGCCTCAATCACACAGGCCACTTCAATACCTGCCTGAATCAGCTGATAGGCAAGAATGACGCCAATATTACCTCCGCCTACTACCAGAACTTTTTTCCCGGGTTTTACTCCGTGAATATTCATAAATGTTTGAGCACCTCCGGCACCCATGACGCCTGGAAGGCAATTGCCCGGAAAGGGGAGAAAGCGTTCGCTAGCACCTGTGGCACAGATTATTTTATTTGCCATGATAAAATTAAGTTTATCCTCATCTCTAAAACCAATCATGTTCAGCGGATAAAGACCAACTACGGTACTGCCAAGTCTTATATCAATGTCGGTTTTTTCAATTTTTTGCCTGAGATGGTTGGCGATTTCATAGCCACGGATACTGGCGCCTAAATCTTTATTTCCAAAAAAAGTGTGAGTTTGCAGTCTTAATTGTCCTCCCAGATAATCCTTATCGTCAAACAGGACAACACTTTTAACTCCTGCTTCTTTGGCCATTAAGGCGGCTTCCATGCCTGCAGGCCCGGCACCTATGATGGCCAGTTCACATTTGGGAGCCTTTTGGGAGAATTGGCCGGGGGAAATATCAATTCTTTTAGTGGGAAGTTTTTTAAAAATTTCTTTATCGAGATCATCACCCATATATTTGACACTCATGCCTTCTTTTAGCGGAGTGACACAAGTCATGACATTAGGCTTTTTATCCACGGTCATGGCGCAGGAACAGCAGCGGCCTTGCATGCAAAAAGGGCCGTAGGGAGTGTGCTTTTTGGAGCCTTCTTTTAATTTAATAATGCCACTGGCCCGCAGTGAAACAATAATCGGTTCTCCTTCCAAACCTTCCACTTCCTTACCATTAAAAGTGAAGGTGACTTTGGGTTTGTTCGCTGGAAAATCAATGACGGGATGATCAGTTATTCGAAAACTCATAAAGACTCCAAAACAACAAATTGCTGATTAAAAATTCAAAGGGAATATAGCTGATTTCACTTAAAAGAGCTAACTGAAAAATCTTTCACAGCTGAAGGCGTCAAAAAGGGATAACTTGATTAATATAAATACTTAAGTGGACTTGAAAAAATTGATGTATATTATGGGAGCATTAAATTTTCAATAAGTAGATTCAATTTTCTTTTTTGTAAAGTATTAATCATTTGCATGTTGCAAATTTCATTTTTTTCCCCATGGGGGGCATAATTGGCTGAGGCACAGAAAGATGAGTAATCCGTAAAAAAATCCTCGGAATTTTGTTTCGCTATATGATCAATCAGCGCTCCAGAGCCAACGGTGAAGGCCATTGCCTTGAGCATTCCCAACTCCCAAGCAGACATCAGTAAGTAAAAGTTAATTGAAGCAAAAAATACTCTTTCAGCGAAATCTTTTTTGTTAAAATTATCTAATAGTCCATCGATGTAAGCACAGGTTCGTGGCCCATTTTCTTCATTTAAATTCACAAGTGGTGCGAGCAAGGGAGTGAGGTAAAGCATCTCGGCATGATGATTTATTGTTTTTTTGGCCAAAGAGACCTTATTATTTTGTATATTTAGTGCTTTGATGAGTTCATCAGGAGTGAGTTCTCGTTTTGAGATATGGGCCAAAAAAGGCGATTGGCTTATGATTGATAAATAGGTTTTTTCTGGGCCGTTGGTATTGCCTCGATTCATTTTGAGAGTTAGTTGTTCAAGCTCAGTTGGAGAGAAAGCCTCCAACATTACTTCGGCGGAATCTTCATCCTGTTTGGTCAAATAAGAGACGGCTTTAGGATGGGTTAGTCTTCGCATTACGAGATCGCTCGAGGTTAGATCGCCTCTGGTGATGTACATCAGTGCTAAATATTGGCGCATTAATTTCAGGCGTTCTTGTAAACTGGCCATCTTGGCAGGAAGATCTTTTGTGCAAATTTCAGATTTTTGGCACCCACCCTCACATTCCTCTAAAGCACATGCTTTTAAAGTATCCAAAAAAGTTGTCATATTGGTTTGATCAGTTTCTAAAATTTCCAAGGCATGTGTCTTTAATTTGATAGTAAGATTTAGTCCTAATTGGGCAAGTTTTCTGCCCTCGCTTCTTAGGCCACGGTCTCGCTCACTCTGACTTTCAAATTCTTCCAACATGCCTCTGCTTTTAGCGATCCTTTGAAGCTCTTGTTCCAATCCAGTACTTCCCAGTGATGGAAATAATCTTTGCTCTTTTAAAATCCGAATTTTAGACTGCCATTGAACATATTCGTCAGTTTGTTGATATTTGGTACATTCGGCAGGCTTAAATTTTTCGTAGTATTTTAAAGTTCCAGCTTGAGCTTCAAGTAAAAAGAAAAGTAGTGAAACTGTCAGCGCGATTAGGAAAACTTTGTTATTTGTCCGAATCTGCATGAGTCGTCCTTTGATTTTGGAACTATTTATCATCGGTATTTCCAAGTAGCGCATTGACCTCTGGATCTGCTACAGAACTCTCTTCTATTCCAAATTCACAGGCTTGAGAATTATCTGCGGTAAATACAAGGACGCCAGCGGCTGTCGTTACCAGAAGGGTCGTCACACCTAACTTACTGAACATGTTGACTAGGGCGGCATTAATGATTTCAGGAGGGATTACGTTAGCTTTAACTGCATGTTTAACAACCTCTTGCACATGATTTAAGGCCTGAGTGGGATTCTTATACATAGCTGCGAAATTTAAGCCAGCCCGGAAATCCTGCATGGCTTTAACTAAGTCATTTGGATTCACCTTAAGTGTGTCCTCAATTCCCGCATGGGCGTAGGAAGAGGAGACGAGTCCACTAATGAGACAAAAAGCTACGGTGAATACGAATAAATGACAGGTACTTTTTAATGAGCGTAATAGTAGATTAAACATTTTGACCTCCAAGTTTGTTGTTTTTAAACAAAATCTTACTAATGTTAAGTAATGAGCAAATCTTTTGCCAATTAACACTAAGATAAAACAAGACGTTACATACTTATTAGCTTAATGGATGTTTAAATTATATTTAGACTGTATAGTTTTAATACAAATTCAATGGAAAGTTAGCTAGTTCAGTGGATTTAAAAAATGCAACTAATTGAAATTTATTTAGTCTGGCGTTTAAAATATATTAACCTACCATATGTGAATATAAAAGAATTTATCTAAATCGTTAGTAAATGGAAGACTTGCCCCCTCAAGTTAATCTTTGTTATATAATTTTGACATGCAATGTGGTCATTTATGCTGTTCTGTGTTAAAAAGGGGATAAGATGAATGAAAATATCCAATCCCCCTATTACATATCAAAATTAAATGAAGAACTGTTCAAGAAGCAAAAAATAAATCGTTCTTACTCCCTAAGGGCATTTGCTAAGTATCTAAAAATGGATTCCTCAAATTTAAGTTCAATTTTAAAAGGAAAAAGAAAGCTGCCATCCAAGAGAGCACAAGATATTGCTCGCCAGATTAACTTATCGCCATTAGAGGAAGGGCTTTTTGTAAGAAGTGCCATCAATCATAAGCTTGGCCTGAAACAACCTGTATTGTCACACATGGATGCTAAGATTCTAAATGAAGAAATTCATTACAATACCATCTCGCAATGGGAATACTTGGTGGTTTTAAATTTGGTTAAATTGCATGACCAAAGAATCACCCCGGAGATCATTTCGGATAAACTCGATATTTCCCTAGCAAGAGCGACCGAAGTGTTGGCCAATTTGCTTCAGGTTAATCTTTTAAAGGAAGATAAAAATGGAAGACTGGTTAGAACCGCCAAAAATATTCAAACGTCCGAGGATAAAATTTCTTCTGCTATTCAAAAAGGTCATTTAAATCGTTTGGATTTGGCAAAAGAAAAATTATCTCAAGTAGATATTAATTTAAGAGACTACTCGGCGATTGTTATAACAGGAAACAAACAAAAGTTGCCAATAGTAAAGGCCATGATTCGAGAGTTTCAAGATAATCTGGCGGAGCTTTTGGGTGAAGATGAACAAAACGACATTTTTCAAATATCTATGCAAGTGATTCCCATGATGCAAAAGGAAGGCGATAATGAGATTAATTAAAAATATTTTATTGATTACCGTAATATTAATTAGTCCGTTGTTATCAGCAGGGGTAGACCGAATAGGTAATGGAGCCGATGGCATTACTAACACAACAAGATTTCTTTTATTTTTTGTCGATAAAAGATTAACCTTACTGGATCTTTATCAGTACAAATATAATGAGTACGCTGTTCAAAGCAAGTTGAATATGCATATCTTTGAATATGATCATTTTGTGGAAATTTATAAAAAAATTCGATTAAATATATGTAAGCCACTTTCCCTCGAAGATTCAGAATGTTATGCCTTGACCAATAAATTATTTGACATTTTTCTGGTGCTTCCAGAACTATTTGATCTGTTAGAGGAACAAATAAACCAGATGATTTGGACATTGGTAGATAATGTTGAAGAAATTAATGATGAAGGTCATCTTCCTAAAGATCTTACGGGTTCTATGGATACCAAAATTCAGTTGGCCAGCAGGAAAGGCAATAAGGTAAATATTCAAAAGCAAGGATGGGTGGAGGATTATTTAAATTACGGAAGATTGGATTGTATAAATAAAGTCGCTACCATAACCCATGAAATGATCTATAGGATCACTGAACTGCAAGGAGATTTAGATAGTGAAAGGGCCCGTGAAATTAATGCTCGTCTTTATAAATATGAAGTCTACGAAGAAATGGCACGTGCCAATTTCTTATTAACAGGAAAAAAGATTGAGGCCAATAAAATTTTAGAAATTGATCATAGGCTGGTACTTCAATCCGTGAAAAGAGCCTATGCTTTTGATCATAATTACAGTTTACGAGAAATTAATGATCTAACAGTTTTTAGTGAATGCGGTATCGCTTCCAGCGAAATGTATGAGTTTTTACACTTCTACAGTTTTTTTGACCGATCCATTATCAGAGAAAATATTTGGACTAGGGATGGTCTTGCTGCTTATATTTATGACAATGCGATAGTAGACAAGGACAGGGATGGTAGGTTTTTTTCACCACATATTTATTATTGTGCCGAATCTCGATATGAGCCACTTCGTTTGCAAGACATTGCCCATCTGATAATCAATTATAAGAAGAGCATGAAATAATTTCAATAGTCGGGTGGACCGTGCCTTTCCTTTATGTAATTTGAAAAAAATCTTAGGATTGATCTTCAAATAATTTGTGCTCATTTAACATAACATTCCGATAAATTCTGATTAGTGCCAGTTCAGAATATTCAAATTATTCTAAATCACTCCTTCACTTGCTCTTGCAGTCGGTTACAAGAGCATGAAATAATTTCATATGGGGTCAGCTTTGGCGCACATATACGTCCCCCCTCATTGTTTTTAATTCAAAAACGATTTAAAAGAAACTATTCAAAAAAAATTGATAGCAACAAAGGAGAAAAAAAATTATGAAGAACTTATTATTAGCAACAACGATTTTTTTGCTTTCTCAAATGTCTTTTGCGGTAGTCGAAATTGATCATGAGCTGGTACATCAATCCGTTAAAAGAGCCTATGCTTTTGATCATGGTTATAATTTAAGCGTAATTAATGATCTGACAGTTTTTGGTGATTGTGGTGAAAGAGGTGGTATTGCCTCAAGTGAACTGTATGAGTTTTTACATTTCTACAGTTTTTTTGACCGATCCATTATCAGAGAAAATATTTGGACTAGGGATGGTCTGGCTGCTTTTATTTATGATAATGTGATTGAAGATATGGACAGGGACGGTGGGTTTTTTACACCACATATTTATTATTGTGTCGAATCTCGATATTCGCCACTTCGTTTGAAAGACATTGCCCGTATGATAATTGAATATAAGAAGATCATGAAATAATTTCATATAGAGCAGGTTTGGCACACACATTAAAAGAAACTATTCAAAAACAATTGATAGCAACAAAGGAGCAAAAAATTATGAAGAACTTATTATTAGCAGCAACAATTTTATTGGTTTCTCAAATGGCATTTGCGGTAGTGGATCTGCCAAGTGCAGTCTGTAAGGTAGAACTTCAAAAATTTAATTTTGAAACAAGAAAATGGGAAAATCCGGTGGAAGTAAAAATGGAAATTTTAAGCGATAAACTCGCCACATCTGCTACCGGTGAAATTGACAATTTTGAAATCCTCATTAGTGAAGAGATATTCGGTGACCCCAATAAAACTGGAGTCTTATTAGAAATTAAAGATGTGCTTTCAGGTGTTCTCGCTAGAACAAATAGCGAAGTCGTTGGAGATAAAATAGAAGTTGATATGCGTAGAATGCGTGATAATAATTCCATTATTCGTGGTTTTTGTTCAATGAAATAATCTTGATAGGTGGCTGATGCTAGGGGCAGTACCAAACTTTTGGGAGGTTCGCTAGTATCGGTCATGTTTTTTTTCAACTTTAGTTTTTAGGCCGAGAATTAAAAATAATTCATTTTACCTCGAAGAAATCCATACAGATAGAGTAGAGCTTCAGGTGGTCCTGTTTATCTCAGCACTGTAGATAACAACCTATCCTTGGTTCGCTATATCTATTTTCAGTATGTTAACCCTTGGGATGACTCTGTAAATAATAGAGATGCGAGTAGTATTTACACAATGTGTTAATTTGGATTCTCAAAATTTATTTCTTCTCCTATACTGAAGCACGAAATCTATAATCAAAGGGAGAATATACATGAAAACACCTATCACTATCATGGCATTATTATTTTCAAATTTTCTATTTGCCAATACTTGGACAATGGTTGGTGAATATAAATTAGTAAAAAACCTTAAAGGTGAACATTTTACAAATTACTGTCCAACGAATTTAGGGATCTACAAGGACGAAGAACGGCAAGCTTCGTTGGTGTTATGGAGTATAGATAGAAAAAATATAAATAAGCAATTTTCTAATATAAATATTGGTACTCAAGAAAATTACCAACCTTTTCAAATTGGCGGAGGAGGAGCTAGAACAGCAACTGTTACTACAATGACTACAAAATCAAATGGTGACATCATCTTATTGGAAAAATTCTCTTATAACGATCCTTATGCAAATGGTGATGAGAATACGAGAATAATATGGAAAAATAAAAAACAACAACTTCTTTATAAACACAAGAATATTCATACGATGCCATGGTGGCAATATGAAGTAGGAAGTTCAACAAAAGAAAATTATAGAAAACCAGATCATGATATCGATTGTATTTATGATAAAATTGCTAATACGTTTGAAAAACCTCAAGAGCGGATGATTACTTATAAAGTTGAGCTTGATAATAGTAGTAATGATCCATCCAACAGTAATATGCCCGCAACAGTTTCAAGTAACTTTTTCTCGCAAGAGTATTCCATTTCTGGAACTATGGGCCTGATAGATGGCGACATCGTCTCTCTTGATTTAAACTTTGAACTATTAAAGGATAATAATAATGAAAATGGTGCAACTTTTAAGATTAGTGAGCCCTATTATAAAAAATCTTTTGGTTATATCGATAGCAATTACAATAATCGATTAGAACTTTATGCCTTTTTTGAAAAGTTAGATCAAAGAGTAAATGGTACTTATCTTGAACAATTTAAAGGTGAAAAGTTAATGCTGGCTCTTGCAGGTAATTGCAATCCTGTGAATACAACCAATAAGGTCATAAAATGTGAAATACTTTGGAGTCACTCTGGAGTAACCATAGACCCGAGCACTTATATATTTCAAGATAAGCTAATGGGAAGATCTAATTTAAAATTAACCGTAATTGAATAGTTCAAGACACAAAGCTGGACTTGTAGGATTCAAATCCTTTCTCCTGAAATCTAAAAGACCCATACGCACTCCACTTGGATGGGTCTTTCACCGAACTCACCATAGCTGGATTGTATTAATAAAGTCGCTACCATAACCCATGAAATGATCTATAGGATTACTGAACTGCAAGGAGACTTAGATAGTCAAAGGGCCCGTGAAATTAATTAATGCTCGTCTTTATAAATATGATGTTTATGAAGAAATGGAACGCGCCAATTTCTTATTAACAGGTAAAAAAATTAGGGCCAATAAAATTTTAGAAATTGATCATAGGCTGGTACTTCAATCCGTGAAAAGAGCCTATGCTTTTGACCATAATTACAGTTTACGAGAAATTAATGATCTAACAGTTTTTAGTGAATGCGGTATCGCTTCCAGCGAAATGTATGAGTTTTTACATTTCTACAGTTTTTTTGACCGATCCATTATCAGAGAAAATATTTGGACTAGGGATGGTCTTGCTGCTTATATTTATGACAATGCGATAGTAGGCAAGGATAGGGATGGTAGGTTTTTTACACCACATATTTATTATTGTGCCGAATCTCGATATGAGCCACTTCGTCTGCAAGACATTGCTCATATAATAATCAATTATAAGAAGAGCATGAAATAATTTCATATGGGGTCAGCTTTGGCGCACATATACGTCCCCTCTCATTGTTTTTAATTCAAAAACGATTTAAAAGAAACTATTCAAAAAAAAGTTGATAGCAACAAAGGAGAAAAAAATTATGAAGAACTTATTATTAGCAGCAATAATTTTATTGGTTTCCCAAATGTCATTCGCAGTAGTGAATCTGCCAAGTGCAGTCTGCAAGGTAGAGCTTCAAAAATTTAATTTTGAAACAAGGAAATGGGAAAATCCCGTGGAAGTAAAAATGGAAATTTTAAGCGATAAACTCGCCACATCTGCTACCGGTGAAATTGACAATTTTGAAATCCTCATTAGTGAAGAGATATTCGGTGACCCCAATAAAACTGGAGTCTTCTTAGAAATTAAAGATGTGCTTTCAGGTGTTGTCGCTAGAACAAATAGCGAAGTCGTTGGAGATAAAATAGAAGTTGATATGCGTAGAATGCGTGATAATAATTCCATTATTCGTGGTTTTTGTTCAATGAAAAAATTTTGATTCGTTAAAAGTACACGGTTCTTATCTACGAACGATCATGTTAGACGCAAGTAGTGGCAGATTAGAACCGTGAACCGCAAATACAAATAACTTACAATATGATGGTATCTACTATAAAAAATGCGGTTAACAATTTTGGGGAGAATGTATGAAAAAACTTACAACTATTATTTTTGTGACTCTTCTTTCTACTGGAGCTTATGCTGGGTGCTTACAAACGGTTACACGAGCAATCATTGATATCAATAGCTCACAGAACAAAAATATCAGCTTGCTCACCGAGAAAAGCCGGATCTTAGAACCTGGTGAAGAAGGTCAAGCCTATTTTGGCGAATTTTATAATAATACTAAATCAAACGTAGAAGTTTTCTTTTTAACTGAATCAAATGGTTACTATCAAAATTACTTTGCTCTTTTGCTCGATGCTCAATCTTGTACTATCGTTACGCAACAATCTCTTGGAGATAATGCTTAATTCTTGGCTTGGGTTAATAACTATATACAAAGATAGGCTCAACTAATCGAGCCTGTCTGAAATAAATGAGAGAGGGCATATGAAATCATTTTTAATTTTGATAAGTATATTTTTTTTAAATACAGCTTACTCTGGTGATCAAGCATGTACATTGGAGCAATTCACACCAGAGGTTATGTTTGAGCTTAATCTAAAAGATCTAAGTAAAAATACAGCAGAGGAATTACCACTAATTTTAAGACAACAAATAATCATAGCGGCTAAAGCGTTTGCAAATATTCAAGAAGAGGTCACCGACCTTCATTCAGTTCAAGATGCAATAGGTTATTTTGTGCCATATGATGGGAAAATGTTAATCCTTAATATAGACGGGAAAACATATACTGAGATATCTGGTACTCCAAATGAAATGTCGTTTGGATTTATTTTTCAATCTGGAGGAAAAAAAATTATAGCAACAGACGATAATGGAAGATTAATTTGTAAATAATTACTAAAAGATGGAGTATGGTTCAATTTATCATGCGAAGATTTTGTTCAATTATTTGAACGGCTTTAATTTTTTTAAAGCAAGGTATCCCTAAAAGTCAGGCCGTACATAGAAGAATTTTCAGTCCTTACTCCGAGTTGAATGTTTTTCATAGTACGTTGCTTTTGATTTTAATTTCTACTATAAGTCAGAGATCATTTTTTTTTGATGCAGCCTCTGGGAGGGGATTATGAAAATAAAACGGTTTGGTATTAGTTGTTTATGTGTACTGCTTATCAGTATTTCTACGGTTTTAGCAGATGATTGGAGTCACCAGTCTTTTATGTCGAATTCTGACACTGGAAGCATAAAATTTTCTTTGGATTATATGATTAATAGAAATGAGGATGTTAGTGGACAGACTCTTAATATGCGGATGTACGCTACTAATATTTGGATCAATGTGCAGGCGGGGGGGGCTATTACTTCATCAGACGTTGTTGAAGCATATTTAGTGAGTGAAGGTGGACAGAGAAGCACTTATAATCAGTCCATCTTTTTAGAGTATGCTGCCAATGATAATAGATTTACGGGTAAATTTCAAAATGTGTTATTTAACGAACAGAATTGTCCTGCGGTTTATGCCTCCTATAATAATCGGTGGTATTGTGATGGCGGTTGGAGATATGATGATAGCCTGATCAGTCATCAAAAAGTGGCCATTAGGATAAACGATTCATGGTCGCTAGTTGACCCCCAAAGCGGATCACATGATTTTAGCTTTGTTTTTATGAAATAATAATGGATTTCTTCTTGGTGATTTTTATAGATGGATTCAACTGCTTTTTGTCTCCAGAAACTTTGTTGATGTGAAAACAAAGGAGAGTTTTTGTTGATGAAAAGATAATTGTTTAAAACGCTAAAATGCCCGTTATTTATTCTGATTAAATTTCTGGTGCTTTTTTAATAAGGGCCGATTTTTTTTTACAACTTCCGACTTCACTCTTAGGATTAAAATTTCAATCATAAGAAGGCTCAATTGGTACAAGTTGTTAACCTGTTTTATTGGTTGCTAAAAACCGGGTTATTGTGATAACCTGGTTTTAATTAGAAACAAAACCAGGTTATTTTAGGTGTCATATGAATCTTAAAGAATTACACATTCAACTTAGGACACCTTTTACAAAAGAGAGAGGTTATGGCGCTACCAAAATAAAATCTGTTGGGTTTGAAAACATTTATTTTGTAGTTCCTCCGGCTCCTCCTGAAAAAATAGATGGTCAGTTGCCTGCCAAGTTATTATCCGTTGCACTCAAGGTAATTGGGGGACTACCTTCTATAGATAAAGCGACTCCATTAGATAAATTGATTCACTATTTATTTGTCAGACAAGAAGTGGTTTGCTCTTCCAGATTGGAAGGAACGTGGTCAACTATAGATCATGCTCTGACTCCAGGTGAAATCTGTGATAAAAACGAAGGAAAAAATCAGCATCAGGCAGTTAGATGTTATGCCAACATACTTGAAGAGATGATAGAAGTGGCAAAGCAGAAAAAAGAAAAAATTTTTAATGAGGATTTTATATGTAAAATTCATAAAAAAATTGTTGAAAACGATCCGTTTGCTACGGGGATTCCAGGCAGTTTAAGGACAGAGGGAAAATCAGGTTCGATTGTGATTATTGGAGGAGGACTTAGAAGAGAAAATTCCATTTATAATCCAGCTCCACCTTCACAAGTTAAAAGATGTTTAAGAGAGGTACTAGATTGGCTTGGCGATGAAAAACTGGCACAGCTTGGCGATGCTTCAGTAGGAGGCCCAAGCTTACCAATCAGAATGGCGATTGGTCACGTTCATTTTGAAGCAGTTCATCCCTTTACAGATGGAAATGGGCGCACTGGCAGGATGCTCTGGCCACTCCAAATGGTATGCTCAGGATATATGCCGCTTTATCTATCTGGTTATGTCGAAAAATATAAAGATGATTATAGAAAATCTCTGGAAAGTGCCCAGAAGAAATTAAACTATATTCCCATGATAGAATTTATTTGTAATGCCATCATAGAAACTGATCAGGAAAATAGAGAAACTAGGAAAGCTATAATTGAACTGGAAAGGAAATGGCAGGAAATATCAAAATTTAGGGATAATTCTGCTCCTAGACGTGCTTTAAAGTTAATGCTAACTAATCCTATAATTTGCTCGTCCTTTCTTGAAAAGGAACTTGGCATTTCTAAAACTGCCAGCGTAGATGCAATTAATGCCTTAAAGAGAAAAAAAATTATCAGGTTCCGGGAATTAGAGAATCGAAAACGAATTTATGCTGCTGAAGAACTCATCGCCATTTTATCTAGGCCATATGGGAGTGATATAGATTTGGCCTTAGAGAGAGCTCAAAGACTTTTGCAAGCAAGATAACTAGCTATGGACACGATATTATTATCGTGGAAAAATTTTTATATCTTACCACCATTTAAGCGGCGTATTGATTAAGGCCTTTCCTTTTGCATCCATTTTTTTGGCCTCTTTAGGATTGATGGCCGCTTTGACATTTTTTAATAGTGAAATCAGTTCAAGCTCATAGTTTTGGTTGGAATTTTTGGAGCCAGTTGATACTAATTTGACCAGTCCGAGTGGTTTTGCTTCTTTTGCAATCCAAAAGTCCACCGTCTGGTTGTTATGTGATTTACGATAGTGATTGGCAGAAAGAGTTCCGGCTTGGGTTTTCAAGGTAGCGACCTCAACTAAAGCGGTGTTTAGTGTTTTTTCATCACTAAAAAGAAAATCATTTAATTCAATCCCATTATGATTACTAAATGAGTCGCTACTCATTTTTTGGGGATGTTTTTGATCAGGCCCTTGAATATAGCCTTCTTTGATCGTAAGACTTCCATCAGTTTTTTTTGAAAGCAGGAATTGTTGGTAGAGTTTTACTGGAACAAGCGTGTTTTGTGCATCCATAAAAAATTCCACCGAGATACTTTCTTTTTTTACATCCGCAAAATAGATGGATACTTCCACATCAGCGTTATTTTGCGTTTTTATATAGTATTTCGCACCTTCTCCTATTTTGAAATTTTCAAAACCTTGTCCAAAAATAGTGGCGGGCAAAAGCATGGTGATAAGAAATAATGTTTTGATCATAATGGACACTCCTATTTATCGTTTTTGTCGATTTCTTCTAGAACTTTATTATTTTCTTCTATTTTTTTTTGATAGTTGGTGAGGGCCTCTTGGATTTTTTTTTGTTCTTCGGGATTTATATTTTCCGAACTCTTGGTACTGGTGTCAATGACCGTGTTTTTTAAATCTTCAGTCTTAAGCCCTGATGCCAACGTGGTAAGTAAAAGCATACAAAATACAGTGATTAAAAAACAAATTTTCATAATATTATCCTGGAGGTTTAGATGGGATTATAAGATTTTATAAATTCACAGTCTATTTTAAATTTTTTTTCGATAAGTTTCATTAAGGCAAGGATACCAAACTCTTCGGTGGCATTGTGTCCACCGGCAAAGAGGCACAGCCCTGATTCTTTGGCATCAAACCAGTCATTTTCGCTGATTTCTCCGGTCAAATAAGAATCCAGCTGATCTTTACTGGCGTATTTATAAAATGATCCACCACCTCCGGTGATGATGCCCATGGTGCGTAAACCTAAAGTTGCAGATGGGGTTGATACTACTATTTTATGCTTAAGCAAGTGCTCCAGTTTTTTTTCCAAAACCGCAGGGGAGGTTTTACTTTTAAAACATCCTTTGACGCCAATAAAAGCTCCTTTGTATAAACAAAATGGTTGCACTTTTAAAAGGCCAAGTTGGGCAGCAATGACTGCAGCATTACCAATTTTTTTGTGCCCATCAAGAGGTAAGTGGTAACTGAATAAATTGATATCATTTTTAATAAGCGGGACAAGCCGGTTTTTTAGTGGACCCTTGATGGAATCTACTGGATTATTTTTCCAAAAAATTCCGTGATGAACAATCATGGCACAGGCCTTCATCGATACGGCTTTTTCTATATTTTCCCTAGATGCTGAAACACTAAAGCATATTTTTTTGATGGGTTGTCGTCCCTCCACTTGCAGTCCATTCAAGCAATAGTCGTCAAATTTTTTTACATCCAAATACTGATTTAAAAAAAGATCTAATTTATCTCTGGTTAAAAGCATAATCCATTCCGATGTTTTTATTGTAGAGGTGCATCTTCTAAAAAAGTTTCTTTGATATAGGTATTTTTTAAAGATGATTTAAGGCGGTTGATGGTCTCGGTTAATTCCTTATTGTAGGGGGTAAACGTCAGTGCCTTTTCAAACTCCATGAGGGCCTTGGCAAATTCTTTTTTGTTAATATAGGCCTTGCCGGCGTTGATAAACGGATATTCCCGGTGCTGATAATTTCGGCATTTTTTGGCCAGGTCAAACCATTTGAGGGATTCATCCAGACGGTTTTCAATGAGCAAGTAGTTTCCCATATCGTTGTAGGGCGGGCCAAAGTCTGGATCTTTTTTTATGGCCTTAAGACAGTATTCCCGGGCCTTTGGTATATTTCCTGTTAAGGAATAACTCCAGCCAATCAAGGTGAGCACTTCTGCGGTGGCGTTATAGCTGGCCGCTTTGAGAAAACGGTCCAGGGCCTCGGGGTATTTTTTTTCGAATATTTTCTGGTGACCGTCTTTGATGAGTTCATTACAACGATCGATTCTTCTAAAATCCAGGGAAAAAACCGGTGTTTGAGATTCATCCAATTCGAATCTCTGGTCATCTAAATAAAACAATGGTACGGCCATGTTTTGAGATTGGTCTTGCATCTGGGTCAGGTTAACCCTCGGATAGTCGATCGTGAGATTGGTTTTTTTGATAATTTCCTCATGCAACAACTGGGCATGTTGATAAATTAAATTAATGATCTTGGTTACAGTCTTGGTCAGATAGTCAGTATGCAGGTTCATTTTAAGCAGGTATTCAATCACTTTCATGGAGGATTGAAAGTGACTCAAGGTTTCTCTGGGGGAGGGGTTTTGGCTCTCTTCGGCCAAATAGAAACCTTTGCACAAAATATTGTCGGTTAGCAGGATGAATAAATCATCATGCATTTTTACACACAGATTAAGTACGTTGACATCGCTGGAAAGTGAGCTGTAATGCACGATCGCTTGTAAAATGCGTTCTTGGTAACCAGCGGCGTTGATAAATTCTGCAAAAAGTAGGTTGGTCTTGGTTGTTTTCATAATCCGTTGGATAAAAGTGAACCCTTACCAATCATCTTAGATGGTTGAATGCCAACAAGCAAGATCTTAGTTTTTATAAATTGAATCTATGATGCGACTAAAAACATGATACAAACCAGGATAACGATATTGATAAATCTTTTAAGTAAATTAATATTGTGGGTTTTCATGAATGCCCCTCCATGAGTTAAGACCGGCCTTCAACCTGACTTAATTATCTTCAAAGATGATGCCATGATTATTCAGAAATTATTTAATAATTACAGGTGATTAGATAAGTCATGCAATGGCTTTGGCTTCTTCTTGGGCATGCAAGGGGCATTTTGCCATCAAAAATCGGTGTCCATGGAGTTTTCAATGGTTTCTGGGTCAAGCAGTTGCTTTTTTTCGGCAGCTTTTGAATATCGATCGGAAATGAGTTTCCAAAGCGAACTACCGTCCTGGGAAGCAATACTTCTTGCACCAAAATTTAAATCTTGATTATTTTTAGCACCTTCTTTTTGTTTAAAAAAATCGGCCAAGGGATTTTTATCATCGGTGGGTTTGGTTTTGCTGTCCACCCCTTTGCCCCCTAAATAACTAAAATCTGCGCTACCACCTGCGTATTGGGGTATCTCCACTTTACTGACAAATTCTCTTGGAGCAGCTTGATTGTTATTACCACCGCCTGGTGATAGTCCTCCGCCTCCTCCTTCCACTGAACCACCGACTGCACCACCACCACCGCCTAGATCCTTAAGGTTTCCTGGTGAGGGAGGGGTGTCTATAAAACCGGAACCTTTATCAATGGGTTCATCTGCTATGAATACGGCGCCTTCACCTGCATTAGCAGCGGCTCCCGTGGATGCCAAACCTGCTTGGTCATCGGCCCTACCCGGAGCACCTATCTCGGTTGCTAGTCCAGAGCCTCCATCAAAACCAAAGCCTCCGCCATCCCAATTGGTACCTTGGTACGGAGAGGTGAATCCTGCACATTTGGGATCATTGGGATATTGCTCGCAATATCTGCGTAGCACTGCCTCAGGTTGCAGTCCTGGTAAATCCTCCGGTGTAAAGCCATCAATGCTGGCGATGGCATCATCCAGGCGATCCACTTGTTTGTTTAAAATACTGGCCGTCAATCCTTCCGATGCCATATCGATGCCAGCGGTCAGCATGATTTCTTTAAGCGTATCCTTGACGTTCTGGTTTTTAAGCAGACTAAATTCGCCGGAATCAATGACATATTTGCATATATCCCGAGGAGTCGTGTCGGCATAGGTTTTTTCCATTTTTTTATCTTGGGCGATCATTTTCTCTTTGTTGTGTTTCCAGTTCACGTCGTTTTCCACCGTCTTTTCGATATTGGTGATGTATTGATTGATACTATCCCTAACTGTGTTTCGTAATTTGACCCCGATATTACCCCGGATACCCGATTCCGAGCAGGATTTGATCATTTCGTCCGTGGTGGGATAGGTTTGGTGAATAGCGATCATGGCCGCCAGCTTGGCCCCATGAAAGACCACTCTTTGCTGGGATACCTTTTCTTGTTCCTCGATGCTGGCCTTCTGGGCCTCAAAAGTATTTTTCGTGATGTCCGCTGCGGAGGTGGCCGTTTTGCTCATCAGATCCATTTGCTTGTCCATCAAATTATCCTGAACAATAACTCCCTGAACAACTTCCAGCCCTTTTTGTCCGATAGCCGCTGCATTATAGGCGGTTACCGCTCGCGAACAGGCTTTATAGTCCTGGGTTTCAACGCCGTCGGAGTAACAAAGAATTTTGCCATCAAAACTTTTGGTGGATTTGCCTCCGCCGACATCATCCTGATCGTAATCCACGTAGTGGGTCATGGCCGCCAACCCCGCACAGGTTTGTAGCTGGGCCAGTTGTCGCTCGTTTTCGTTGAAATACTCTCCTAGAAGGGTAAGTAACTCGTGCATTTTGGAGGTGAGATATTCCGATGATGCCACAAGATCTGTTATCTTTTTTTTGACCTCGTGGCAGGACTGTGATTCTTTGTCCTTGCAGAATTGGATGGCGCTTAGAAGCTCGCTGCGCTGATTATTCCAATCCTTGCCTTTTTCATTTATATCATCAACATGCTTATTGATTTCATCCTCTTGGATTTGGGTAAAATCCCGATAGCCTGCGAGAAAGGAGGATTCCAGTATTTCATTGGATTGTTGTTTGCTCGCCACCTGTTTCCAATTTTTAGAGTTGGCTTGTTGACAGGTCATGAATCCAGGGGTGCCTGCATAGGATGCTCTGGCCAAAGACTCCTTTTCATGTTGACCCTTTTTAAGGGGGTGTTTATATGGTTTTATATCAAAATTTGCGCCGAAATCCCTGACGGTATGAAGTTTATCAAGGTAGGTTTGATCAATTAGAGCTGGCATATCCCGGTTGACCAGTATGGCCTCATTATACAGACCACTCACATTTTCCTCATCGATTACTTTTCCATATACTCTGATGGTTGTAAGAGTGAAATAAGTACAAAGAAGAATTAAACTAATCATTGTTTTTTTCATAGGTTTCTCACCGGTGTTTCTAAAAACCATTATACTTCTGCTTATCGTCTCGACTGGATATAAACTTGAGTAAAACGCTTGGAAAATAAATTAGGGGATAATCTTTTGAAATTATTATGTATTTTTTTTGACGAAGATCTTCTTTCAGGGTTAACCTTAAAAAAAAGTGACCACCAATGTGGGCACTGGGGAGATAAGGTTTGGTTATGGCTTTGATTTTTAGGTATCCGCTTACCATTCTGGAAAAACATCTGGATAGTTTTGGACACGTTAATAATGCCACCTATTTGCATTTGTATGAAGAGGCCAGGTGGGACTTTATTACCAAGCGGGGCTTTGGCCTTGCCCGGGTTTTAGCACATCAGCAAGGCCCGGTCTTGTTGGATTTGCATCTGGTGTTCAAAAAAGAATTAACCAATCGGGAAGAAGTGGTCATTACGTCTCAATATACCGGACTTAAGAATAAACTGGTGATGGGTATGTCCCAGATTATCTATAACGCCGATGAAAAAGTGGTCTCCAATATGGATTTCACCATGGGGCTTATGGATTTACGGGAGAGGAAACTGATCAGGCCAACCGAGGATTGGCTTAAGGCCATCGGGTCAGAGTGAGCCATATTATGGTTTGATAAATTGGTTAAAAATAATTTCCGCATGATCGAGGATCTCTTTTTTTAAAGAAAGATCCGAGTGGTCGATAAAATTGGTAAAGACCTCCAAACTTAGCTGACTTAGATAAGAATTGGAAACCTCCTGATGACTAAGATGCCACCTCTCTGGTTTTACCCCTCGGGATAGGCCGGTATAAGGCCGAAAGAAACCATAGCACTCATCGTTTTCGATGAGCTCATCAAGAAAAGCATGGAACTTATGAAACGGGCCTTCTGCGGCACATTCCTCGTTGGTGAGTTTTATTTGATAGTCCGGTGCCAGCTTTCGGGTATCACATACATCGAGATCACTGCCCAAGTGATGTCTGCTAAATCCGGGTATCATGGACCAATTGAGAATGGAAAAGAGTAAATTCGTCGGGCCGATTTTTTTGACATCAACGGGAAGTTCGAATTCATCGAGCAGGATTCTTTTGCCACTCACTTTTTCTTCCCATATCCGTTTTTGATGTTCATATGACCTAAAAGAGCTGACGATATGAAGTTTGAATTGATTTTTTTCAAGGTGAGTCGCAAGGTCACTTAAAGGTTGGAAGATTTTTTTATGAATATGACAGTTAAGATCTTTATGAAAAATAAGATGATCCTGGGTCATGCCGGTCAGTTCTGCAAGCATTTTTTTATTCATCCGCAAATAATCTCATAAGTCCGGATCGGTTGTATCGATTGGATAAAATATCCCAGAGGGATTGATCTTTGTTGTCATGAATATCTTGTTTGCTGAATTTGAATTTATCTTTATCTTGAGCAAATTGCAATTCGCCCGCTTGGCGAGAAGTTCTGGATGAACTTACATTAAAATCCAATTCGTCATTTTTGGCCACAGCTGTTTTTTTGGCATCGGTAGATTTGTAGCCGATTTTGGGAATCAAATTATTAACCGCCTCTTGCAATTTTTTATCACCGGCATTTTGATTGATAGGAAACATCTCGCTCAACGGTTTGCTAAGGACTCCATTACCGGCATCCTTTAAGAGCGAATCCGGAGCAAATTGCTTGAGTAGTAATTTATTTTGTTCGTCATCAGGTAAAACGAAGGGGGTTTTTTTGTCCTTATTAAATTGGCGTAGCAGCGCTTCTTTGGCATCTTGAAGGCGGGTGGCCTTTTGAGAAAGGTCAGCATCGTTTAGGTTGGCGGCTGTTAAATTTCCTTTAAGTAAGTCATTGAGCTCTTTTTCAGTAGACTTTAAGTTCACGGCGGAGGCAAGGTTTCCAAGATCAAAAGACTTGGGAACGGCCTTGAGGCAAGCATCATCACCGGTTTTGGTATTGATCATTTGCTTACAGTTGCAATCAGGATCGAATTGCTCGTCTTTGGAAACACATCCCTGTTCCCCCAATAGGGAGGCATTGGCGTAATCGCTGGCGGTGGCGGTGACAAAGGTACTGTGCCATAATTTCTGACAAGTGTTGCTTGCCGAATGATCATGGTTGGCGCTGCCATCGCTGTTGAAACAGTAACAGAGGGGGTTACTTAAATCCTCCCGCCCATCAGGACAAAATTGCTGGGCATCGGCGGTAAATTCTTTCAAGGCTTCATCAATTTTTTTGATATTATCTTTGGCCTGGGACTCCACTTTTTTATGTTCGTTTGCCAGCTGATAGGAAAGGAAAGCCGCCAGGGTGGAGACCGTCGCAATTCCCGCCGAACTGGTAAAATATTTACCAAGCGAAGTGGTCAGTCCCACCAAGGTGGTGGCCCCTGCTCCAAGTAGTAGTGGAAGATAATCCTTGAATTCCTTGTCACCATAAGTCAGTTTGTCCTTACCCATGGCACTTGGAAAAAAAGTATCATGTAAAAAAAGGAGGGTCAGTTCGATCTGGTTATTTTCAAACGAGGCGATTGGTTTAGGGGCGGTTGCTTGGCATTTGGTGGCCCCGGGAGCCAGCATTTCATACAAGGCTACTGCACTGGCCGTGGCAAAAGCTGCAGTTAACGTCAAATGGATATAGTATTTCTTTTTCGCAATATCACGGATCAGTTCCTGTTCCCTTTTTAAATAAATAAAAGCATCAACCTGGGCATTATAAGTGGCGTCGGCTATTTCTTTTTCCCGGTATTCCTTGCGATATTTTTCCAGTTTGTCCTTTAGTAAAAAATATTGGTATAGCTCCATAGCTATAAACCCAAGGCCTGCACCGGTCAGAATCGTTTTTGACATACAACGGGCCTTGCTGTCTTTGCTTAAAAAACCAATGGTCACCAACCCCAGGGACATTCCGTAAGCGGTCTGGGTTAGTCCTTCCTTGGCACTGGAATAATCAATATCAGGCTTCCCGGATTTTTGATTGGCGAGGTTATCGACACATGCTTTGATCTGGACACTATCTTCCAAGCTGGCACATTGCTCTAATTGTTGTCTGGTATCGACCGCATTTTCCTTGGTCATACACCGGTTGAGTTCACAAACCCACTCTTTGCTGGCTTCAGTACATTGAGTCTGCTGCTCCTTCAGATAGGCATCGTCCTCATAGGAGCAGATGGTGGCGCTTAATAACGGTCTATGCAAACTACCAGTGAGCAAGCTGAAATAAAGAATCACTTTCAAACTATATAATCTAGTTGATTTCATATATTTTATCCAGATACCAGTATAACCAATAACCGATTATTTGGATAAGGGAATTTACAAAGGTTTTAATTTATTAGCTCACCCCTCATATTTAAATGGCAAAAATCATTGGCACCCATGAGTTAACTATTGCTAAATTATTTGGAAAAATAAATTGGTAAGGTATTTTACAGGAGGGTAAAATATGGCCATCCTGATAATTAGTTTTGGTCGCCGGTCTTCCATAGTAAAATTTTAGTTGAATGTGAATCATGGGGTGTGGTGATGAAAAAAAATGTACGGTTTGCCTTAGATATTTCGGTGCTTATCGTAGGCGTATTATTATTAAGTGGAATTTTTTTATGTGATCGCTTGCTTATTCAATATGGCCCGCTCCAGACGTCCCCCACTGATTTACTCTGGTCCAATTATCAAAAACTGGAAAAACTGCAAACGGCATTGAAGCTTTTTGAGGAATATAAGGAGACAGATTTTTCCAACAATTTTAGACAACAGATCGTCGCCAAGAGGAACTGGCTTTTAAAAGGACAAGCGATGCTTGCTGAGTTTGATTTAGCGGATCAAACGTATCTCAAGGAATATCAAAACATGTTAACTGGGTTACAAGAGGACCTAAATCAAAGTAATTTGGAATATTCCTCCAATGCCAAGGTGGAAGTTTTTAAAGAGAATATCACGGATTTAAAACACTATTTTGAGAGTAAAAATATGTCGATGAATCATGCTTATTTATTAGAGTATGTGGCGCTTTGGGAGGAACTGGAAGGTAAATTATTCAAGACCAAAGTGGTGACCTTGGGCCCGTGGAAAGCGGTTTTACAAAAAATTGAAAATACTATTTTGGAAGCCAAGGTTACCACTGATGCCAAGGAAAAAGTCCTGGAAAAACTTTATTATCTCCGGGAAGCCGCTAACGAATTGAATAATTTATTTGCTTTTAGTAATACCTATCTGAAAAATAGTAAGAAAGTAAAAATTTATATAACACTCATGCAAGATATGGTGCAAATTAAAAAAGAAAATTCTATCTGGTTGCATGAATTAATCGAGTACTTAAGAGGAATGTCCTTGCTTGCTTTTTTGGGAGTATCCCTGACCGTTTTATTTGCCGGATGGTTAAGAAAAGTGGTCGGGATGAAATCCCCGAAAAATTTGTTGGAAAAAACAATGACCGAGCAAACGCTTCCGGCGCCTATCGGTCAAGCGCCGGGAAAATATTTAGTCAATGAACGAGAGCTTCATGCAAAAGTAATCGAAATAGTGGACTCGGTGTTAATAAGAAGTTCCCATGTGAAATCAGATCAGCTGGCTGGAGCTGGTAACCGCAATAAAAAACGCAATAAAAATAATAAAAGGATCGGGAGAGATTTACCCAAAAATATTAATTAGTTTCAGTTATGGGTTGAGGCTTGAGCGATTTTTCAAATTCATCAAAGCCGGTTCCTTTCAACTCACAGGACTGCGATGAGCATATCTGCCAGGTTTGATTATCCTCCTGATGATAATCAAATGTGAATCTGGGCATAAAATAATTGGTGAATTTTTTAAAACGTGGATCTGCCAGCCAGCTTTGTGGTACGGTGACCATTTTGTATGCCGCTAGAGGGTAGGTTAAAACACGCATGGCCTCTCCGGCGTTAAGGGGGTTTTGCAACGATTCATTGATCAGTCGTTCCACCATGGTGTTTGGGGAGAGATAATCCTGGTTCTTGGAAAGCAGCATGGCCTTGATATTTAGTTGAATCAAAATAATGGCGCAGGAGCGAAAAGCATTATCATAGGCCTGGACTTTTTGGTTGGGATAGTGCTCGGCCTCATTTTGCCTGATAGGCCTGGTGTAAAGGGAGTCATCACGGATAAATTCCTGTCTGATAAAATCGAGGACTTGAAAAAATTTAACTTTATTGGTGAGGTCTCCATTTTGTTCATAAAGTCGTAGCAAAAACTCGGCGTAAAAAATATAATCTTCGCTAAGAGGATAATTATTTTTTTTCGTGGTGGTGTGATCAATCAAGGGAAAATTATTTTCGTTAATAAAAGCCGCTTCCAGTTTTTTAGTAAAAAGCTCCAGCATATTACGGGCATTTTCTTTGATACTGTCGATTGGGCAGTATTGAACCACATCAATCAGTGCCGTCATGAGGGCAAAATTCCAGCTAGCAATGCCTTTGGTGTCAGTCAGGGGCGGAATGCGGACAGATCTTTCTTGGAACAACATCTTCTTTAAATTACGAACGACACTCCATCCTTGGGAGGAAAGGATCTGGTCTTTAAATTGAAGATTGAAAGAAAGGGTATTGAGACCATACCGGTAATTACCTTCTTTTTTGATATTAAACCAATTCTTATAATCAGCTATGTCTTTTTGATATTCGTCAGAGATGGACTTTTCAAATTCTTCTTCGGTAAATAAATAATAAAGACCTTCAATTCCTTCAGACTCGGCACTTTGACTACTGAATAAATATTGGTCATCATTATTCATTTCCTTGCTTAAATAGTCGAGGGTCTGAATAAGGCCATCATAGATGAGGGGTGATGGATAGAGGAGTCCAGCTTTAGCTAGTAATTTTAAAAGTCCGGCTTGATCGTAGAGCATTTTTTCAAAATGGGGCTTCATCCATTCCTTATCGGTGGTATATCGATGGATGCCCCCGCGGATCTGATCGTAGAGGGGACTGGTGAGAATTTTTTCAATACTAAAAATGGCATGCGATCCTTTATCCTTATCGACTATTCCTTCAAGGATTTGTTCGATGATCCATTCGTGATAGGGAAAATTGGGAAATTTCGGATTGGTTCCATATCCTCCATTTTCCTTGTCTTCAAAGGTTTTAACCGCGCTGATAACAGCTAGGGGGTGGGGAAAATGTCCTTCAAATTCAACCTTTTCTTTTGGGATGATGCCTTCACAGAGAGCGTCATAGACTTTGTTGGCATTTTCTTCGACTAAGACACGATTATTTTGATAAATGTCAGATAATTCGGTTATCACTTGTAAAAAACTGGCCTGTTCATGACTTGATTCAAAAGGGAAATAGGTTCCGGCAAAAAAGGGTTTTAGATTGGGCAACAAAAACACCGAAAGGGGCCATCCATTTCTTTTCATATAGATGTGAGCTGACAATTGATAAAAATTATCCAGGTCTGGATATTCTTCCCGATCCACTTTGATGCATATAAATTTTTCGTTAAGCAGATTGGCAATATTTTGATTGGTAAATGATTCTCTGGCCATGACGTGACAGAAGTGACAGGCACTGTAGCCGATGGATAAAAAAATCGGTTTGTTTTCGTCTTGAGCTTTGGAAATGGCAAGTGGTCCATATGGCCACCAGTCAATGGGATTGGTACAATGCTGCTTGAGGTAAAGGGAGTTTTCGTTTTCGAGACGATTGAAAAGTTTTTTATCATTCATTATTTTTTTCCTGGTTATTGCTTTGAGTTGTGGTCATCGCACATGGAAACATTTGCAGGTTAACTATTATAATTACTAGAAAATTTTACCTTAACTGCCAGAAGGATCAAGCAGAAGTTATCATTATTTTAATAATTTTGATAATTGTGCGAAAGGTCTTTTTTCCTAAAATTCGATCAAATCGTGGTTGGGGGGTTTACATCCAGTGGTTTTCGAGAGAAATAACCATGGATGAAAAAATATGTCGCAGGTTTTAGAAGCTTTTTGCTCCAGCTGGGGGCCCGTCAGGCCAACGTTTTGATGGTATCAATGATGGCATTTAGTTTGTTTTCCTTGTCTCTTTCGATCAAGGAAAAAAAACATAAGACCGCCGGTTATAGTCAGGGACAATGGCACACTGATGTTTTTGCTATTTCGTTGCAGGACGTGAAGGGACTGAAAAACTGGATGGTCTATAAATTGGGGCATTTCATGGAAAACTGGTTTTTTTCAGATCTGGCTCCCAAGCCAAACTATCTTTTTCAGGAGGTTTTTCGCCCCTTTGGACAAGTCAGTTTGTATCGTTCGTCAGAAATATCGGGTGAAGAATTTGAGACACTCATCTTGCAATCAGTTCCCAAAATTTATCAACAAAAACTTAAACTATATGTTAGAAAAACTATGCATCTGGCAACCGAGTACCAGGTTGATCCATTTTGGATAATATCCATCATGTGGGTGGAGAGCCATTTTGAAAATAATGCCAGAAGCCCCATGGATGCGCGGGGGCTGATGCAAATAATGCCTGGTACGGGAAAATTCATTGCTCAAAAGCTGAATTTGGATCTGGAAGAGGGGAGTATTTATGATTTAATGTGGAGTCCAGGCACCAATATCGAAATGGGTATTTTTTATTTGCGGTATTTGTTGGATTATTTCGATAACGATTATATTCTGGCCACTATGGCCTACAATCATGGGCCGGCGAGAGTTAAACAGCTCATAGATGAACAAAATGAAGTCATTTCAACCAATCAATATTTTAAAAAAGTAAAAAAGGCTTATCGCCGTTTAACCAGGGAATATATCAAAACCGTGGAAAATGCTTCCCGACCAGTTTTAGTTACCATGGATAAAAATCTGAATAATTAGTGGCCAATTGAGAGTTTTTTCTTTGATCTATTGTCAACCAAATTGCTAAGATAGGATGGTTTGAGTTTTTTAAGAGGATTTAAAGTGATGATGAATGTTGATAAAGTAGTTGCGATTGATGGGCCATCTGGAAGTGGTAAATCAAGCATTGCCAAGGCGATCGCCAAGGAACTGGGTTTTTTATATGTGGATACCGGGGCCATGTATCGGGCCTTGGGATATTATCTGGATCATAAGCACATGATCTTGACGCCGAATCAAGAACTCTTCCATGCGTTAAGGGATTTAAAATTCGGTTATGGTGAAAGCGAGTCAGTACAAGTAAGAGTGGACGGAGTGGATTTAACCCAAAAGATTAGAGAGCATAAGGTTTCCGAATTGGCGTCTCTGGTTTCTCAAATAAAAGAAGTCAGGGATTATTTGACGAAAATCCAAAGGGAGCTGGTTTTAAAAAAAATATGTGTGATGGAAGGACGGGATATCGGGACGGTGGTTTTTCCTCACGCTTTTTGTAAAATATTTTTGACCGCCAGTGCGAAGGTACGGGCATTGCGTAGGTTTAATCAACTCAAGGATATGCATAAACAGGATATCCCTTTTGAAAAGATACTTGAGGATATTGAATTAAGGGATCAACGGGATATCAATCGAGAGGAATCTCCGCTTATCAAGGCCCACGATGCTGAGTTGCTGGATACCAGTGATTTGAATTTCCTGGAGGTGATTGAGACGGTTAAAAGGATTATCGTAAAAAAAGCCCAATCCCAGAATCTGAGTATATGAGAATTGTAATAAATCGAACTGATGCCATTGGTGATACCCTTTTAACCCTGCCGGTTGCCCAACTGATTAAAGAACATCATCCAGACGCTGAAATCATTTTTTGGGTATCCCATAAATCGAAGGATATTTTTGAGTATTATAACTGGGTTGACAAGATTTGGGTGATGGATCGACATGCTTATTGGCCTGCACGCATGGTTCATTCGTTTAAGCAAATATTCTCACATGAAATAGATGCCTATTTTTTCATGGCGGGAAGTCATTTTCCCAGTTTCTTTGCCTGGTTGAAGGGAATTAAATTCAGGGGAGGGCTGCGGTCAAAATGGCAAAGTTTTGTGTTTCTCAATCATGCGATAAGACAAAAACGATCCTTGGTGGAAATGCATGAAAGTGATTATAATCTTTTGCTTTTGGAAAAATTCAAAATTAAATATCAATTTAAAGACCGGGAAAAATTACGTCCCTTGTTGAATATTCCAAGTCAGGACGTTGTGGATGCCAAAGAGCGATTGAAACAAAGAGTACTGGCACAAGGAATCGAGTGGAGGGAGAAAATTATCATTATCCATCCGGGCATGGTGGGGCATACGCTCAATTGGCCGATGTTTAATTTCACCAGTCTGATGTCTGAGATGGAAGAGATGTGGCCTGGTCGATTTACTTTTGTGGTTTCCTTTACCAAAGCGGATTTGCCCTTTATCAACAAGATAAAAGGGTATTTGCAGGATGATAAATTTACACATTTGAATAAGAAGATATTTTTTTATGATGGTGGAGTTCTCGGGCTTAAGGAATATTTAAAAGTTTTGAAGAATGCCACTCTCTTTATAGGACCTAGTACGGGCACCACTCATTTGGCAAATTGCTTGGATATACCACAGATTGCTATCTATTCCCCCATCAAAGTCCAATCGGCCATGCGCTGGGGCCCTTTTAGCAGAAGCCATGAGAAATGCCGGGTGTTGATTCCAGATGTGGTGTGTGGTGAACAATTTTTTTGTGCTAGGGAAGAATGTTTTTATTATAAATGCATGGCCAAAATTGAGGTGGATGATGTTTTGGTTCATGTAAAAGAATTATTTATAATTAATAAAGTTATTGATGATAGGGGTGTTCATGAATCTAATCTCTAAAGAAAGATTTTTTTATATATTGGACAATTTTAAAACAAGTAAACCGATTTTGGTGGTGGGGGATGTTGGGATTGATAAATATACGTTGGGATCAGTCAAAAGAATTTCTCCAGAGGCTCCGGTACCAGTTTTGGAGGCCAAGGAAGAAACGGTCAAACTGGGAATGGCCGCTAATATTTCGCATAATTTAAATACCCTTAATTTAAAATCGACTTTGTGTGGGCTTATTGGCAAAGATATTAACGGAGAATTATTTAAAAGTATTTTAAGAAAAAGCAATATAACCTTGGATGGCATAATCGAGTCCAAACTGAGAATGACCACTTGTAAGGAACGTATTACCACGAATGTGCAACAAATATGCAGAGTCGATTACGAAACCAGGGAAATGCTGGACAATCATTCTGAGAAAAGTATTTTACAAAATGTTGAGAAGATGATGGATGCCCATGGTGCGATTATTTTAGAGGATTATAGTAAAGGTGTCTTTTCAAAAAATTTGACTCAAACTATTATTCAAATGGCAAACCAAAAGCAAGTTATTTGTACGGTGGACCCCGGTCGGATGACGCCCCCTGAATATTATCATGGGGCCATGTTGTTAAAGCCCAACCAGGACGAGGCAATTGCCATGAGTAGATCGTTGGGGGGCAGAAGTTTTGATCTTTTGGAGGTGGCCAATACGCTAATGGAAAAACTGGATTTGCAGATGTTGGTCATTACCCTGGGTGCAGGAGGAATGGCCCTCATGGATAGAGGTGGAGATGGACGACTTAAGACTATTCCCACCGTTGCCAGAGAAGTTTTTGATGTGTCAGGAGCTGGTGATACCTCCATTAGTACCATTACCGCAGCACTTTTGGCCAAAGGGACCTTTGAAGAAGCGGTATGGATGGGTAATTGCGCTTCCGGCGTGGTGGTTGGCAAAAGAGGGACGGCTACCGTCAGTTGCGATGAATTGATTTCATTTTATAATAGAATCAATACTGCCGAATTCACTTCAGCCGGTATTTGAAATGATTTGTTGCAAGTCATATTAAAGTTCACTGATTTTACTGGGAAAAAAGTGGCAGCTTACCAAAAACCAATAGTTATCTTGTGATCGTTGGAATCTCATTGATGTTTCAAATTTTTATTCCTATGAAATCAATCAATTCCTTAGTTTTTTAAAAAAAATTTTCTTATTAATTCATTTGAAAATGAATTCGCAGTACTATTGATTAAAGCCCGTAGATAAAGGTGACTGGTGCCGAAAGGGCCAGGAACAAAGCTTCGCCCTAAGTGATCGGATATGGGTTGGTAAGCTGCCTAGACGGTAAAAGGCCACTTTTTGCCGACGTCAGTCGGGTAACCAAGCGGGTCAAAGGAATATGGCGAGTATTCTTTTGGAAAAGGTGGTTTTTTGGAGGAGGTTATGTGGGAAAGCTCCCAGGCTTCTAGTTTTGGTTTTTAAAATTTTCGTACATTCTTTTGAATCCATGGAAGTGTGTTGGTCTCAGTAGCCTTTTTCGCAAGGAGGAAGTATTAAGGGCCTGGCACTTGTAGGAAACAGAAACATTCCTTTTTAGGAACAACTTATTCACTTCGTGTGATGTTTTCATACAGGCCAAATTTGCAGTGGATCGACTGCAAATTTGGCCTTTTTTTTTTGTCTTTCATGAATTCTTACTTCAAGTTGGATAGTTGCCATGTTATATTTTATGAGTTTTATAATTTTGAAGTAAGGATATTGAAGATGTCACACAAATTAGATCAATTGCTTGATGAACTGAAAAAAGATTTATCCGGAGTAACCCAAAAAGAAAAAGTTTTAGATATAAAATCCAAGTATCTTGGGAAAAAAGGTCCGATTGCGGATATTATGTCAGGCCTTAAAAATGCTTCTTTGGAAGAGAAAAAAGAAATAGGTTCCAAAGTCAATATCGTCAAGGATCAAATTCAAGACCTGATTACCCATAAGTTAAGTGAAATCGAAAGTAGTGAGATCAATGAAACATTAAAAACTAGTCAGATAGACATTACCTATAGGGACTATGTTAAACAAACTGATACCATGCATGCGGGGTTTCACCCATTAAGTGCGATTAAAAGAGAAATTGAGGATATTTTTGTATCCATGGGATTTGAAGTTTTGGATGGCCCACATATTGAAGAGGAGTTTTATAATTTTGATGCGCTCAATATTCCTCCAAGCCATCCCGCCAGAGATATGCAAGATACATTTTGGTTTCATGATAAGGACTCGACCGAGGAGAAGAAACGGTTACTGCGAACGCATACCAGTTGCGTTCAAGTCAGAGGGATGCTAAAGCGCAAACCTCCTTTTAGATTTATTGTTCCGGGAAAAGTGTTTCGGGCGGAAAAAATCGATGCCTCCCACGAAGCAGTCTTTCACCAAGTGGAAGGGATGTTGGTAGATAAAAATATTTCAGTCGCTAATTTGATTTATTTTATGAAAGTGGCCCTTCGAGAAATATTTAAAAAGGATGTGGAAGTCAGACTGCGTCCTGGCTTTTTTCCTTTTGTGGAACCTGGTTTCGAGCTGGATGTTAAATGCCTGATCTGTGGAGGCAAGGGCTGTAGTGTGTGCAAACAATCTGGATGGCTTGAGCTACTTCCTTGTGGCATGATTCATCCGAACGTTTTAAAGGCCGGTAAAATTGATCCTGAGATATGGAATGGTTTTGCCTTTGGGATGGGCCTTGATCGCTTGGTGATGATGCGTTTTGGAATTGATGATATCAGAAATATTCATGGCGCGGATTTACGTTTTATTAACCAATTTAAAAGCTACTAAAGAAGGTATATATGTTGATTTCTATAGGCTGGATCAAAGAATTTGTTGAACTTCCGAAACTTTCCAAAGAAGAAATTAAAAAAAGATTTACGCTTGCTACGGCTGAAGTGGAAGAAGTTAAAGAGACTGGTCCGCATCTTAAACAGATAATTATTGCGCAAATTAAAGAGATCAAAAAACACCCCGAAGCGGATAAGCTTAATTTGGTAACCTTCACTACCGGAAAAGAAAATAAAACGGTGGTGTGTGGCGCCTCCAACGTCAAAGTTGGATTAAAAATTCCTTATGCGCCACTGGGTACGACTTTCCCTGACGGATTTACCCTGGTTCCAAAACAAATTAGAGGGATCATGTCAGAAGGCATGCTGTGTTCAGAAAAGGAACTGGGGCTAAGTGAAAGTTCCAGCGGATTAATGGAACTTGCAAACGAAGCACCGCTTGGCAAATCCATGAGCGAGTATTTAAATTTATCACCCGATGTTTTACTGGATATTGATAACAAGTCGATTACCCATAGGCCCGATTTGTGGGGACACTTCGGCATGGCCCGGGAGTTTAGTGCTGTTTACAATTTGGCCCTTAAAAATCCATTTGATCATAAATGGGAAGACAAGCTTAGAAAAAATTTTACCAGCGCTAAATCACCTATAGTTCCACGCATAGAGGGGGAATGTGCCGGTCTTGGATATTATGGATTGTCTTTGGACGGCGTCGTTATCGGGGATAGTCCGGACTGGATGAAATCCAGGTTAACTGCATGTGGTCTTCGGCCGATTAATAATGTTGTCGATATCTCCAACTACGTTATGCTTGAACTGGGTATGCCACTGCATATTTTTGACAGGGAGATGATTAAAGACCAACTCATTATTAAACAGCTGGGAAAAGAGACGGAATTTATAACGTTGGATGAAGAAAAAAGAAACTTGATTAAGACGGATACGGTTATTTGTGATTCCACCGGGCCATTGGTTCTTGCAGGTATTATGGGAGGTCAAAAAAGTGGAGTGACGAATAAAACGAGCAAAATATTTGTGGAGGTTGCTAACTGGAAAAGTGCCCCGATTAGAAAAACCTCATCGAGATTGGGTCTGCGTACCGATTCATCTCAAAGATATGAAAAATCTCTTGATAGCGCCTTGCTGGAACGGACCATGTTTAGAACGCTTGAGCTTATTTTGCAAATTTGTCCGATGGCAAAAGTGATTGGCAAACTTGAATATGCTGGAGAGAATTGGAAAGAAAAAAAACCACTTAAAATTAAAACCACTGTTGCTAAAATTAATATGGTGCTTGGAACTGAAATCAAAAAAGAAAAAATAATACAAATTTTTGAGAGCTTGAGTTTTAAAGTTCATGGCCTTGACGGGGATAACTTGGAAGTGGAAGTTCCAAGTTTCAGGTCCACCAAAGATATTGAATATGAAGCAGATATTATCGAAGAAATCGGCAGGATAATTGGTTACGATAATATCGCAGAATCATCTCCTCATTTGGAAATCAAACCCGTTAATCTATCCAGCGCCATGAGGCTTGATAGAAAGATTAAGGATTTTATGGTGTATAAGGGAAACTCCTTTGAAGTTATGACCTATCCCATGGTTGGCAAAAGTTTTCTGGACAAGGCCAGTTGGACTACTCCCGCAATTACCGTTATCAATGCCATGTCTGAAGATTGTGCGTTGATGAGGCCTTCTTTGATTCCGTCACTGCTGGATGCCGCAGCTAAAAATCAAAAAAATTTCGAAGCATTTAAATTTTTTGAGATAGGGAGAAGCTACCTTAAAGATAGCAAAAACTTTTCAAAAGAAAGTAATCATTTAGGTGTGGTTTTTTATCATAAAACAGACAATGTTTTTCTTGATTTGGCCAACACCGTAGAGAAGTTAATGAGTGATATCAAAGTGCCATTTGTGATGGAGCAAAAGGGACAGTTTAAAAGTGAATTGTTATTAAATGAAACCTGGCTTGGTTGTCATCCCTTCGAGTTTTTGAATGTCCGTATCATGGGTAAAATGAATGGGGTCATTACATCCGTTCACCCGCTGGTTTTACGAAATTATAAAATGAAGGGAAACTTATCAATGGCAATCATTGATTTATCTTCCTTTGAAGATAAATCAGACCGGGGAAACATAAAGTATAAACCAATTGAAAAATTTCCCAGTTCGACTTTTGACTGGACTCTTTTAGCAGGTAAAAACATTTTTGTTGGTGAGATCTTAGCGTGTTTTAAAAAAATTAATATAAAGGAATTAGTCTCGATAAGGGTGGTGGATGTTTATAACATCAGTGCTGAACAAAAAACAGTTACCCTTCGGGCCACTTTTAATAACCCTGACAAAACCCTGGATGGTGATTTTTTAGAAAAATCGAAAAATCAGTTGATCGAAGTGGCTGGTCAGGCTGGTTTTGTGCTAAAAATGTAAAAAACCTGGTTTTAGGATTTTTACATGATCTTTTTTGGGATAAAAAATCACAGGTTTTTGGCCTTTTGAAAAAAATTCAAGTGATTAAAAACCGCATTTCATGGCCTTTTAGCCTGGGGAAATGATGAATAAAAAAATATTTTTAAAATATAAAAAAATATGGTTGACCATTCAATTGTGTTCGGTTAATATCGGCGCTTGTTCGGGTGTTAAATTCCATTTAACTTATCGTTAGCACGAACAAAAATACAATAGTGTTTTTGTTAATGGGAACCCTTACGAAAATTTGGCTCTTTAACAATTTAGATAAGAAAATAATAAAGACGAGAAAGAACTAGTTTGTTTTGAAACATTTCGGCGTAATCTAAATAGTCATCATTGGAAGTGGGACGTAATCAGTAGAATAAGTGGCTAAGCCGGAACCGTATCAAAACGGAATTTAGAACCCGTTAATCGATAAAGATTTAAATTCGAATAACAACAAATTAAAATATAAAGTTTTAAGCTT
>Ga0208958_1000059_pt1 | contig 153920 bp, 178 predicted proteins | sample RifOxyB1_FD_184032 | JGI IMG/M metagenome (GOLD analysis project Ga0208958, IMG submission 184032) | Soil microbial communities from Rifle, Colorado - Rifle Oxygen_injection B1 (SPAdes) | ecosystem: Environmental > Terrestrial > Deep subsurface > Rock core/Sediment | place: Rifle, Colorado...
ATTCTTCTTTCCGACAAGAGGGTTGATCCAACGGCCGATGACAACCATGCCATCCGATGGGCTTCGGCAAAAGGCCATGTTGAGGTCGTGAAGATTCTTCTTTCCGACAAGAGGGTTGATCCAACGGCCGATAACAACTATGCCATCCTATGGGCTTCGGAAAGAGGCCATGTTGAGGTCGTGAAGATTCTTCTTTCCGACAAGAGGGTTGATCCAACGGCCGATGACAACCATGCCATCCGATGGGCTTCGGCAAAAGGCCATGTTGAGGTCGTGAAGATTCTTTACCAACACGACCCCGACCACTATAACAAAGAAATGCCAGAAGTCGTCAAGAAATGGAATTTGGACAAGAAAGGATAATTAAAATGTCTAACAGGATCTATTTCGAGTGTGGAGTTGACAAGTATTTTAGTATGTCTCGGCCGCTTTATGCAATGAAGACGGAAGACAAGGATATCGGTTCTTGCATTGCGAAAGCTTTTGAAAGGGCCAATAAGGGTAAGGCTTTCAAGGTTTTTTCGAAGGACGTTGGCAATTCTCGATATGAGCTTCTTTTCACCCGAGAGGCAAGAAAGAAGTTTGGTGGTGGGTATGTGGTGATTGGTTCGATTCACGTTGAAGTGCTAAGAGAAGAAAAAGAAATTGTGAAACCAGTGAGGAGCCATTCTAACGGAGTTGGTCCGGTTGGGTTTATAAAGCTGGGGGTTCTTCCCAAGTGACAGAAGTGAAAGACGATACGGGAGGGTATGCTTTTTAATATTAGCGCCCGTAGCTCAGTTCCCATTTGAGACTTAAACCATGAACCCATTAGTTAACACAGTTGCTCAATTCCTGCCCATGAGGAAGTTTCGTTCTGGCCGTAGGGCCAGAACCAGAGCTTTCTTGACAGCAGGCTATCCCCGCCAGGGCGGCGGTTCTAAGATTAATGGCTGCGTTGATGTCTCGGTCGTGGACAACCCCACAAACCTCACAAACCCATTCTCGGATGGACAAAGGCAACGGTCCTTCTCGTCTTGTTCCACAGTCGGAACACAGCTTGGAAGAAGGGAACCAGCGGTCGGCAACAATGATTTCACTGCCGGCAAGCGGAGCTTTATACATAAGCTGACGCCTGATTTCCGACAAGGCAGCATCCGCAATCGACTTGGCAAGATGATGATTTGCCATCATCCCCTTGACGTTCAAGTCCTCGATTCCAATCCGACGAAAGTCTCGGACCAGCCGAGCGGTAAGCTTATGCGTTACGTCTTTGCGGATGTTGGAAATCCGTTCATGCAGCCGTCCAAGCTTCGTTTTAGTCTTCTGCCAATTTCTTCCTCCTATGACGCGACGAGACATTTCCTTGTTGAATCGTCGCAGTCTGGTTTCATGAGCACGCAGAATGCGTGGAGCCTCGACCCGTTCTCCCGTAGAAAGCACGGCAAGGTCTCGGAGCCCGAGATCCACTCCAACCGCTTCTTGGGTTTCGCAGCGATGGGGATAGGACCAGGAGTCGGAGACTTGAATTTGGACCGAGACGTACCAATGACCGGCATGTTTCGTAAAGTGAGCGGACAGGATTTTACCAGGAAATCTTATCTCTTGTCGAGTGCGGACCCAACCAAGCTTGGGAATCTTAACTCTTCGGCCGTCAAAGCGAAGGGCTCGACCTTCAACGGCGAAGGACATTTTGCTTTGTTTCTTCGACTTGAAGCGGGGATAGCCGGGCTTTTGGCCAGATTTGATACGGCGAAAGAAGTTGGAGAAAGCATTGCCGAGGTTGGACAACGCCGTTGCAGCAACAGCCCACGGCAATTTTGCCATCCAAGGAAATTCGGTGTTTTTGCAGGCATTCAGCTCGGTGTTAAGACTGATCCAAGAGGGCTTTCCTTCGGCTTCGTATTGAGTTTTCCAACGGTCCAATCCCCAGTTGTAGACGAAGCGAGATGCACCAGCACAACGTTCGAAAAAGGTTGTTTGGATGTTATTTGGAACGAGTCGAATACGTTGACTGAGGATAGTTATAGGGAGGCTTTTTTCAGAAGTTGTAGAAAGACGTTTCGACACATTATAAATATAGCACACGAAGTGAAATATGTTGACTTTTTTGTAAATTCATTATTTTTAATAAGAGGAGAGAGCTTAAACTCATGTCGGCTGATGATTTCGTGGTTTAAATCTCGAACGGGATGGTGTTCTCCTATTGCCCTGGTAACGGCCACGGCTTCTACCCGTGTGTACCGTAATTGGAATAATGCAGGTTCGAGCCCTGCCCAGGGCGTTATTATAAATAGTGGAGTCGAACTCGCTTTTGTATAAAAAATACAAGTCGGGAGTTCAAGCCTCTCCGGGCGCGTAGGAAACGGAGGATAAAATGTCTCTTTATGATTGGTTTGATCTCACAATTATGAGCATATACGGGCATATGATATCGTGCAAAAGACAGGAGTGTGGCCAGAGGGTTTTCTTCCAGACTATATTGAAATTCCTGTCTTATGGTCTGTAATGTTGGCTGCCAAGATGGCGGATGCTTGGGTAGATTATATGTTACAGAAGCAGTCGGGCGCGTAGGAAAAGAAGTGCGAGCAGAAAGAATTAAAAATGGAAACAGAAAAACAAATTCTTGAGTTCACTGTTCCAGAGTCTTTGTTTCCAGGTGATCTTGCAGAAGCAAAAAAGAAATTTCACGAATTGGCTCTTTATTGGCATCCTGATAAAACAACTGGTGATGCCAAGGTAATGTCACATATTACGGAGCTTTATAAAGAAGCAGTAAGGCTTCTAGAAACTGGGAAATGGAGAGGTTCTAGTTTTCTTGATTTGAAAAAGAAGGGTGGTGGGAGTATTAGGTTCAAATACCTAGTTAGCAGAAGCTTCGAATTGGGGTACGTTTATATTGCGAATACCCACATTTCATATTTAATTGATAAGAAGTTCGAACAATTTTCAAAAAGAGCAGAGAGAACTATAAAAAATCTTCATTATGCAGATGATAAAATGAAGAAAGAGATGTCGAAAACCCTTCCAGAGTCAATAAAAGTATTTGAACTTGAAGATGATAAACTTCTTTTAACGATTCCAAAGTCAAAAAACCTTGTTCCGTTGCGAGAAGTTTTTAGCTATTACAAGGGAAAGATTGAACCAGTTCATGTAGCATGGATTGGGAGTGGATTGCACAACATAGCGTGTTATTTGGAGTGGGCTAAGATAGTTCATGGAGATATTTCTCTTGATTCCGTTTTTATTTCTCCTTCTGATCACAGCGTGTCTTTGTTGGGAAGTTGGTGGTTTGCTGTTCCAATAGATGAAAAGATTTCTACGTTGCCAATTAGAACATACAAGTATCTGCCATGGGAGGTGAAATGTAACAAAATTGCTACACCTCTAGTAGATCTTGAGATAATTAGGGCTACTGTTCGAGAGTTGTTGGGAGATATTACAGGACGTTCTTTATCGTCAAGCCCCATGGTCGATCTGGTGCAGATTCCGGTGGACGACACGGCTCAGCGTGCTTACAAGTTGTGGCATGAGGCGTTGCAAAAAACATTTGGAAAACGCAAATTTGTCAAAATGGAGCTTCACGTCGATGAAGCTTACAAACAGGGAGAATAATCATGGGAAGCGGAAGATTTTCACCAACAGACTGGGCTTCTTATTCTAGCTCGCGTGGTTTGCACAAGGCTTCGACGACTGCGGCTCACATCTACAAGTCCTCTTCAATGAACGATGATTTAGATCCAAAGAAAATAAAGAATGGGCTGCGAGAATCTAGGGATTCCGCAGACAATCCCAACTCTACTCCAATTATCGTTGGACTAGACGTTACGGGTTCAATGTCTCGTATTTTGGAAATAATGGCAAAAAAGGGACTGAAAACCCTGTTCGAAGAGATTTATAATAGAAAGCCGGTGCGCGATCCTCATGTTCTTTGCGCTGCAATCGGCGATGCATACTGCGATAATTCTCCGCTTCAAGTTTCTCAATTTGAAGCAGATATTCGTATCGCAGAACAGCTTGAAAAGCTTTATCTTGAGGGCGGCGGCGGAGGAAATGATTCCGAAGGATATTCTCTCTTGCATTATTTTGCTGCGAAGCATACCTCGTGCGATGCCGTTGAAAAGAGAAACAGAAAGGGTTATTTATTTACTGTTGGCGATGACGGACCAACTCCAAAGATTCTTGTTGAGCATGCCCAATCAGTCTTCGGGGATACTATCGGCGAAGACATTTCCGGGAAACAGCTTTTGACAATGCTCACACGAAATTGGGAGGTTTTTCATTTGAATGTTGCTGAAGGTGGCTCATATGATAGTTGGGTTGTAGACCGCTGGAGAGCGTTGCTAGGAGAGCGTTCTTTGACTTTGACCGATCACACCAAGATGGCTGAAGTTATTGTTTCGGCAATTCAAGTTGTGGAAGGTTCTAAAGCAGACGACGTTGCTGATTCGTGGGATGGCAGTACGGCCATGGTTGTTCATAAAGCAATCTCTGGCCTAACAAGCTCCGCATCCTCAGACTCTCAAGGGCTGATTACTCTATAGAAAGAAGGGTGCAATGCGACTGTCGGCTGTCATTGGAACTAATTATGGCGACGAAGGCAAGGGACACGTTGTTGATTGCTTGTCGGATAATAAAAGCCTTGTAATTAGATTCAACGGCGGGGCTCAAGCTGCTCATACTGTAATTAAATCTGATGGCAGCCGACACGTCTTTCATCACTTTGGCTCAGGCACTTTTAATGGGGCTGCTACTTACTTCTCCAAGCATTTTATTGTAAATCCTGTTTTGTTTTCTCAAGAGCTTCTATCTCTGCCACCAGACCCAATTGTTTTGGCAGATCCACGATGTCTTGTAACCACACCAGTTGATATGATTTTAAACCAAACAATTGAAGCTTTAAGAGGCAAATATAAACACGGGAGTTGTGGCCTTGGTATCAACGAAACTGTTACCAGGAGCGAGGCAGGCTTTGCTATTGTTTTTAGGGATCTTTCAAACAGATCCCTTTTGAAGAAAAAGATCGAATTGATTGTTAATTTCTGGCTTCCCAGGAGGATGAGGGAGCTTAACATTATAGAAGATTTAGAGCAAGTTGACAATAAACAAATGTGGGAACAGTATTACGAAGACTGTGCCATTATGACTGCACGATGTGAATCTTTCTTATGGCCTCAATCTTCTACAAAACTACCAAATTACGAACACTTTATTTTTGAGGGGGCTCAGGGTCTTTTGTTAGATGAATACGGTAAAGACTTTCCCCACGTTACGAGGTCTAGGACGGGGTTGACAAACGTTTTGGCTATGTTAGAAGAAGCTAGAATTAAAGAGATGCTTGATATTTATTATGTTACGCGACCTTATCTTACAAGACATGGGGCGGGACCGTTAGAAAACGAATTAAAAGAAGCTCCATATGGAATTGTTGATATTACAAACCAACCAAATATGCATCAAGACATATTAAGATATGCGTGGTTAGATATAACCAAAGTTGGAACAACTATTTCTCACGACTATAAACAAACTACTTATCCGCTGAATGTGATTCTAGCCATTACTTGTCTTGACCAGATGCCGCAAGAGCTTCAGGCACTTTTGTATGGGAAAATGAAAATGTTTACTCACGAAGCTTTTATACACAACCTAGAAGACGCTGTACAGGCAGACTGTGTAAGGGTTTTTAAGTATTGACATCTTTCGTTTTTCCCGGTAAGATGGAGTTTTAGAAAGAAGGTTAGATAATGCCAAGAAAGAATTCCGATCTCGCAATCCGCATGAAGGGATACGAAAATATCTCGAGACTTCATCTAACCCCCAGAATGCCGATGATTATTCGAATAGATGGAAAAGCTTTCCATAGCTATACAAGAGGTCTTGAGTTCCCTTGGGATATGAATCTTCATTTTGCCATGACGGAGACAGCCAAGGCATTAATTAAAAGTATTCAAGGTGCGAGCTTGGCCTATCTTCAAAGCGATGAAATCTCTGTTCTTTGCACAGATTACGAAACTTATAAAACTTGTTCTTGGTTTGATAAGAATGTGCAGAAGATAGCTTCTGTTTCGGCTTCTATTGCAACACTTGCCTTTAATAAAAACGCACCACACAAAAACAAAGACGCTCATTTTGATTCAAGGTGCTTTGTCTTGCCAAGAGAAGAAGTTGTGAATTATTTTATTTGGAGGCAACAGGACGCAACAAGGAATTCTATTGCCTCTCTTGCCCAATCAAAGTTTTCTTCAAAGGCTCTTCACGGAAAGAATACGGGAGAGATGCAAGAGATGTTGTTTTCTGGTTATGGAATTAACTGGAACGACATTGAAACGTGGAAAAAGAGGGGCTGGTGTGTTGTGGAAAGCGGCGTATCAGATGAAGAAATCCCAATCTTTTCTCAAGAACGAGGATATATCCAAGAGCTTGTGGACGTCGAAGAAGAATAAATATATATAATTATATATATGTGTGTGTGCGCAATGAATTACTTCTTGCCAATAAGCTATTTTAATGAAGCAAACGAAGGGTTGTATTGTGCCAAGAGACAGTTGAAAGGGTTTATTATTGGTACAGGAACGGCGAAAAAGATTTCTGATAAGTGTTACAGCGATTTTAAAGAATGTAATCCTAACTTTGTTGGAGTATCCGAAGAGCAGGAGGAAATTGCAGATCTCTACGGTTGCCCCTATGGTCTTGCAATAGAAATGAACAAGCTCACATACAAACTTTCCTCCGAAGGACATTATAATTATTTGGGACTAAAAGGAGAAGTAAAGAAAACATGGCCGTTTCTTTTGGACAAGGAAGAAGAAAATAAAGATTGACAAGTCTCCTGTGCTCTGCTATTATTATCTTGTTCGCGACTAGGACCGATAAGCCGGGAGTAACGGCAAGAAGCGGTCCCCCCTGTCGGGAGACGCGGGAAGTCTCAGGGCAGTCTGCCTATACCAGGCTGTGTAAGTTCCTGAGCAGGCATGTGGTGTATCACATAGCACGCACGCTAGACATGAGGCATTGGGTTCCCATAGTTGCTAGCTGAAGAGCCGGGTGAAATTCCCGGCTTTTGCCGTTTTAGGGGATTGACTTCTTTTTTTAAGTATGCTATTGTTATTTTATCTTCTTTCGGAGGAAGAAAAGATGGAAAAGGTGATTGTTTATCGCAGTTCTCAGGAAGCAACACAAGATTTTTATCTTTGGGAGGAAGGTGGAATCGTTTGGGTTGGGGCAACGATGGTTTTTGTTTTCGTTGCTGTGATTGTTTGGGCAAAGATCTCAGAGTGGATGAACCGTCGAAAGCGGAAGTGAGGTTTAAGAAAGTGAGCACCAAGAAGAATCGGAAGATGGGGAAGATTCGCAATCAAATTGCGGTGGTTGCTCACTTTCGCAAGGCGGGTTCTTTTGTGGACAAGAAGAAGAATGAAAATAAAAACGCTTGCAGAAACTGGAGGGATTGACATGTTCGACAGCATCCTCTGGACGCAGATTATTTTTTTTGTTTCTTTCTTTGCTTCGATGTGGAGTTTTCTTTGGTTTGTTGTAAAGTTTGTTGACGCTGTGCTCTATAAAAAGCATGCCATTTTCAATGGCCTTAGTTATTTTCTTTGTCTGTCTACTGCTATTTGGTTCAGCATCCTTGTTTGGAAGTAATTTCTTTATTGACTTCTCCGCAAGTTTCTCATATAATGCTCGAAGAAATCGAGAACAAGGAGAAAAAGATGAGCATTCGAAACAATCCTCGTCGTTACACCATCCGAGAGACCGAGGAGACTCTCGTGGAGGTGACTTTCTTTTTCGAGGACTGCGATGGGAAGGACTATAAGACCACGCAGGAGTGGTGGGCTCCGCCAGGTGGTGGCTACGTGCGAGAGGTGTCAGATCGTCGTCCGGGCACGCTTGGTCAGCAGCTTTACGACCAGATTTCTTCGGTTCGTGGGAGCACTTGGTATTGGCATGGACAGATTCCTCTTGTTGACGTCGCCCGTCTTCAGCTTCGGGCTCTTTTCCGCAAGCATCCGGACTATTGTGAGCTTTTGAGTCTTGAGCACTACAACCAAGAAGATTTTCGTTGCGAGGAGAGATAATTTAATTGTTGACTCTTTGCACAAATTTCTGTTATAATCAGCTCATCAACTTCGGAAACTAAGGAGAAAGAAAATGTCTCATAATCTCGATAGTCTCAAGTATCGTCTTCGCTACTTCAATTGCATCGAGAAGATTGCTGCAGCAACCAATAACGAGAAGACCGCAGCTTTCATGAAGCAGATTGCGGTTCGCCACCCCGAGATCTTCATGCGGACGGTGGAGGACATTTACGGGGCAACGTCTTCATCGTCGCTTCTTTCCGAGAATGACCGGACTATTCTTGGCATGGCTACTAATGACCATGCTATCCAGGCCATTAAATATCGTCGCGAGAAGACGGGAGAGGGACTTCGAGAGGCGAAGGACTATGTTGTTCGTCTGTGCGAGCGCAACGGGATTGATTGCGGAATGAAGGTTTTTGTTGACTAAAACGCTTTGCTCCAATAGGAGGATAAAATGCGCTTTTTCTTGAGCAAGAACAAGGACATGGACAAGACCTACACGGCTTCTTGCAACGATAGCAATCTGCCGCAAGAGAGCTTCGAGGTGGTTACGATTGACGAGATGAAGCGGCTTGTGGAGCTTGCTTTTAATCGCGGATACGATAAGCGCATCGAGGATGAACAGCTTGCCCGATAATTGAGTTTAAGGGGCGGCTGTATTTTTACAGCCTACGTTTACGAACAGCGTGATTGTGGTAGTCGCCGAAGATCCCACAGCCTCTTAAGTTTTAAGTATCTTCCCAACAAAAGAAAGAAAACAAAATGAAGAAGCTTTTTTTAGATGACGAAAGGCAATGTCCTTCTGGCTGGGAGCCGGTGAAGACAGCAGAGGACATGATTTATCTTCTTAGAACCCTCCAAAACGTTTCAGAGGTTTCTTTTGATCATGATTTGGGCGATGGACTTAAGACGGGTATGGATGTTATCAACTGGATGGACGAGTGGATGTTTTTTCATCGAGACTGGAATCCTCCGACTGTCAACATCCACAGTGCAAACCCAAAGGGCGTCGAGAATATGAAGCGCGCTCTCTTGAGAATGGAAGAGAGATACGGAAAGAAGATTTTTGGTAGAGTTTGGTCCACAACGTAATCAGAAAGAAAACAAAATGTCGTATTATCACAACGGATATAATTCCGAAAAGACTCTCGATTATGCAACAGGCTTTCTTGTTTTTTGTTTTGTTCTTGTTGTTCTTTTCGCTTGAGTTTTGTTCCCGCCGATTATAATGGGGAAACTTTCAGACAAGAGGTAAAAAGAAAATGGACACCATAACCACAGACTACGAAAAGAAGGCTTTGCTGCTTAGTGAGAGGATTAACGACCAGGCAAATGTTTTTTTTAAGATGGTTTCGCATCTTTCTTTCAAAGAAGAGGAAAGGAATTTGTTGTTGAGCATTCTGCATTCAGCGTACTCCAGCGGGTTTTTTGATGGTTCGATGGAAGCATCTTATCCTGGGGTTGTTCTCAAGGCAGAGGAAAAGTAAAATGAAAGCGATTTATTATATTGTGGCTGCGGCTATTGCCCTTTTCGTGTCTGTGCTTCAGGTGGCTTGGAATTCATGGGTGATCATGTGTATTTGGGATTGGTATAATCTTTCTTTTTTCTTTCCCTTTGTTTTGAATTTTTATACAACGGCTGGAATTCTGATGATTGTTTATATTATTCGGCAAAAGCCATATAAGAAGCACAAGGAAGAAGAACTTCTTGCAGAGACGGCTCCGCTTTGGTGTCCATTTCTTGTTGGGGCAAGCTTTCTGTCTATTGCTTGGCTTCTTCTGAAGATTTTTTAATTGAAACTTTAAGCTAGAAGAAATCGTGAAAGGATATAAAAAATGGGAAACGTTACAATTAAGAAATTTCAAATTCATAAGCCGATTGGACTTTCTTGGCAGGAGTTTGGGAAAAAGATTCGTTTACTGTCAGAACAATGTTCAGACATAAAAAACACTTATGCTGTAGAATATTATTTAGCAGATAGAAAGAATTTAGAAATAGAAAACAAGCTGCTCTCGTCTTTTGAATTTAAAAACGGCAAGTATGATAAATCTTCAAAGGAGGGGTGTCTTAAGTCTAAAACCTATCATACTCTGGTTAAACCAAAATATCTCTTGATTTCTACTCCGATTATGGAAGGACTTAAAATACAAGTTGGAGACTTTTATGTGAGACACAGGTTTGCAACTTTAGTAAAAAAAGAAGAGTCTGTTTTGTTCTTTAAAAGAACAAGCCCAGTTCCCTTCCCCAAGGGCAGTTATGAACTCTTTTTGTCCGAGGAGAAAGAATTTTGTGTTAGGCTTACAACAGGGTCAAAGAGTGTTCCCAAAGAGGAAAGAAAAATTAGCTTTGTTTTAAAAAGTTCAAAGCTTCCTGCTTTTCTCAAAAAAGAAATGAAGAGTATGTGGGAAGGGAGGCTTGGAACCGGAGAGTGCTATTTGCAGATAAAAGATAATAAGATTTTCTTTCTTGTGTCTTGCAAACACCCTCCGGTTGTCACAGAGCTAGACTCAAATGTTATTATGGGAATTGATTTGGGGATAGCGCATCCGTGGACTATTGCTTTTTCTAATTCCGAAAAGCGGGACTTTTCAATGGATGCTTCTTTAATACGAAAAAATCAAACCCAATTTCGGGAAAGAAGAAGAAGTATTCAAAGAGGATATAAAAACTATGAAGAGCGCAAAGGAAGAGGACGAAAGAAAGCCCTAGAGCCAACGCTTTCAATCGAAAACAGGGAGAGTAGTTGGGCAGATACAATGAACCACAAAATGTCTAAAGCATTGATTAACCGAGCAATAAAAGAAGGAGCTAAAACCATTCAAATGGAAAACCTTTCTGGCATTACTGCCGGGAAAAAGCCAAAGTTTCTTAAAAATTGGAGATATTTTGATCTTCAAACAAAGATAGAATATAAGGCAAAGATTGTGGGAATTAAGGTTGTGAAGATAAATCCTCAATACACGTCTCAAAGGTGTTCAGAGTGTGGAACGATCCACGAAGATAATCGCAAGACACAAGAAAAATTTGTTTGTGTTTCTTGTGGATATACTGCAAACGCAGATTATAATGCAGCAAAAAACATTGCTACAAAAGACATAGAAAATATGATTAAGGAATATTGCATAAAAAACAAACTTCCTTACCGTGGATTAAAGGATGATGAGTATGAATGTGAGGAGACTGGTACGTCGGAGACGGAAGAGTCTTCAACAAGACGAGAAGAAGAAAAAGCTGTTGACAAAAGCATAGAAGATGTGCTATAGTTATGTCATTCTTGGGGCGGCAATAGCCACAAGATAAAGTTCTTTGAAAAACTGAATAAAGAATAAATTTGGGAATAGAATACAGTTTTGTATTCTGGGCGTGGTCCCACGCCCTAATCTGAGAAAGTGGCCCAAGAAAGTCTTAATAAAATAAGACTGGTATGGCAATACTCTCGGAAAGCCGTGCGGAGTTTCCGCCTACAGAAGCATGTATAGCAAAGAATAAATTCTTTGACGGATATGCTATTCCCGCATGTGGCAGGGGAGCCACAGTTGGGTATGACTTCGATGTCATAGAGTCTCCCCCGCGTGTGCGGGGATGGACCTGGCAAAAGCGTGGTCGAAGGCTAAAAAAAGATGTCTCCCCCGCGTGTGCGGGGATGGACCAGCCCCGGTGCCAACATTTTTCCCCCGTCCTACGTCTCCCCCGCGTGTGCGGGGATGGACCTTCTGCCAAGAGCACAGAAAAAAGATCCTGAAAGTCTCCCCCGCGTGTGCGGGGATGGACCTTCTTCTAATGTGCAGCCTAATAGCGTCAACGTGTCTCCCCTGCGTGTGTGGGGATGGACCCCGAAACTTCCGAACAAGAGAGAAAAAAGAAATGCTAGCGACAACGGTTTCGATCCACGTCGACAAGACCTCGATGAAGATCGCCAAGACTCTTTCGACAATCAATCCTCCGGGGTCGGAGATTTTCGGGCTTGTGCGTCGAGGTGGGGCGATCAGTGGTGCGGCTCTCTCGCTTGCCAATGGAGTTCTGGTTGACGCAATCAACGGATGTTTTCGTCGCCTTCCGTCGAGCTATCGTCTGACGGCAAAGGAGGGGTGAGATGGACTTCACGAACTTTGACAGAGATTCTCAAAAAAAGAAGATTGTTGAAAACGTAAAGAACAACTATGCAAAGGCGATTGTAGAATCCCTTCGACAAGCGGCAAATGCAATTGATTTTGCGAGAAAGAACAGTTCACTTCCGGCAGAAAGAATCATTTCTGTTTTGAGAAACTGTAACAATGATTGTTTGAGCCTCGTAGAGACATACTTGTCTGTGGACAACGGGAGGGATTAGAATGTTACTGATTGAAGAAATCAAAAAGCTAAAGGAAATTATTTGTTTGCTTGCGAAAGCGCATCAGATTGTTTCCAATCTTTCTATAACAAATCAAAAAGCCTCCGACGAGATAACTTTTCACATTATTCAGATGTACATGAGTCTGTGTAGTAAGGAAGAAACCGAAGAGCTTTACAAGATGATTGTTGGGGTTTTGGGAGAGAAGAGGGAGAAGTAAATGTTTTTTGAACACAAACGTTCTTACCGACATGAATATAAGGGAGAACGCGAGTTTGAATCTTACAAAGATAAACAAGGAAATCAAGTTTACGCAAAGGTCGTGGAAATTAATCCTCGTTTTTGGAAGTCTGGCGGATACTTAGAATTCCGGTATCTGGAGAAGTTTCTTTCCAAAGAGGAACAAAAGGACGGTTCTTATCTTATTTCCGACCAAGAACGAGAAGTTACTCGTTTTACGATTTATGACACCGATTCCTTCCACAAAATAAAAAGAAGCAAACCCAATCTTTTTTTCTTTATTCCTTCTGGGTTTCAATCAATGATGATTACGGGTATAGCAAAGGAAGAGATCACGGGGGAGGCTGCAGATTCTGCACTTTGGGACATTTTTTATAGTAACATCGTGAAAACAAAGGCTTTTAAAGAGTTTCTACCCTTGGTCCACGAGTATTATATAGATTTTGAAAGAAAGGCAAAGAAGAAAGATTAAAAACAGCTTGCTTTAAAGAAAGAAATTTGATACTATTGGTTTTATAGGGAGGAACAAATGGACAAGCAGAAGTATCAAATTCGAAATGTCTCGAAGGCCATTGTCAACGGACAGAACAGAAAGATGTTCCAGCTTTGGGCATTTATGTCCAAGAGCGGCTGCTGGGTCTACAGCGGGACCTTTACTGCGCCAGTGAGGACCGCAAAGAAGAACCTTTTTGATTTTGTGTGTCTCCATGGTTGCGAAGATTAAAAAGAAAACTTTCTTCTTGCTCTTTTATTCGGGTTTTGATAGTTAGGGTTAGAGAGCAAGGGGAAGGCGATGTCACGCAGCTACAAGAAGACGCCAGTTTTTAACAATGCCCGTACCTCCAATCGCAAGGAGGATAGGACAGATAACAACCGGAGCCGTCGGCACAAGGAAAAACAAATTATTAAGAGTGCCGATTTTGATCCCGAAGGGGATATTTTCCCGGAAGCCAATGAAATTTCCACACCTTGGGAATGGGGGTGCGACGGATGGAGGTGGGTTGATCTTGATAAGTGGGCTGAACCACACCACAAGAAGATGGGGAAGTAGTTTTTTATTGACTCTTGGGGAAAACTCTTGTATAAAGAGAGATAACTTCCGAGCAAGAAAGAAAAAAGAAAATGTCGAAGACGAACAGCACCACCGCTCTCATCAACTTCTGCAACAACAACAACGGGGGGTTCAATAAGACTGAGCTTTCCATTTATGTTCAGAACAACGGAAACCCGGAAAGATTGGGGGTGTTTATTCGGGACATTATTGGAGAGTCGAGCTTCCCGAATTATCTAAACATTGAGGCGGGAGCACGATTTCTCGAAGATCTTTTGAATTCTGAGGAATACAGGGCTCATACTGTTAAGGCTTCTTGGAAGTCGAAGGCGGATTACATTTATAACATCTCAAGGACGTCCCGCTATTGGGCGATGGACGTCTCGCACGAGGGCGAGGAGGTGTACAACGGAATGGTTTCGGAGTTTAAGGGAGAGGTGGAGATCGTTTCTGTTACGATCCCTCTCGATTCCTCTTCTTCGTTCTAGACAAAATCCTAAAAGCCTCAAGTTTTTTCTTATTGACCTTTCCAAAAAGTTGTGTTATTATTCTTTTGTTCAACACCACAAGAGAAAGAAAAACAATGTCAAACACAAATCTTCGTGAATCTCCGGTTCTTTTCGAGTGTGCTCGTTACCTTAAAAGGGAGCTGGCAGATTATCCAGGACTTAATGTTCTTGCACAGAGCCTTTACGACGTTCTCTTGATTGCCCTAGAGGAGGAGAGGGCAAAGGCTGTCCCGGAGCTGCCCAAAACCGAGGAAATTAAGCCTGGGCCAACCTCAGCAACGGAGGAGATGTTTCTTGAAGGCAGGGATACTAACGTGAATTGTTCCGATTCCGATTGGATTGCTGGTCGTTTGGGACACAATCCTTATTGGAGAAATTGTAAAGAAGGGAATCACAATTTGACGCACGAGCCGGATGACCAGGGATTTTATCAGTGTGTAGATTGTGGACGGACTTTCTTCTTGGATGCAAACACAAGAAAAATCATAGAGAGACGAAGTTTCGAAAAGTAGAATTATGTCCAACACACAAAAAAAAGAAGATCTCTACCCTTCCAGTGGTATTCTTGGATATCTTTTTTTTGAATTTTCTGGACATTATGCTTCAAACACCTGGAATAACAAACTAAGACGGTCTATTAATTCTTTTGTTCTTGATTATGAAAAGTCTATTGTAGAGTCAAAACTTTTTACTTCTGAATTCAATAAAAACTTTCATTTGGTTTCCGATAAACACAAAAGACGAAATAAAAGAAATCGAGCAAAGATTGTTCTTTGTCAAGTTTTATCCGTTAACAAGCTTTATTCCAAAATCAAAGAATATCGGCATGTTTCCAATTTGTGCAGCGATTTAGAGCACAATCTTTATCATTCTTCTTTAGGAGAACTTGACGTTAAAAATCCGGGTGTTATCTGTTTGGCAGAAGATAAAAGGTTTGGCATTTGCCTTCCGATGAATAAAGAGGTTTACGATTATTTCATTGTCAATAAAAACACAGACTATGCAGCAACAACGAAAAGAACTTTATCTTCGATTGGAACGGGAGGAGGTATTTTTTCGTCCACAAGGGATGTGGGATATATTCTAAAGCTTTCCGGGCATTTGATTATCCCCGAGAGAGAAGAATAAAATGTTGTATTATTTCTTGGAAAGTAGGGAAGCTCCACACGTTCTAACCGAAGAAGCAAAAAAGAAGGTAGCAGAGTTTTTCTCGAAAGGGCCAAACCCCTATGGAAGTAGATTACCCATATATACCGATGAAATTGTGATTTTCTTTCTATCGCCAAAGAATTGGCCAGTAGACATAAAGTATTTTGCTCTTACAGGTTGGGCAAGAAAGGTCTCAGGTGTGAGGTTTATAGAGTGGAGAGAATACGAGTTGAAAGCTCCACTATCACAGGAAGGGCGTGACTGGTCTTTGGGAACTAAAATTCCAATCACAGAGGAAACTTACAGTGTAGTGAACAATAAAGAGATTTTCCTAAAGCCGCTTCCTTTTCTAATTGTTGAGGAAGAAAAAGATTGACAATGCAACTTAATTCTCGGCAAAGACGACAAAAAATGGAGAGAGAGCAGAAAGCCGAAACAATAGGGCATTTCTTTATTGAGTTCTCAGAAAGAGAATACAGCAAGTATCAGCCTGAAGATTCCCAATATTATTACTATAACAAAGACTTTCTTGAGTGTTTGTCGACAGTTAGAGATGTTATTTTGTTTCCAAAAGACTTTCCTCTTATTCCAAGAAAATATTATAGCAGAATGATGTTGATCAAAGTTAAAAAAATCGGGGTTAATCGGTATTTGTACAGAGAAAATCTTGTTAAGCCGTGTTTTAACGAGTTCCGAAAGAAATACTTTGCCAAAACAAACGGCTTTTTCCATGTGGCGCACGATGAATTTCTTGGATTGTCAATCCCAATCACAAGAGAGACTTACGATGTATTGTTGGGAAGAAGAAAAGAAAAAGAACCAGTGTTTGTGTTTAATAACAACGTATTGAATACTGGTCTTTTGATTTTACCAAGATAAACAAAATGCAAAGCCTAAAAACAGAAGACTTGACACAGACAGATTATTTCTTTTATGGTCCCTATTTTGGGAACAATACAAAAAATTCAATAGTTGTAAATTATACTTTAAGTAACTCTAGCAGTTGGGAGTTTTTTGATCACTCGTTTGAATTTTTAAAGTGGAGTCGTGCTATTCTAGCTTTAGTGCCTCAAAACCCAATTCTTGATAGATCATGTGGTGGGTTTTCCCAAGACACAAGAAATAAAATTTGTCGAGGAGTCGTAGAGCAATTAACCGAAACGCACAAAACGTTCCTATTCAAGAGATTTTTTGAAGAGTCTGTGCAGAAGGACGGAATCGATAAGGAATACATAGAGTTAAACGCACAAGAGCACGTAGGTATTATAATTCCATTGACAGAAGAGACCTATAATGTATTCTATAAAGAGCCGGATTTAAGAAGAAGCGTATTTCCTCTTTTTATTCCAAAGCCATGGAGACTGTAAACTAACAGGTATATAAAATGGAAACCGATTATTTCTTTTATGGTCCGTTTTTTGGTGGTAGTCATGAATCTGGGCTACATAAGTTCCAAAGAAAATGTTATTACCACAATCACAGGGTTCAATGGGATTATCTCAATGAGACATGTTATATTTTAAAAGGCGAAAGTTTAGATAAAATGCGTTTTGATAAAGTAACAATTATAACAGATGCAGAATGGAAGATGAACTCTTTTTCCCAAGACACAAGAAATAAAATCGAAAAGATTATTGCCAAAAGAGTGTCAGAGACAAATAAAGTTTATGAGGCAATGAGAAACTTTGATATGTCAATTTACGAAAGAACTCCTTTTAGCGAAGAAAAGAATACAACAGTTAATCCTGTGGTCTTTCTATATGAAAACGAATGCACAGGAATAATGATACCTCTGGTAGAAGAGACTTACAATGTATTTTATAAAGACTCAAGGTTAAGAGAACCGATTGGAACTTTAATAGTTCCCGACCAGCAGCTATTAACGCATAGCGTTATGGAGCCACCAAGCAAATGACAGAAAACATCGCCAAGACAGAAAAAGAAAACGAAGAAAGCCTCGGCCACATATTTATTCCAATAGAAGAAAACAACGATAAAGCTAGAAGTTATATATTTCTTGACATTTTACAATACTTAATAAAATTCCTCCTCTTAACATCCTCCCAACAAGAAGAAGAAATAAGCGAAGGAATTAATCATCACCCAGTTGAATTGTGTTTAGACGTGGTGGATATTATTCTTTCCATTCAACAAAAACAACTTCCCCAAGACATAAAAAATAAAATCGAACTAATCATAGCAACAAAGCTCTCAGAACAACATCCACTTTATAAAGAAAGCAATATCCCAATATCAGAAAGAACAGAAGAATTTAGAAACTCCAGTCATTCTAAAACAAAATCAATAGAACAACAGGTTTTTCTAAATTTCAATGAAGCCGTAGGTATTAAGATCCCATTGGTAAAAGAAACATATGAAGTGCTCTATACTCTAAACAAAGAGTATGCGAAATATGTCGGCTTCTTGGTATAGAAAGGAGATAAATATGTCAGAAGAAACAGATTATCTATTTATCCCAATATTAACTAATTCTACTGCTGCTGCAGATTCAGTAAGCGCGGGCTTTATTTATTTTGTACTGTCTAATAAGCTGTACGGATCAGTGTCGCAAAACTCAACATCTTCTTTTAAATGGGGTATAAAATCAAACAACGAAGATTATTATGACTTATTTTCACTGTTGTCCGTGGTTCTTTCCCAAGAAGAGAAAAATAAAATCAAATTAATCTCAGCCTTAAAACTATCAAAAATTCCTCCTCTTTATAAAGAAGACAAAGATTTAAACATTACAATACATAATTGTCGTTCTCTAGAGAACTCTTCTTCCAACCTTAAATTAAAACCCTTTTCGTCTATAGGTTGTATGGTTCCCTTTACAGAATCTGTATATAGAATATACACAACAAATAAAGAATATAAAAAGCATGTCGGCTTCCTGGTATAGACAAGACAATAAAACACAGAATAGATAATAGATAAAAATAATCAGATAAGCACTCATTAGGATAGGGGGTACAGTATACAGCGTATACTACATATAATATCTTTTTAAATTTGGAAGAAGGCTGAGGAAAAGAAGAGAAGAATAAAAGAAAACCTAAAGGATAAACGTGGGGGGGAGAAGGGAGCGGAGGTAGCGGGACGAATTAGCACCACGATACTGCCCAAAATTTGGCACCCCCTGTGACAAAATGTCACACCATTCTCACCTTATTTTACTTGACAACTCCTTTTGGTTATGATATAGGGCCGATCCTTTAAAGTTGGCGAGTATATCACAAATAAATAGTAAGGTCAAGTGGTAATTTCTCGAAAAAGGTGAGAAAGGGATAAAAAATAATACTTGACATAGGATAAAAGTTAATGTACACTAGGTTGGTGGAGGGATATAGTAAAACTGCTATATTGCAAAAACAAAGGGGTTTTATTCGATCTGTCCCTATTCAGAGATCATTTTTGTTGACTTGGGAAGATCCCATAGAGAAGTATAATAGTGGAGTATAGAATATTGGCAAGACAACAAAAAATAAGTTGACTTCTTGGGAAGAATCGTGGTATAAAGGCAGACATGGAACTGAGGTAAATGCGGAAAAAGAAGACAGACTATCTTCTTGCTAAAACCTCAGAACCTGCTTTAAGAGAACTAGTCATTCTTTTAAAGCTTCCCGGTAGCTCAGCGGTCTAGAGCGGCCCCTTTAAGGGGGGCAGGTCCCAGGTTCGAATCCTGGCCGGGGAATTGTGGAGACTGGGATAAAAATCCCTTGGGATAAAGAAGGTGAAAGCCCTTTCCTAGACCACAAACGTTTTAATTTTGTTTGTCTTGGAGGAATAGATGCGCAAGTACACACGTCCAGTTTATAATGGCTGTTCTCTCCAGGATTTAAAGGGTCTTGTTTTTGACAAGGTATATAAACGAGAGGAGAATCCGGCTCCGGAGTTTTCTAACGAAGCAATTGTCTTTGAGAATAAAGATGAAAAGTTTATTCTAACCCATTGGCAAGATTGTTGCGAATCTGTGGTAATTGAAGAAATTCATGGGGATTTGGAGGATTTGGCTGGTGCTTCTATTGTCCAGGCAGAAGAGGAATATAAAAACGGGTCACAGAACGGCGGCGATCTTACGGAAACCTGGAGTTTTTATAAGTTTGCGACAATCAAGGGGTACGTTACCATTCGCTTTTATGGAACTTCAAACGGATATTATAGTGAAAGTGCAGGTTTGTTCAAGTTGGTGAGGTGATTATTTTTGTTGACTTGTTTGGAAGAATCGTGGTATAAGGAAATATATTAACCCCTGGAGGTGTTAGGCACATAGAGAAGAACCACAGGAAACTACGCCTGGAGAAAACAACTGCCTTGATACATCGGGCACCTCCTTTCTATGTTGTTGTTTTCTCATGGGGATTCTCAGTTCTCCGTTCGATTCGGAGCCGGGGAATAGGGGGTAAGTCCTCGGGGAAATGCTGGCCTCTCAAAAAGGCAGATGCACCACGAGTTTACTGCCCCCGACTTTTTTATTTGTTTGTCTTGCGAGATATATAAAAAGGATCATAAAGGAGGGTCCTAAGCTTGATGGACAATTAAATTATTTGATAATGTACTAAAAAAGATTTCAAGTAAGGATTATTATTAACTCATTATTTCGGAAGGGACGGCCTATATGGCTGTCCTCTTCCCATTTGTCTGCCAATATATAAAAATAATTATACACACATATATATATACATATACCCACATCCAAGCGCGCATATATAATATAGTCAGAATTCGGCCAAGACAGAAAAAAATATATCTTGACTCTTGCCAAGATCTCAGGTATAGTCCTCTTAACACTTATTAGCAAGCTACGGCACGAGGAGGATAAGTAAAAAGAATGGAACCTTGGTAGAAAGCTTAAAGATTTCTTGGGGATTAGATCGTAAGGCATGAGGCTTACTTGTTAGGTTCTGGGGATTGTTTGGGTTGGATCTCGGCGGGAACGCGGCTCCACGGGGGTGCGTTAAGACGCTATCTCCCTGAGCGACAGCCCCCGCCGAATGGGCGAAAGACGCTGGCTTCCCCAGCCGGCCTCGGACGCCAAGTGCCGCCGCCCTCTTGTCGTCTGGCCTGACAGCCTAAGGACGACAATGGCGGCGGTTTCTTTTTCTTCTCTTGGGATAACGGCTAATGGATTATCATGTATGGTACAAAATGTACCATACATGATAACATATGGTCACTTATCTTGGACGGTCAAACAAAAGCACCCATATATTAGTAGTCAGAAAAAAAGACAGGCAAACAAAAAAAGAGATTGACGCTTCAATTTAAACTTGTTAAGATGTCCAAAGAATCGAACGAACCACCAGAGGAGAAAGCTTATATATTTTCTTCTTCAGTGCCCCAATGTAACTTCCTGTGGCAATTAGAGCAGAGAAGAATACATTTTTTTGTTTCTTCCATAAGTTCTTCCATTCTTTTGTTACGATTAGCACAGATAGAGAAGGTTTTCGTTTTGGGGTCTACATGATGAAAATCATAGATTGATACATGTGGATCGTTATTCCCGCAATGTTGACATTTTCCGCCAAGAAGAGAAATTAAAATTTGTTTCTTTTGTTTCCAGCGTTCCGATATTTCTTTTCTATAACAAGAAATACACTTCCTTTCGTTCTTATAAAAGAATTCTGGGCTATTAAGAGTTTTATTACAAAGAACACAAGTTTTTTGTTTTGGTTCTGGGATGGATTCTTTTTGAATCCTCAAAAGACTAAGACGCTCTTTAAGACAGTCTGGACAATACTTTCTTTTTTTCTTGCTTGTTCGTTTGAATTTCTTTTGACAAGCAATACAAGTACAAAGCTTGAAGTCTTCAGGATATTGTTTGTTATTTAAAAACAAAGCTTTGCATCTTCTAGAACAGAAATGTTCTTCGCTTCTCTTTGCTTGAGAAGGAATAAGATAAAAAGTCTTTGTGCAATAACTGCAGGTGGTTCTTGGGGTTTTGTCTTTGTAGTAGTTGTTTCTACACTCATGCGAACAGAAAAAGTGTTTGTTATTATAGACACGAGAGTTCTTTCTAAGGAATTCCTTTGAGCAGTTATCACAAACTAATAATTTCATTGTATTTATCTCTCCTGTCCTAACTAGTGCCACGGTTAACCAAAAACTTAAAAATCTTTGTTGACTTTCAAAACGGTTTGGTGTATTATCTGTTTTGTTGGGATGAAGAAAACCGAAAGAAAACAAAGGAGTACAAAGCAATGGCACACGGAATTATGGCAGAAGATACACTTTTTTTTAATCTCCTCAACGGAAAGCCATGGCATGGCCTTGGCACCGGGGTCGATGGTCTGGTGACGGTCCAGGACGCGATCCGGCTGGCCAACCTCGGCTGGACGGTGAGCAAGCGGGATCTCTTCCTGGCCAGCGGCACCAAGCTCGAAAACAACTTCGCCATCGTTCGCGACGACATCAACCTGCCGCTCGGCGTTGTCAAGGGGCGTTACCAGATCTTGCAAAACACCGAGGCTTTCGGTGTGATCGATCAGATGATGTTGCAGGGCGAGGCCCGCATCGACACGGCCGGCTCGCTCTTCAACGGGGCGCGCACTTGGATGCTGGTCGAGTTGTCCGAAGCCCTGAAGATCGGCGACGACAAGGTTCTGCCTCACATGATGGTGTCCACGACCCACGACGGGACCGGCGCGGTGTGGGCGCTTCTCACCGGGACGCGAGTTGTGTGCATGAATACGCTCCGGATGGCGGTCCACGGGGCCAAGCGGGAGCACAAGGTCCGGATTCCGCATGTCGGCAACATGGAGGCCAAGATCCGCGAGGCTATGGTTACCCTGGGTGTGGCCAAGGACTACTTCGCGGCGCTCCAGGCCCAGGCCGAGAGCATGATGCGCAGCCCGATCACTGAGATTCAGATGCAAGCCCTTGTCGAGGGGATTTTCCCCACGACCAAGGACGAGAGCGAGAAGGTCCCGACCCGCACCCTGAACATGCGGCAGACTGTCACGGATCTGTTCCAGACTGGCGGCATGGGTCTCGACGCCTATCGCGGCACCGCCTGGGGAGCCTACCAGGCCGTGGTCGAGTACGTGGATCACCACAGCACGCTCAAGGGCCAGGACGGACCCGAGGCCAATGATCGCCGCCTGGATCATATCTTCTTCTCTGGTCGGGGCCAGGATATGAAAGACAAGGCGCAGAGCATCCTGGAGAGCATCATGGATGCCAGCGTCAACGTCCACCCCGTCACCGTCCCCGCCTGATCTTCCTAAGCTACTTAAGACTTGAACTGTAAATTCGTTGGTCAACACGACTGCTGACAGATGAAACAACGAATTTGTAAAAAAAGTCAACATATTTCGCTTCGTGTGCTATATTTATAGCATGTCGAAGTTTCGTACTACGACGTATGAAAGAACCGCCGCCTTGGCGGGGATAGCCTGCTGTCAAGAAAGCTCTGGCTCTAGTCGTAAGACCAGAACGAAACTTTCTCTTGGGCAGGAATCGAGCAGCCGTGTTAGCTAAAGAGTTCATGGTTTAAGTCTCGAATGGGAAGATAAATAAAAAAACAACCTGCAAGACCGGGCGCCCAATGGCCCGGCATTTAAATATATATAAAAATACATATACATAAATATACATTAAAAATACATATACATAAATATACATATATGGTCACGTATTGCATAGCATCGAATAAATCGGCAAGGCAAACAAAAAAAAAGAGATTGACACTTCAATTTAGATTTGATAGACTGCCCAAAGAATCGAACAGACAAGGCAAGAAAAAGAAAAGAGGACGCCATGACAAAGACAGAAAAGCAAGAACAGCTCCAGGCATCTCGCAAGAGACTCGAAAGCCTTGTGTCACCTGGACAGCGCATTTTCGCAAGGTACGAGTCGCGGTCCCGTTCTGGAATGTATCGAACCGTGCGCCTGTATGTGATTCAAGGTGAGGATTTGATCAACATCACAGGAGCAGTGGCAACGGTTCTGGCATGGCGCTACGACAGACGCCATGAGGCAATCGGTTATAAAGGTTGCGGGTTTTCTGCAACAGACGAAGCGGTCATGGACCTGAGTCTTGCGCTTTTTAATAACGCATATGCTCTTCAATGCTGCACGTTCTGAGCAAGGCAAAGAAAAAAACAAGGACTAGGACAAACCATAGGACAGAAGAGATGGCGTTGTAGTGCAACATATGGTCATGGAGGCTAAACAAATAGACACATATATATAGAGACAATAAAAACATGTTGGTTGTCGGATTTTTATTGACTGTCAATTTAAATTCGTGTAGAGTGGTTTCATTGCACGAAGAAAACAAACAGTCAAACAACAGTAGGAGACACAGGCAATGACAACCAACAATGCGCTTCAGGATAAGGTTTCTTCTCTTCAAGCACAGGCAGCAGAACTTCAGGCGAAGGCAAATGAAATTCAGGCATCATTGATGGTTTATACCTCGTCTGCCGCTTTTGTGGCAGCCGTCAAGAAGGACAAGGAAATTAACGACATCTGCTGGAACGAAAAGATCGGCGTTCTTCATACCTACGGTGGCAACGATTTTTTGAACGCCACCCCAAAGGAGCTGTTTGGCAACAGGATTCCTGCGGTCCCTGCGGTTCCTTCCTGTCCTGCTGGAGCATGTTCCGATTGTCGGGAAGGGTACGAAGAGATTATTCTGAGCTTGGTGAAAGATAAGGCCAATTGGATGATGGAAGAAGGATGGTGGACCGGCCATGTCCACTGTGTGAAGCTTCGCAGGCTTGTTGTTGAGAAAGTTGGAGGGGAGAGAAATTTCTCGCAAGGTAGATATAGTGCGACTCTCCGTCGCTTGGTTAACCGGCAGTGTTTGGAACAGGATGGTCGCTCACTCAACACATCTTATAAGATCAAAAACGGCTAGATCTGTGTCTGTACCTCATCCTTCCTTCTGCCCTTCCCCGTTAGTCCCGTCTAGATCATGTGAGATAGCCTGATCTGATCTCGCCAAGAAAGAAAAAGAATTGAGAGATCTCGCGGAGTTAGGGCAAGAGAAGAAAAAAGATCTAGACCCTGGGCCACGAACCGATCTAAGTTTCCTGGACAGTCAAACAACGGTTCTAACCAAGGGGAGAAAAAACAAATGAACCGCAACGCTCTTCTCGCCTCGCTCCGTTCCCAGATCACTCCTCGTGCATTGGTCCTGGCTGGCGTCTTTGACACGCTGTGTCTGGTGGCAATCGTGGTGGCGATCCTGGTCTCGTGCCTGTCTTGACAAGACACAAAAAAAGAAAGAGGTATATATATGAACACCCAGATCAACGCTCAGCGACTTCTGCCCGCGCCTCGCCAGCCTAAGGCTCTGCTCTACCCTGCCCGGCAGCCCGTGTCCGTCCGCCTGGCCATGCGTCGACGCGAAGATAACAGCCGCGTCACATGGGCTGGCTTGCCTCTGGCTGAGCTGGCTTCCAGGGTCGGCCGCTACGCCATGGCACTGGACAGCGACGGCAGCTCAACCGATCTGTGGCGCTTTTGCGATGGGAGCGCGATGACTCGCGACGTGTTGGGAGTGCTGGCGTTCTGGCGCAGCGCGTCGGACGTCGACGTCGAGATCCTGGCCAGCGAATAGTCGCAAGGCAAGAAAAAGAAAATGGCGAGACAGGGGGGGGACCCCTCCCCCCTCCCCTCCCTCCCCCGCCCGGGATCTATGTCTCCGGGGATCGGCCAAGCATCAGGAGGGAGCTATACCCGTTTCCCATACGGGGATAATTTTTACACAGATCCGTCCCCTTCTGCCGTCCTCTTCTGCCTTCTGGCTTCAGCAAAGTTCACAGCTAGCTCACAATAAGATTAAATAAAGTATCACATATCCCGCGCCCTCGCACCCACAATATCCCACATTGTCTTAAAAAAAAGATCATGTTCCGCCTTTTTTGAAGAATTCCGGAGGTTTCTTGGCGAATTTGAAAAAAAGATATGGATGTCATGGGACGGAAAAATCCGGGGGAATATTTTGGTATAGATTGCCCAAGGAGGGATGGCAAGGAAGAAAATATAAAAAAGAAGTATATTCCCCTTCGTATGTTATATTTATAGTATGTCGAAGTTTCGTACTACGACCCATGAAAGAACCGCCGCCCTGGCGGGGATAGCCTGCTGTCAAGAAAGCTCTGGTTCTGGCCTTGCGGCGAGAACGAAACTTTCTCATGGGCAGGAATCGAGCAATCATGTTAACTAAGGAGTTCATGGTTTAAGTCTCGAAGGGGAAAAGAGCTATTTATTAGGGCAATGCCAAGAGAGGCAAAAGGAATAAAATAAATGAAGAATAAGGCTCTTTATAGATTAATAAAAGAAGAGTGCGAGGACGTATTCACAAATAAAAATAAAAAGGCTTCTCTTGCCCCTGTTTCGGAAGAGTTTGAGCCCGAGAGAAAGAAATCTTTTGATGAGAATCGTTGCAATGATGTTGCTTCGAAGGTTTTAAAGATTGCTCGAGATAAGCTTCCCAAGATTCAGGTTGGCCTGAAGAGGGAAAGCACCAGCAAGCCTTTGATGTCCAATGGCAGTCTTTCTTATTATTATCCTGTGAAAGATGGAACCGAAAACGATAACGATTTCTTTTTGGATCTTTATTTGGGAGATTTTGAAGGAAGGCCAAATCCAAGAGTTTTATGGGTTTGTTTAACGCATGGGGACAAGAGCGTTGCTGCTGTGGATAAGACAACTGCTCCAACGAGACTTGGAACGAAAGCTCCTGGTTCTAGTTATTCTCATGATGAAAAGACGGAAAAGGGTTGTTTAAAGTTTATCTCTTCGGAATCAAATTTTGAGATTGCAGCAAAGGTTGCCGAAGAAGTTATGAAAATTATTCCATTTGGGAAATAAACCTAACCCAGCTTTGGCGGTTTGCTTCTTGGTTCGTCTTGATATGCTTTTGTTAAATCTTCTGCGCATTCTTTGCAAATATATCTCAGATAGAAATATTTATTCTTTTTTGTTTCTGGGATGTAGTTAACTTCAAAAGAAAAGAATCTGATTATGAGTTTATTGCAAATTTCGCATCTTGGAAAAGCCTTTGTTGTAAGCACTCTGGGAATCGGACCAGGATTAAATTCATCGCAGACGTATTCTGGACGCTCTTCTGTGCAGCGGTAGAAGCACCCGTCTTTCCCATCTTTGAATGGAGGCAAGGACTTCATTTTATCTTCCTATTTCGTCTCAAGAGCCAATCAAAACAATTGTCATAATCGTAGTATGACTTTTCGCCCTTTCCTTTACAGCTTGGATAGAAGTAACCGAAGCCGTTATAGCTATCTATCAAATCCCACAAAACTTTAAAATTAAAATATTTCATTCCTTCGGGAGGTAGCTCAATATCGTTTGGGGCTTCTTCCATTGGCTTTAATGCTATACGGCAAACAAGTCTTTTACGACTAATCTTTGCGTATGTTGTATAAGCGGTTTTTCCCTTTGCATCGGGTTCGTTTCCAAGAGGATAAATTTTTGTTGTCTTTGGCATTTTATTCCTCTGAGAGCGGAGACCAAGAAAGTATAATAGAGTTGTTTGCAAAATCTTCTTTTAACACATATCCCAAAGTCTGAAGGTTTAGCAAACAAGCTTTGAATTCATCATCTGATAGTCTACAATATTCGAAATGTTCAAGAACAATAAAATTCTTCCCACCTTTTGCAGCTTGCAGTATTCTTTCTTCCATCATTTTTTCAATTGCAATATATGTTCTCTCGGCCGCTTGTTTTGCTGTAAACATTTTACAACCTCATTCCTTCGAATTCTTCTTCGCAGACAAGTTGTTCCAACATATAAAAAAATTCGGGGGAAGAACGAATCAGCTTAAAAAGTGGATTATCATCTAATTGTGAATAAAACTCCATGAAAGGATATTTTAGAGAGGGATAAAGATAAAAAACGTCTTCTATATTTCTATTGTCTTCAAACTGAGACCAGTTAAAAGTTGGGCTTATTTCGTCAAAAAAATCTTTCCAAACTTTAACTTTATTTTTTGTTTCTACAGAAGGGTCAAATAAGTCTTCCGCAGAGATTGCTTTAAGTTTTTCGCTTTTGTTTTGGTAATAGGCTTCATATAGAAGGAAATCAATAAAAGAAGCGAGAGGAACGTTGCCTTTTCGTTGATTATTGTCGTCAAATATGGCTTCATAAACGGCAGAGTATAAAGAATCCAAATTTTCGTGTTTCTTTAGAAAAAACTGTTCTTTGAAGAGACAGAGAATTTCAAAGTTACTTACTTCTGTCTCACTGCAGTATCCTTCTTTCTTCAGAAGTTCAAACCACTTTTCGTTAACTTCTTTAGTATCGAATTCGAGCCACCGAAGATAATCATCAACAACACAGAACATTTTTCGAAGGTCTTCTAGAGCATAACTGTTTTTCATTTTGTTTCCTTTTTCTTGTCCAAATTCCATTTCTTGACGACTTCTGGCATTTCTTTGTTATAGTGGTCGGGGTTATGTTGATAAAGAATCTTCACGACCTCAACATGGCCTTTTTCCGAAGCCCGTCGGATGGCAAGGTTGTTATCGGCCGTTGGATCAACCCTCTTGTCGGAAAGAAGAATCTTCACGACCTCAACATGGCCGTTTGCCGAAGCCCATCGGATGGCATAGTTGTCATCGGCCGTTGGATCAACCCTCTTGTCGGAAAGAAGAATCTTCACGACCTCAACATGGCCTTTTGCCGAAGCCAATTGGATGGCAGTGTTGTCATCGGCCGTTGGATCAATCCTCTTGTCGGAAAGAAGAATCTTCACGACCTCAACATGGCCGTTTGCCGAAGCCACTCGGATGGCAGCGTTGTCATCGGCCGTTGGATCGAACACATCCATCGACAGAATTAAAGCCGCTTCCTTGTCTTTGCCTTTATTGCAAAGCTCCCAAAAAAGCCGCTCTCCTCTGTTTTGTTCTCTTTCCATTTCGGCCGAGGATAACAAAAATAAAAGAAGATGTCAAGCTTTTTGTTATTTATGCTATATTTATTCCAAGGAGAGGAAAACAATGACACTTATGCAATTTCTTTTTAAATTTGGTTGGGTTGTAAAATATTGGTATTCTTGGACGCAAACTTTGTCCCCAAAAGACAAAAGAACTCCGATCAGGAGCGATTATACTTCATTTAACGAAATCGAGCAAGAGTTTAATAAACTAAGATATCAACACGATCCAGAGTTGGGAGGAGTCAAGTTTGATAACATTCATCATCCCCAACATACCTATTGGCTTGCTCTAAACAGGCAAGGGAAAAACGATTTATCTTCCCACACTTTAAACGAAGAAACAACAGGTGGGGATTGCGACGATTCAACAAGCTTGTGGTGTGCGGCTTTGTTTAAAAATAAAGACAAGCTGGGGATTAAAGAAGTTTGGTTTGGGATAACTCATTACAAAATGAAGAACGGACAAACTCCGTCTCATGCTGTGTGTGTGTTCCGAGACAGAGAAAATAAAGTTGCTCATGTGGGAAATTGGTACGGCAACTCTCCGCAATATGTTGATTCAGGAATGGATATTAAAGCCGGATTGAGATATTTTGCAATTCAGAATGAATACGAGTATCTTGCTGGTTCTTTGATTAAAATTGATAAACTTACAAAAGATGATCGTCTTGTATTTGGGAAATTCCTCAACGTTCCTTTATTTTAATAATGTATTTGGGAAGTTTAACAGTATTCTTCAACGTTCTTTTATTTTAATAATCCACTTCGTTTTCTTTTTTTATCTCTTCTCGATAAGACTGATAGACAAACTCTTTGATATATTCTTTTTCGTCTTCGGAGAAAGAAAACTCAAAATTGTTTTGAATTCTTTCTTCTATCTTGGGAAGAACTTCATCAAGATAAAAAGTAATATGTTCTTTGTTTTTAATGTCTTTTGCTGAAAGATTTACAGTGTGTGTTAGATAAACAAATCCGACTTCAAATTCGCAAAAAGTTTCTTTACGATGCAGGTGTTTACGAGGATAAATAGTGACTGAGACTTTCTTTCCTTCCTCAGATATAAAGTCTAAACAAAAACGTCTTGTTCCCCATGCGGACCATTGAGAAAAACAATCCTTAATTATTATCTTATGAAAAAGAAGTCTCATTTAGGTTATCCAATAATTGTATTCATGTTCTTTATAATCTTTAGTCTCTCTTCCATGTCTTTCCAGTGTTTGTCAATCTGTTCCGCCATTCCCACAATTTCTAAATAAGACTGATGAACATACTCTTTAATGTAACATCTTTCGTCTTCGGAAAAGGAAAAATCAAAATCTCTTTTTATTTTTTCTTCTATTGTTGGAAGAATTTGATCTATATAAAATGTTACGTGCCCTCTTTTTTCGATGCTATTAACCTGCAGTTGGATTCCTGCGGGGACATAAGAAAACAAAACTTTAAATTCACTTTGGAATTTAGGATACTGGAGCTTCCTATAGGAAGACACTCCTATAGTTTTCCTATAGGAAGACACTCCTATAGTTATTTTTTCTTTATCTTCTCGGATAAAGTTTAAAGTATAAAGACCGTCCTGATATTCCATCTTATGGAAAAGAATATTCATTTTAGATTTTTCATAATGTTGTTGAAGTCTTTTTCGTCTTCTTTTGAAATTACAAGAACATATTGTTGCTGAGGTTCACTTAAACTATTGATCCTTTCTTCCAATTCTTTCTTGGAAAAAGAATTTGTGAAGAAAACAGAACCTCTCGCAGTCGACGTTTCTGTAACATAAGGAATGGTATATGAGACAGAATATTTTTGTTCATTTGGGAGTCTGTTATCTGGTGAAACTGAAACTTTTGTTTTGTCAATCCTTATAAAGATTATTTCTTTATTTTCGGTTAGAAATAATAGGCGAAGACGTTCAACAAGATCCCACTTGTGCTCTCGAAGAGGACAAATCTTTTTGAGGATAGCTTCCATTAGTCAATATAAATCTTTATTGATTGGGTTGTCTTGGTTTTCGGAGCCCCCGTCTTGGGCTTTTTCTTCATCCGGAATACAGGTCTTTTTTTCAGGTTGGTGAATTTAAATTTAATGTATTCCTCAATATATTTCTTTATTGCGTCTTCCACAACAAGAGAAACGGAGGGGTTCCCCGTGCTTTCCTCTACGTCGTTGGCGACAACTCGAATTCGATGAGCAAGTCTTTTGTCAATTCGAACCGTTAGTTTTTCTTTCATGGATTACCTTCCTCACTTCTTTTTCGGCCTTTTGATTAAAGGACTTCCAAGCCATGGCTCCACCGCCACCTCCTGAAATAAGGAGGGCTGTGACAAGATAAACAATCTTTCTTCGAATGCTGCGGATTACACTCCGCACGGTTTCAATCAAGATAAGAAAAAAAACAACTCCCAAGACAATGGAGATTGTTTGCGGGGAAAGACCCGAGAAAGCATTAATAATTTCTTGCATGGTCGATTCTCCGAAAGGTTTATAGAACAATACCGTATTTTAAGAAAGAAGTCAAGTTCTTTCTCTCCTTGTGATAGTCTTGCAGCATGCCGAAAAGATGTCAGTTTTATAAATTTGATGGATATTTTTGTCATTTTATCGGGGAAGACGGAAAGAAATATTCCGGAGAAAAAAGCTTTTTTGAATTAAGAAGAGGTTCTGCGAAGAAGCCTTTAACACGATATGAAATAAGAGATCTTTCTGGAAACCAAATTCTTTCAACAGGAGATTCTTTTTCTATAGCTCTTAGTAAACTTGGATATCTTCTTGAGAACGGAGAAGACCCAGAGTTTTATCTGCAAGAAAAAGAAGCTAACGAATCCAAATAATGGGCACACCTTCGTCGTTTGATCTAAGTGGTTCTTCGTCAAGAATGTAACCCAGGAGAAGAAAGGCATATTTAAAAGTATTTCCTCCTCCACTTTCTAGCATATAACAAGTTTGAGTAGAGTTTTTATAGAGTTTACCTTCAAACTTTTTTCCATCTTCTGCCGAAAACTTGTATATATAATTGGAACTTAGGCTGTTATTTTTCTCTTTAATATGTTCCATTCCGGCAAAGATGCAGCTTGTTGGGACATTTTTCTTTTTCATTTTCAAATATAATTGAATTTGTATTATCTCCACAGTCATAACGAGTACAGTTATAGCAATCTTGATAACCCTTTCGACACTTGGACAGAATTTCTTTATTTACCGGCTCTATTTCGGTAAGTTCAAGAAGAAGGGGGTTTGGTCCGGATCTACTACAAAGAAGGCTTGAGCAGCCTTTGCAAGGTCCAACGGACTTTCTCGCTAGTTTGTAAATTATTTTAGACATTTAAACTCCACTTCTTGACGACTTCTGGTGTCTTTTTGTTATAGTGGTCGGGATCTTGTTGATAAAGAATCTTCACGACCTCAACATGGCCTTTTGCCGAAGCCCATCGGATGGCAAGGTTGTTACCGGCCGTTGGATCAACCCTCTTGTCGGAAAGAAGAATCTTCACGACCTCAACATGGCCTTTTGCCGAAGCCCATCGGATGGCAGTGTTGTCATCGGCCGTTGGATCAATCCTCTTGTCGGAAAGAAGAATCTTCACGACCTCAACATGGCCGTTTGCCGGTTGTCATCGGCCGTTGGGTCGAACACATCCATCGACAGAATTAAAGCCGCTTCCTTGTCTTTGCCTTTGTTGCAAAGCTCCCAAAAAAGTCGTTCCCCTCTGTTCTGTTCTCTTCCCATTTCGGCCGAGGATAACAAAAATAAAAGAAGATGTCAATCCCCTACTTTAGACATACTCGCCATGTTCGAAGGATTTCAATAAAAACCTCTCGGAACACAATAAGATGATTATCAAATTCTTCTTCTTCTTTGGCGATTTCAAATAAAGTCCTTGATGAGAACAAAAGCGACGAAATCATCGAGTTTCTTAGGTTAAATATGTTGTCCAAGTCTAACAACAAAGCCCAAACGATGTTATTAATAACAACTTTAAGTAATTGTTCGCTTTTTGCTGGACTGGAGGGGTATTTTAAAGCAACCGCATCCGCATTAACGTTGAAATAAAAGTCTTCTATTTTTTGTTTCGAAGCACGACCAGCAAGCCAATCTCTCAATAATTCCGGGGCTTTAGTGTAATCTACATCTTTACTGATGTCTTTTACGATATTCGTTCCAAATCTATGCGAGACATAAGAAAAAACACTTTCCAGGATTGTTATGCACATTGCAACCTGGAAATCGAATGGAATCAATTTCCCAGCAAAAACAATAGCTTCAAAACTATCTATTTTTTTGTTTTCCAAGATGTCCATAACCGATATCTTCTTATCTAGATAAGAAGAACAAACCTCATCTAGGGTTTCGTTATTAAACAGTTTTTTTAAGTATTCATCATTATTAGCCAGCTTTTTTAAGTATTCAGCAGTGTGTCTTTTCTGACTCACTTTTCTTTCCCTCTCGGTACTTTCTCCCAGCAAAAATACCAATAATCCCACATGCGACTACAAGTCCAACACCCATTATAATTAGGTTTGCTTTACAGAAACGAGAAATCATTGTATTCCCCTAGTTAGTATAGAGCCTATATAACATGACTGTAGTCATTTTGCAAGCAATATTTATATTTGTTGGTATTTTCTTTACAGACTTTTTAAACGCATTATACGTTGCCGCAGTAGCAAAAAACAAAAAGTTCAGTGCAGCAACCTTATCTTTTGTTGTTGTCCTTGTTACTGGCTTGATAGTAATAGAATATACAAAGAATCCGTGGTTTATTATACCAGCAGCGATTGGAGCTTTTTTTGGAACTCTTGCTTCGGGATATGTAAGAATCAACAAGCCAAAAGAAAAAGATTCTAAGGAGTCTGAGAATTCGTAGGAAACAGCTTATCTAATCTTTTCTGCAGTTCGGACTTCTTTAAAACAAGACCATTCATAAGCCTCGCCTTTGCCTTTCCTTTTCTTTTTTGGTCCTCTTGCCACTCGTTGATGAAGTTTAATACTCCAACACAGCTCGGACCATCCTCAGTTAATACGAATGGCACAATTTCGCATGACTTATAAAGTTCCAAGTCTGTAATTGCAAGGTGGCACTTAAGAGAGCCTAGACTTCTCCAGAATTTTCCATTTTCTTCAAATCTAGGGGAGATTCCTCCATTGGAATATAAGAGAGTTTTTAGGTCTCTTATCTTCCAAATGGTTTTTTCTTCTGGCTTGTGTTTTACTTTATAGCGGGGAGAGGACTTCATCTTACTTCTTGTAGAGGAGGAGGGTGCCCTTCTTCAGCTTGCGATTAGCCGAAGTAGAAAGAATAAACAACTTGTAGTTCTTAAGGTTTCCAGGATGAACTTGAACTCTCTGATGTTGCGGAATTCCAGCAAGAGTTCTTGCCTGGTCTCCACCATAAACCGCCCCTGTGGTTGAATCCATGATAAGAAAATCTTTTGTCTCTTGGACGGTTTCGCTCTTTGTCAGTTGATAGTAGCCTCGTCCCTTCGAGAAGCTGAGTCGGTGGGGAGTAAGCGAGAAGCTTTCTTCAACGAAATCCTTGATTGGCATATCCTTGTGAACGGCCCAACGATAGAAGTCTCCCGACAGATCGTCCAGTCTTTGGTTAAGAACCTTTGTGTTAACCTTGCTAAGGTCTGCTGAGAAGAAGTTTCTTACGCTATTGTTTCCCTTGCTGCGAGCCTCATAATAGTTGTCGTAACCTGTGGTGACGGACCTAGAAAGAACTTCCATCCCTCGTTCTGTTTGGTCCCACTCTTGAATATTCCCCGGAAGGGCGCCAAACCGTTGAACGTAATGGGAATGACCACGAGGCACAGAAAAAACAAAGGTCCAGCGATCTGTTGCGTGTAGTTCGCCCATAAGCGAGGAGACTCTAGCAACAGAATATTGAGTTGAAGAGTTTTCTTCCCCGTCTGTAATAGTGATTACAAGAAAGCTATGATTTAGCTTGTCGGAGTAGAAAGAGTTTTTATATTCCTGGGCAACAAGACCCACCGCATCGCGAAGAGAAGTAGACGAACCGTTGGCGTCATAATCTCTTTGTGTAATGTGTTGAATCACTGAAGAATCAGAGGGAGGAACAAGAAGGCGAAGAGTCCGGTCAAAAGTATAGACCGACATAATCGTTCGCTGACCTGACTTTTGAGCTGAGCGCTTGATTGAATCAATTTGCTCATTAATTACTTGAATTGCCTTAAACCTCAAGCCTTGCATGGAACCAGAAGAATCCATCATAAGAGCAATGTGATTGACGCATTCGGGCTTTGGAGGAGTTTTCTTCTTTGTGGGCTTGGCAGGCGTCTTTGCTGACGTCGCAAACGAAGCCTTTAGCTCTCGGTCTTTATGAAAACGCCTTGCGCGAATGCCAGTTGTTGAAATACAGCGATTCCCAGGCTCCGCTCCACAGACAGGACACTTAACGGACATGATTTCAGTTGCAGACAGACGTGACATTTTTTCTCTCTCCTTGTTGTTATAGCAGATCTTCGACGTCTTGATAGTTGTCGTTATCCTTGGCGATTCCTTCGAACAGCTTAAAAAGCCAACCCTTGTGCTTTAGAATATCTGTTCCACTTTGACTTTCATATCTAACACAAACGCCCTCTCGAATGTGACGAGGATCGAGGGGATCTGGGCCTTGAGTAAGCTTTTCGCACTTTTCCAAAAGAGCATCGAAATTCCCATCATAGAAAAATGTCTCATAGACGTGTACAGTTTCGAGTCCCATCTTGTTACAGCGCTCGACGACTTGGCCCCAAGGCAATTCATAAACATCTCCGTCTTCATTTGTCTGCGTAATACGATAAATAAAAAGACGGTTCTGCTTTAGTGGGTCTTCTGCGTTGCAACCATAGGTGTAAAGAATTTGTTCCCCATACTTCTTTGCAACAGAAGGCTCCTTGGTTGTAGAATGAGGAGGCATAATGGAGGCGCCGGTATCGGTAAAGCCGACGATTTCTCCATAAATTGTTTCTCCCTTGCGAACTCCACAAGAAGAAAGAAGCTTATGATACTTCTCGCGGTAATTACCACCATGGAAAGGGTCCTCGAAAGTTCGCTCTCCGTGATTTAGAATTGTACGACGAGTCCCCGAAACGTAAGAATATTCCCTCTCTTCAAACTTGGGACCGCCAATCTTTTCGGCAACTCGATTCCAAATTAGCTTTGGAAGAGAAAGCTCCTTGCGAGAAAAAGTGTAAGAAAATCGCATACTTGTGCCGTGGCACTTGGAAGAGATATGGATCAACGCTCCGACTGGAATTTGCCCAGAGCAGAAGCGAATTTGCTTAGTCTCAAAGTGTTCCTTAAACAAGGGATACTTCTTTTCCTTGGCAAGGCGCTTCTTCCAAAGAGAAGAAATCTTATTCTTATGCTTCTCGCTAGAAAGACTTCGCCGAGAAGCCTTTGGAATATACTTGAAGCAAACAGACTTTCCGTTCAGCTCCGTAAAGGTGTAGTTCTCGGAAAGAACGTCGGTCTTGATTCCGGTCCATTCAACAAAAGAAAGAGGACACCAAAATCCTTCGGAGATTTCTCCTCGGAACTTTTGATCTCGAACTCGGCCATTCTTATCAAAATAACCACCCATCTTTTCACCAGTATCAGGATGGGTTTGATAAAGACGATTAGTAACAAGCATGTCCTTCGACAAAGCACCGTCGGAAGGAAAGAAGATTCCCATCTGTCCTTCTGAATTATCAAGTCCCACAACAACCTGATTACCAACGACAGTTGCTAGCTGCACCCTATCGGCATTGGGATGCTTGCGGACATTCTTCAGCGGGGCAATAATTGCTTGATACATTTTATTCTCCAGTTCCCTTTCGAGACTTGAACCGTGAACTCCTTAGTTAACACAGCCGCTCGATTCCTGCCCAAGAGAAAGTTTCGTTTTGGCCGTAAGGCCAGAACCAGAGCTTTCTTGACAGCAGGCTATCCCCGCCAGGGCGACGGTTCTTTTTATCGTCGTAGTATAAAACTTCGACATACTATTAAGATAGCACACGAAGTGGAATGTGTTGACTTTTTTGCAAATTCGTTGTTTCATCTGTCAGCATTCATGTTAACTAAGGAGTTCGTGGTTTAAGTCTCGAATGGTATGACAAAATTTACATGAGCATAACAGAAGTAAAAGAAGATGTCAACAAGAAAACAATTTATTCTTCTGCGAGAGTCTTTAAAACCTTCTTCATCTTATTAAAAACTTTCTTATACACTTCTAGTTGTTTCTCTAACTCTTTCTTTTCTCTTGTCAGCTCGGCAATTAAATCCAAAGCCTCCATTGGAGTTGGGGGATATTGAGAAACCGTAACTTGTGGAGTAAAATCAACTTCCGGATAAAAAGGAGTTGATATCGCATATTTAGTAATTGGAGTGTGTGCGGCATATACAGCAGTAAAAAGACCAGTAGAATCAATATAACTTGACGACATTTTTAAACCTCCGAAGCTATTATATCAGAACCCGTTGAAAGTGTGAATAGAAAAACCGCTTGTCTTCTGTTTTTCCCTGTGGTAAGATTGGGGTTAAGAAACTCTATTTATTAGGGAGGGTTAATTCGTTGACTTGGTTGTTTTGTTTAATTTTATATCTTATCTTTGTGTATTTATTCAATTTTCTTCGTCTAGTCATAGACTGGAAGACTTGTTTATCTTTTTATGACTTCTTGGAATATTCTCAAACTGCTATAAATTGGTGGGGCTTCATTATTTCTCCTTTGCTTTTCCCAGGTTGGGTTATAATTACTATTTTGGACGGTTTGTTTAACGATGCCGAAAAGTGAAAAAGTTGTTGAATTTGCTTCGGAAGTATGATAGAGTCGATTAAACTTTTGAACGGAGAAATAAAATGAATGAGAATGAGGTTAAGGAATGGCTGTCGGCTCTTGCGGATGCAACACTTTTCTCGAATTCTGGGATTGACATGGAGCGTCTTGCAACAAATTTTGTTGCTGGAACTCTGTTTTTCAATCCGACATACGGAGGCAAGAAGTACGATAACGTCTTCGATAAACACTTCTTTGAGGCTCCAGAGGCATGAGCGAAGAACTAGAAAAGTTAATATCCCCTTCGAGGCTTAAACCATGAACTCATTAGTTAACATGAATGCTCGATTCCTGCCCATGAGAAAGTTTCGTTCTCGCCGCAAGGCCAGGACCAGAGCTTTCTTGACAGCAGGCTATCCCCGCCAGGGCGACGGTTCTTTTTATCGTCGTAGTATAAAACTTCGACATACTATAAATAGAGCACACGAAGTGGAATGTGTTGACTTTTTTGCAAATTCGTTGTTTCATCTGTCAGCAGCCGTGTTAACTGATGAGTCTTGGTTAAAATCTCAAATGGTTTGGGATTGTATTCTTTTCGAAGAAGAAAAGAAGAAATCCGAAGATAAGCGCGAACAACTTCAAGCTCCTTCTCCCGAAATACCCTATTGGCAGGAAAACGAGAATAAATAATGGAAATTATTGCTCTTTTGTTTCTTTTTATATTAGCTTGCTGTCTTAATTACATTAAAATTAAGGCAGCAGCAATTGTTTTGTTTTGGGTTGTTACGATAATTGGAGGAGTTTTTCTTCTTTTAACTCTTACCATGCCAGCAGAAAAAGAGGAAAAGCAGTAGGATTCGCCTATTTAGAGCATGAACTATTCTTTCCATTGTCGCGATTGCCAACTATATTTTGAAAAAAGAGAATTTCCAGTTTCTTCCTGTCCTGTTTGCAAGGGGACAAACGGAATTCAAAGAAAAATAGATAAAAGTTTTCATTTTATGTGTCCCATATGTGGACAGTTGTATGAATCTAAAGAAGAACCGTTGTTTTGTACGTTGTGTAGGTCGGAAGTAAAAGAAGTCCTCATTGTAGCTCAGAGGAGAAAAATAGATGAAAATAACTAAATCTAATCTTGAAAGGTTAGTAACAGAATCTGTCGAAAGACAACTAAAAGAAATTAGAGAATTTAACAAAGAAATAACTAGTTTCTTATCGGAAAGAGCCCACGTTGGTGGAATGGCCGGTAGGTATTTGTTTTATCTATACAATCTCGACTGCCCGAAGCGAGGAGCAACGGGGGAACAAGCAAACGACGAAACCAACAAATATATTCCAGGCGGACACGATCTGGTTGGGACGTTGGATAATATTGATGAAGTTACTGCTTTTATGATGGATTACGCAAAGACAATGCAGAAAAAACACGGTGGCAAAGCAGAACATTATGTATACGATCATTGGTTTGCCATTGATAAAGAGTCGGGCAAAATATACGGACCCAGAAAGAACACAATAGGTGGAGACGAGAAGGGTGAAATAGGATTAGCTGTACAGTGTAAAAATAAGGGAACGGAAGCTACAGATACACAAAAAGAAAAAACAAACAAAGAAAAAACAAACAAAGAAAAAACAAACAAAGAAAAAACAAACGTAGCCAGACCTGTTCGACCCGTTACCGTAGCATAATAAAGCTTGACTTTCTTTCTTATTTAAGTATAGTATAAAAATCATCTCGGAGGACTAAATGTCCAAGACGCTTGAAGAACTGTGCAAAGAGGCCGAGCAAAAGCAAATGCTTAGCAACAAGCTCCACACAAAGGAAGAGTTCCAATCATATACAGAAGAAAAGACAGCTCTGGTCGAAACGTTTTTTGAGGAAAACGGCATTGAGGCCAATTACGACCTTCATTTCTCAAATTCTTCCGAAGATGATATCATTATTGATGTCGAGGACTTTGATCTAATTATGGAGCTTGTTAACAACCTCAAGAAGCGAGGGTAAGATGTTTAATCCATCGAAAATCTTTGAGCGTGTGCAGTCAAGACTAGATAAGTTCCCGACCAGGGAAGCATGGGATAAGTACGAGGAAGACAAGCAAAAGGAAATTATCAACTTCTTTGCGAAAAACGGATTTAATTTGGATTTTCCTGAACTCCAAACATGTTTGAATCTGTTTGGTAGAAATACAGTTAGGCTTCCACTCCCGGAGTTTGAGAAGCTAATTAATTTGGTTAAGGAACTTAAAAAGAATTCGTAGCTATTTTTTCTTCGGCTGTGAAGAAGCTTCCAAGATAGCTTTGATGTCACATATCGAAGTTTCGATGTTGCTTAGTTTAACGTTTATTACCGCATAATTCGTCTCAAGACTGCTTGTTCTTTTTTCTATATTCTCTATATCTTCAATGTTCTTTGATACGTCTTGGAGAGTTCTTTCTTGAAGGGTTGATGCTTTCGCTTGAAACGCTGGAACCCCAACAATTATTCCCAAAGCAAGCCCTACGATCGTAAAAATCGCTGGGAATATATAGTGTTTATGCCAACTTGGTAGAGAATCTAAAAATTTCATGAGCATTCTCCCTATAAAGAAAACCCACTCATAATAAATAGTTTATCTTATTTGTTTTTTGAAGTTATTCTAAACAGTGATTTTCTATAAGACAACCCAAAACGCACTTTAAGGATGGATTTTGTTCACACTCGACCCAAAAGCAACGATGTAGGCAAACTATTGCAATATCCGGAAGAGAATTTTCCACAGAAGAAAAGGTATAATCTACGTTGTTATAGCTGTAGTAAAATGCTACAGACATTGAAGGTTGTGATTCTTTTTTCTCTTCTTGCACATCTTTTATAAGACAAGCAGCATCGGAATGTCCCGAAGCATCTAGAACATCTTCTTTATAGTCTGTAGAACAAGAGGAAAGAAACCAAATTAAACAAAGCAGCAACAATATTGCTGCTAGCAAGAACCTTTGCATTTATATTCGTCCTTCGCACAATCGGCTGGAGTTTTTATTTTTGACTCCTTGGAACAGTCGTACCTTGCGCTTTCGCAAGAATCAAAACACTTCCTATCCATGAAGCATAGGCAAGAAGAGCTAAAAAGAAAGAAGACAACAGCTATTACTTTCAAAACTCTACCACCAGATCCCCGGAAAATCCGGTTCTCTCGTCAGGATAGCCATAAGGATTACAAACAAATCTTGTGTTAGCTAGTTTAAAATCTCTATAGGTGTGGGTATGACCAAAAACCCACAGTTTAGGCTGATTTCTGAGAACTAAATCGTTAAGGGGTCTAGATGTATTGTAGAAGAACAGATTTAAAGGGTGATTTGCATAAAGAGCATGAGAACAATCAGAATTGGGCATGTGATGGGTAACGACAACGTCCCCCGGCTGCACAGTAGAGGTTAAAAACTTAACGGCAGTTTGGTTTTCTCTAGTGATCTCATCCAAAGAGTTGCGAATTTGACCAAAATCATTAAACTGCTGGCAAAGCAGAATGTGCTGCGGAACATCATAAAAGTTAGTCCACAGGGTGGAGCCAACATACCTTTGTCCGTTAATTGTTACAGTTTTATTGTCCAACAGGAAATATCTGTCCTTTGGGAGGTTGTTAAATACATTTTCAAGCTTCTTTCTTGTCTCTCGAATTGAAAGCTTGCCAGACGAATAATATTCGTGGTTCCCAGGAACAAAAATCACATACTTAAATACAGTTCCAAACGATTGCAAAGCATAAAGCATTTCCACCTCGCCGTGGACCACTCCATTAAAATTCATCAAATCCCCTGAGATAATAACCGTATCAGGGGTAGAGCGAAAGACACCAGAATTAAGAGTGTTTAGAATGCCTTTAATCCTATTTGCCCTTGCTGTCGGGTTTAGAAACTCAAGATGCAGATCAGAAACAACAGATAAACTTTTCATTTTTTTGCCTTTGTTGGGCACCCAATGTCATTGCTACAAGAACAAGCATACTTTCTTGAGCCTGTCTCTGTTGAGCCCATTTCTACAGAGACCCAATAGGGTTCTTCTGCTTTTTTATCTTCTTCTTTTGCTAAAGAGAGAAGAGCATATCCCAAAACATCTTTCCAGGGCGATTCGCCAAAAGCGTCTTTTTTTGTGGCAATACGAAACAATTTATCTATCACCCTTACAACCGTTAGAGCATCGCCATACGCCTCAACGGGAATTCCAGAGGGATACAAAACCTTAATTATCTCTTTTGCTTTGCCAAAAGAGTCGCCATACGCAAGTTGTTTTTCTTTTACTAAGTTGGCAATTTCAAGGGCAATCTTTTCGAAATCTTTCACTCATCACCTCTTTTTTGTTCTCTTCAGTACAAGCACACGATATTACAACTCCTCGATTTGTGTGCATGATTCTTCTCTTTTTGTTACAAACTTTACAATATCCTTTTGTTGAATACGATTGCTGGATAACGACGGTAGCTTCACTCATGGATTTTCCTCATTGTGATGTTTGTTTTTTTCCAAGCCTCTTGAACTAGTTCATCTTCATACGGTTCTTTGAAGACAATATGTTTAATTCCGGCGTTGGCTAAAAGCTTAAAACACCCGAAACACGGACTTGCCGTAATATAAATAGTAGAGTTATTTAAAGAAATCCCATTTTTTGCAGCTTGTGCGATAGCGTTTGCTTCAGCGTGTATGGTCCTAATGCAATGTCCGTCCCGAAGAATGCACCCGTCTTGTTCACAATGCGGCAGCTTAGAGATAGAACCGTTATAGCCGGTAGTGAGAATTGCGTTGTCTCGAACAATAACCGCTCCAACCTTTTTTCTGCAGCAGGTAGAGCGCTCCGCAACCATTTCGGCAAGAGAGATAAAATAATTATCCCAACTCTTTCTTTCCATTAAAGTCTAACCTGTTTCTTTGACCAGCCGGTTGCCATAATCGAAGCCTTTGCAAAATGCTGTACATAGGCCAAAAGCTCTTCAAAATTAACTTCACTATAAAATGGCTTAAATTCCTTAATGGAATCTTTGTCCATGAGGTTTGAAAGAAATCGCGGTTCTCCTTCGACACTTTTGTGAGCAACACAAACTTTAATTGTTTCTTCTGGCAGCAACACGTCGCATTTGGTGACAAAAAGGTCGGTGCAGCCGTTAACACGAGCCGCATGCGCCAGAAGAGGCAGGTCAAGCCAGCCAACCCGTCGGGGTCGTCCTGTCGTAGTGCCGTATTCTCCGCCTCTTTCTCTAATACGCTTGGCAGTTGTTTCTTCTTCTCCAACCATCTCTGTTGGAAAGGGTCCATCTCCAACCTTGGTCATGTACGGCTTTAATACCCCCACAACGCTGGTAACGTGTCCTGGGCCAAAGCCACAGGAGACACAAGCCGCAGCAGCAACATTGCTCGTTGTAGAAATATAAGGGTAGAACCCGTGGTCGATGTCCAAAAGGGCTCCCTGCGAACCCTCAAACAAAACCTTTTGTCCGTTTTGCAGATGTTGATTAATTTCTGCGGAAATGTCACAAATATAGGGCTTTAGGGCAGGAACCGTAATGGCCTTTATCGCGCGTCGAGAATATTTAGCTTCTGCAGCAGGTGACATTCCTCTCTTGGTCGAACCAACACCGGACCCCGAATTCTCTCTTTGAGCGTCGAGTTCTTTGTGAGAAGCAGTAATAATATTTGCGTCTGCTGAGATTTTTAACAGATTTTCTACATCAAACCCCAGTTGTTTATATGCTTTGATTTCTTCTAGAAGAATTTCGGGGTCAATATACATTTGACTGCCCATATAACAAAGCTTTTCATGTATAATACCAACCGGAAGATGATGAAATTTATATAGTTTGTCTCCAATCCAAACAGAAGCCCCTGTGTTTGGACCTCCAGAATAGCGAACACAGACATCGTGTGTGGTCATTAGCTGAGAAGAGACTTTTCCCTTACCCTCATCTCCGAACTGAAGTCCTACTACAATTGTTGCTGGCATTTATTTTCCCTTTGTCTAACATATTCCGCAAGAAGAATACTTGCGCAGACTGCTGTGTTTAAACAATACGCCGAACCTGGCATTTTAATAAAAACCACATCTGAGTTCACGAGAATGTCCACCGGAACGCCAATTGTCTCATGTCCTGTAATTATACAACACCTTTGCTCGTTGTTTGTCGGAAACTTGTAATCCCACAAAGATTGCGAGCCTTCACAAAACTCTGCGCTAATTAGCTTGATATTGTTCTGCCGAGAGTAAGAAAGAAATTCATAAGGGTTTGCAAACTGGTTGATCTTTACTAAGTCTTGAGTGGAACCAGAAGTCGCAACAATTGTTCTATGATCTGGAATTGTTCCAATAATATTTACAACCGGCACTCCAAAGCAGGCAGCACTTCGAATAAGCATTCCAACATTTTCGGAATGTTCAAAATTTAAAGCTGCAAGTTCAATTGGATATTGAGTTGCAATCTTCTTCTTTTGCTCATATCGAGAACGACGGGTTTCAACGCGAGAAGACAAAAGAGAAGTGTTCATGAAATTATGATAACAGATTTTATTCTTTAAGTCAAGCGGGAAATTTACATCCGGCATCTTTTAAAAGCTTCACGACCTCAACATGGCCGTTTCCCGAAGCCCATAGGATGGCACGGTTGTCACCGGCCGTTGGATCAACCCTTTTGTCGGAAAGAAGAATCTTCAAGACCTCAACATGGCCTCTTTCCGAAGCCCATCGGATGGCATAGTTGTCACTGGCCGTTGGATCAACCCTTTTGTCGGAAAGAAGAATCTTCACGACCTCAACATGGCCGTTTCCCGAAGCCCATTGGATGGCACGGTTGTCACCGGCCGTTGGATCAACCCTTTTGTCGGAAAGAAGAATCTTCACGACCTCAACATGGCCGTTTTCCGAAGCCCATCGGATGGCATAGTTGTTGTTGGCCGTTGGATCAACCCTCTTGTCGGAAAGAAGAATCTTCAAGACCTCAACATGGCCGTTTCCCGAAGCCCATTGGATGGCAAGATTGTCACCGGCCGAGGGATCAACCCTCTTGTCGGAAAGAAGAATCTTCACGACCTCAACATGGCCGTTTCCCGAAGCCCATTGGATGGCACGGTTGTCACCGGCCGTTGGATCAACCCTCTTGTCGGAAAGAAGAATCTTCACGACCTCAACATGGCCGTTTCCCGAAGCCCATTGGATGGCACAGTTGTCATCGGCCGAGGGATCGAACACATCCATCGACAAAATTAAAGCCGCTTCCTTATCTTTGCCTTTGTTGCAAAGCTCCCAAAAAAGCCGCTCTCCTCTGTTGTGTTCTCTTTCCATTTCGGCCGAGGATAACAAAAATAAAAGAAGATGTCAATCCCCTACTGTATATTTTGAAAATGTTTCGTTAAGCTGTTAAGTTCGCTCTTTAATCCAGTTTAATTTATCTTTCTTTTGAAGATTTTCTATTTGCCACAAAGGTTGAAGGTTTGTATAATGAAAGCATTTTTTTGAAACTTGTATTTTAGTAGTCATTATCTTCTATTTCATATCCCCTTAAAGAGTCGTTTAGTTGTCTGTTTACTTTAATAAAAGTAGTTCTCCTGGAGGCCTCTTTTATATTTTCAGAACCGATATAGCTTAGATAGCTTCTTAAACCACCAAAAATATCTTGTAAAGTGTTTTTAAGATCCCCTTTATAGGGGATTAAACTACATTTTCCTTCTGCTGTTTTATATGAAGCATTTGTGCCAAATTTATTCATGGCAGTTTTAGAAGCCATGCCATAAGTTTTTTTATATTTTTTCCCGTCTTTAATAATAAGTTCACCGCCAGACTGTTCGTGTGCAGCCAAAAAAGAACCAAGCATAACCATATCTGCTCCTGCTCCAAAAGCCTTACAAATACTTCCTACAGAGTTCGCTCCTCCATCGCTGCACAAATAAGCCCCGCGTTGTCTAGCCGCGTCTGAAGATTCCAAAACTGCTGTTAACTGCGGATAGCCGACTCCCGTTATAAGTCTTGTCACACAATTTGATCCGCTGCCAATTCCGCACTTAACAATATCGGCACCGGCTTGTACTAATTGAGTCGTAATTTCTGGAGTTACCACATTGCCTGCCATAACTATTGGCGGCAGAAGGTTGTTAAGTTGAAAGAAAGAATTTTCTTTAACACTATTAACAAAATCAATAAAACTTTCTTGATATCCGTTAGCAACATCACATATAATTTTTAGTCTTAGATTAAAATTTGTTTCTGCTATTAACCGAAATAAGTTTAATAGTTCGGTTTTTGAACGACCAATAGAAAACCAAATATAGTTTAACTCTTCTGGCGAAGAGGAACTAATAAAATTAACAAGAGAGTTCCACTCTTCCGAATTTGGGATTAGATAATATTTATGCAAAGCTGTAAAACATTTGTATTTCCCCATAACTTTCGCAGTCTCAATATTCCCTGTTTGGTCAGAGTTGCTAGAAATAATACCAATCCCGGAAAAAGCAGGCGAACGAACATCAGATTTGTTTTTTGTTTTAAACGTCCGGATTAAATCTTCTTCTGTGATTTCCGATCTTGTTTTAAGATGAGAGATTTTTGGCTTGATTAGAACATCACAGAAATCTAACTTAACATCCGTTTCTACGTTGCTCATTTAATTCCTTTTAAAAGTTTCATGCCTTCTTCCGAGACATAAAAATATTGAGAAGCCGAAATACCTTCATTGATTTGTTTGCCTTCGTACATAAGTCCAAATTTACACAAAATGCAACAAGAAAAATAGTCATCCGAATCAATACCCGCACAAAACATATTTCTATAAAACTTCGGATAACCTACAGAGTGTTTTAAGATGTGGAGGTGTTCTTCGGGAAGAGACATGCTTTCAGACACTTAGTACCTCTTTTAAATTAACGGAATCGTTGAGATATCTTCGAGATGAGCAAGAAGAAGATTAATATTTCTTTTTGCATTTTCTTCGTACATTTGTTTGAACCCTGGCAAATAGAAAATATCTTTTGAAAGTAAAGACTTTAGGAACTGGAGTCTACCAGTAATATATTCCTTGTCGGTCAAGAAAACGTATTCTAATCTAATTTTATTTTCATAATCTAGGATTTCTTCTGCGGATTTGCCGAATACAGAATAATCTAAATCATGTAAAAGCTTTTTTGGATGTGTATTAATTATTGCTCCCATTTTAGTAGATAAAATAAGCTCCTTCGTTATTGAAGAATTTACTTCCAAACTACTTTGAAATTCATTATCGTCTTTATGAGGATCATAAATATAATCGTGGTATAAAATTGCTTCAATTAATGCCTCAGATATAGCATTAAGACTTGCAATATCACAAATATTTTCAATTTCTTCTTTTGTTGGTTGGTAGTTCTGATATTCTACGAGCATATTTGTAATGTGAGTTAAGTTATGGTATGCTCTTTCTGGTTGAGTATATTCCCAAACGTACTTAGAAACATCTCGGACTTTCTGCAAATATGCTCCACGCGCAAGTTTATTTAGTTTTTCTAGAGAGTTTTTGTTTTGAAGTAAAATTGCTATGTTCAAAGGAACAAACTTCTTCACCAAGAAATACCAATTTTCATCGGCTTGGTATAAAGAACGTACAAGAGAAGAACTTACATTTTCAAGTTCTGCGGGAGAATCAATAAAAATTGTGTTTGCCTTAAGACCCAAAGAGAGATTAATTTTAGCCATTGTGTGTTCATATTCAAAATCAGAAGAATTTCTGGCACCTCGAATGATAATATCTGCTTTAAAACTATTCGCAAATTGCGTGAGTAGTCCTTCAAAAGACAGAACTACAACATTTTTGAATTGGCGACAACAAAACATAACAGATTGCTGCCGTTCCGCTGGGGTTAAAAAATTCTTTTTGTCTGCATTCTGCCCAATCGCCACAAAAACCTTGTCAAACAACTTGCTGGCCTGCTCAACAATAAACAAATGTCCATTTGTGAATGGGTCAAATGATCCTGGATAAATGGCGGTTGTCATCCAATAGCCTCTTTTAAGTTGCAATACAGTATGTTTGGATCGTTTTCCGACAGGCCAGACATTTGTCCATCATTTAACTCGATTATAATCCATTTGTTTTCCGTTGTCAATCCCACATCAACAACAAAAAAACAATCTCCGTTGCATTCCGTAATTCTTTTAGCCGCTTCTTCAACTAAAGAAGAAGCTTTTGCCAAGTCAAAAGAAACTAATTTGTCTTTAACATCGTCATAATAATTTGACCAATAAAATCCACTTGATAAAATCTTTGTTCCATAGACAAAAAATCTATATTCAACAGTAATAGGTAAGCCGTGCGTCCCTTCTGCTAGTTGAATCAAAGGAACATATTCTCTTGCATAAATATTTTGTGAAGAGATGAAAGAGTCGTCAAGCAGTTTAGTATAGGTTTGTATTGCTTCTTTTTTATTCTTGGCATACATGTGAGTATTCCAAAGAAACTTTTTGGAATTTGTTTCGCCCTTTAAAATCACGGGAATGTCTGGGATAGCAGAAATGTCAAACCAAGTCTTTGGAGTTAAGTCTTCTAGGGTATAATACCAATTTTGTAAATCTGCGATATATCTGTGTTGTTTGAAAGTATTTACAAGCCTAGACCTTTGACTCAAAAGATCGTTTTCTAGCTCTTTATAAAAGGGTAAAACAGAATATCTTCCTATAACGAGCTTTTCTCCAACGTAAGTTCTGCTTTCTGTGACATCAAAATGCTTCTTGCAAACTGCTAGCTCTTCTTCTGTTTCGCGAGAGTTACGAAATAAAACAACTGAGCTTTCAGACATTACATTCCTCACAGAAGTTTTAAATGACCCGTAACTTTGTCTATATCTTCCGATTTATTTGGTCCTATTGCAATACAAGTTGAAGTAGGAACCCCGTGGAATTCTGTTGCTCCCGAGTCAACAATTAAAGAAACAGTTAAATTTGCTAGTCTTGCGTAATCATATATTTTCATTAGTTCTTCTTCTGAGTCTACAGATACAACAATTTTCGTAAAAGAGCCATAAATCCACGCTCTTTCTTCTTCGGTCCATTGAATCCAATGAAGAGACGATTTGGTGTTTTGGATTTTGTCTGTCAAAAACTTAATAGAAGCGTGAGCGCCTTGCGCAATCATTTTACCGGCGCGCATGTGTAAATCTTTACGCATTACAATAACTTGTTTGATATCAGACATTGTATTTCCCAATTATAGCTTTTATTTCGTCAATTGCCAGTTTCGCCGCATCTTGACGAACAATTGCGTTTTCCATTGTACCATAATGATGTTCGAGACAAGACAGAAGAAGAGTTTTAATTTTCTCTTCATCCGGCTCATAGGGAAGAGCTGTACTTTCTTCATATAGCTTTCGAAGATGGATTTCTCTATCAGAGAAGTATTTATCAAAATCTCCGTAATTCCACTCCCCTCTTCGAATAGACTTCAGTATTTCTTTGTCTCTTTGGATGTCCATCGTTCCTGTGGAAAGAAGCTGTTCACTTTCTCCAAGCAAACGAGTTAAATGATACATGTATTTTGGATCATATCCGTTCTCTTTAACCACAGAAGCCCTTTTTCCAGTCGGAGTTTTTGTTTGCATCTTGTGCAGTTGAGACTTGGCGTATCCTGTAAACTTATGATAAAGACCTTTGTGAATAAATAATTCTCTATTGTCTCGAATCATATTGCCGACAGAAGAAATATGCCTTATACAAGAGAGAGGTGTAAAGACCGAATCCAAAATGTTTGGGTTGCATTCGCTAAGCAGTTGAAAATATTTAACAATATTGAAAATAGATAGGTCATATTCTTGTTTCTTTGCTTCATCGAAGATATGATATTCCTGGTATTGTTCAAATCTCTGGATTTGTTTCCCAAACCCATGAATTTCCCCAGCAAGATGAGGAAAAATCATTTCTTTTCTTGGGATACAAACACCATAAATATCCAAGTCCGAAGACTCTCCTGCAACTCCATAAGCAACAGAACCCATTTCGGTTTCATAAATAATATTGTTTGGAAGCCAAGAGGGAGGGTTAATTAAGTTTTTGTCTTTTAGGATTTTAACGACGGATGACATTTCTCCTCCAAGAGAAAATATTATTTATTTTGTATTGAGAAGTTACCTGCCCGTTGGATTCGAACCAACATCTTCCGCCCTGACTGCGGCTGTCCTACCACTTAGACGACGACAGGTTTTTGAGCAAGTTAATGTAGATGCGTCTTATATGGTTGGTGAGAACACATCCACTACGGCCCAAGGTTTTATTACTCTCTTGCAAACCCCGAAATAACAGCCGGGGTATCAGCATCAAACCCAACGACATCCATCATACCAGAATCGTTGGGATCGGCAATTGTAAACCCAGTTGTAGACATACCGACAACAATTAGCTTTGCAGGAATTCCGCTCTTTCTACGGTAATCCCTCAGAGCTTGAACGGGTTGAATATTTCCTGCCCAAGTCTCGTTGTCTGTATACACAACAAACGTGTCGATCTCGAGATTATTCTTCATCGCATAAATCATCGGCAGAGAACAGTCAGTTCCTCCAAAGTTTTGATTTCTAACTTTCGTGATAGCCGATTCCAAAGTGTCTCGCTTGCGAATATCGAGATCTTTAAAGCTATTAGCAAAGCCTCGGATAATCGACTCCCCTTCTGTTCTGCGAGTAACCATAGCCATAACGGCTGAAGCTACAGCACAGGAGACACTTGGAGCACCAGAAATAGGGCTGCTCATGGAGCCAGACACATCAATACCAAGCAAGAACCGTTTGTTTGCAGGCTCAATTGCCGAGAAAGAAAGATAAAAAGCGTCATCCAAAGAGTCCATGATGTCTTCGACAGTCTTCCAAGTCAAAGAGCCCTTTAGACCATGGCCAGTCTTATAGGTTTCGTGAGCAATAAGAATAGCAAGAGGATGTAGCTTTGCCTTTCTAATTGCGTCTTCATTATGAAGAGCCTCAACAACCTTTTTAAGATTGTTCTTGTTCTTAAACAACTCCAAGCTAGACATCTTGCCAAGATTTCGGACCATAGCATTCAGAGGCATATTCTGTAGAAGTGCTTCCCAAACTGGGATTCTATTCAACATAGAAGTATTAATTACTTCTCTTGGCAGAGAGAATTGCTCGATTAGGTCGACGATTTGGTCTTCGTTTGTGCTCGTTGAACACAGCTCTGCTGCAGCCAGACGGGCTAGCTCACCATGCTGTTCAAGACGCACTTCGTCGGGCGAGACAATCCACTTGAACAAAGTGGAAATTGTATCCGACGAAGGAAGTGGATGCGACAAGCGGAGCAGATCGCGATGCGACCAGCCGTCTCTTTGCTTATACTTCATAACTTGATACATCAGAGAATCAAGGTCTTTCTCCGAATACCACTTTGCAACTGCCTCGCGTAGCCCTCGACCCCAACCTCGGAAAGCTTCAACAAATTGCGCATAATGGAACAGATGCGTTCCAATACGGCAAACGTCGGGAATAGCCTGTAGAGCGGCCTTACGCACAGAATTGTGTTTTGCAGCAGAAGCCATAGCAAGAGCAAAAATAGCAGGATCGTTTTTATGTGCCCTTCCTGCCGCACTGATTTCGACAATCTTCCGGACAACATTTAGACCATCGACTTCCTTTTTAAGAAGTCTTTCAACGCACTTGGCGTTTTTCTTAGTTAGCTGCTTTTCCGAGGCGTAAAAAGTACCACCTTCGGAACCAAGAATAAGAAACCGTTCCAGACGATCCCAATCTGAAAGCTCAAAGCTGTATCCACCCGCAGAGTTCTGCACCATATTCTTACCAGGAATAGGCTGCGATTGCGGGGTAACTAGTGTGGCATTCTTCTTTTCAACGGTTCTATTCGTCTTGACGTGAGCTGTGTAATCCATTTGTTCCTCCGGTTCGTTATCGAACAAAACACGCTCGTGGATAAAAATCGTCCTGGTTTAAAACCCGCTGCCTTACCACTTGGCCACAACCCGATTTCAGGTTGGCAGGAATCGAACCTGCGATCGCGGAACCAAGATAAACCAAAACTACGACCCACGAGCACAATTTAATCGGGCAAATTTAGGAGAGGAAGATTGTCCGCCTGGGCCACCGGGACACGTCGGAATCGAACCGACTGGGCTTTTTTGCATTAGTAAAAAGATAATCCTCTTCCTTCCGGCCCGAAAATTAATAGCATTAGGGCAAAAAATGAATTGGGTGTTTTTTCCAATAAAATAACCCAAGTTCTACGGCCCTAAGTTCTTCGTTCGTTCTAGAAAAGCATCTTAGCACATTTCCGAAGCCCTTGTCAACTTTTTTTCATCGATCTGTTCTTTTTCTCCGGGGGCAGGGGTCGAACCTGCGACCAACGGTTTAACGGACCGCTGCTACCGCCTCTGAGCTACCCCGGACCATTTTCCCCTTCGCACCTACTATGTAGTTCACGATGGCAATTAGAACACAACAAAATGCACTTGTCAAGCTCTTTTAGAATCTTTTCCCAAGAAGCCCCAAGATGTTTGGCCCCAAGCTCCATTACTTTTGTTGATTCATCTATATGATGGATGTCTAAAGCGGCTTGGCACTTATCATATCCACAGTTCGTGCACTTTCCGCCCAGCATCTTTATTATTTTTTTTCTTCTGTTGGCTCTAAAATTAGAATAGATATTAACAAGACACTTTTTACATCTGTATGTTTGCCCATGTCCATTAGAGCGCAATACAAAAGTTGTCATTCCATGACGCTTACATTCTTTTTCGGATTCTTTTGGAAGTTCTGTTACTTCAGCCACAACACATCCGCGCAAGAACAAAAAATACAACAGAAATTATAATGGCTGCAAAGTTCATTGCTCTAAACAACCAAGGGTTTATCTTCAAATAAAATACAACTCTTGAAAAATCAGATAAACGAGAAACTCCAAGAGAATTTACGAACAAGTCTACAAAACCCGCACCCAATAAAATTGAAAAAACAATAAATGGATACCCAGACATAAATCCGGTCAGAGGGAAGAAAACAATAGCTATACAGTCCATAAAACGAGGAGCCATGGAGATTAAAAACTTTTCTCTCTCTGTCGGTTGCATCTTAAGATCATAAAAAACAGAAGCATAACGAAATTGATTCATATATCTGTGTGGGAAAATCTTTAATCTATATCGTTCCACGCCAACAAGAACATGAGCCACCGCGATGTGACTCATCTCATGAATATAAATCCACAAGAAATAAGAAAAAATACTACTTAACAATATCACAAAGATTTGCATTTTCTTTTCTTGGGTTTAAATAAAGCTGTTCTTCTGCTGCTTTATAACCCATTTGATAAAGAGCAACAACATCATTGATTTCAAGTCCAAAATCAAAAGGTTCATACGGAACGTTAATGTTTACAATAAGATCCGCATATTTGGGCTCTTCGTAAAGCATGGAAGAAACAGTATTTAAAATGTAGTCAAGACGAGAAGAAACTTTTTTTGGAATGCCTTCTCCAGAAAAGCGAATTCCTATTACATCGTCTTCTTCATTAAAAATATCTGTGGCAAGATTTTGAGAAACCCCACCATCATTTAGAAGAAGTTTCTTTCCAGTTGGGTATTTTCCAGTTGGGTATAAGGGGACTTCTACGGGAGCGAATAAAAAAGGAACAGCCGAAGACGCTTTAATCGCTGTAGAGATTTTAACTTCTGGAGAAGAGCCTTCAGAGAAGTAAAAAGGACGCTTTCCTTCTACATCATTTGCTACGATTATTAAGTTTTTCAATGACTTTCTAAACGTTTGAGCTGAAACTTTTGTCTTCTTTTCGATAATATCTGCCATTTTATCAAGTGAAAGAAGACCAATACTTCGAGCAGGTTGCCAAAACTTTCTATTAAGAGCTAGAGTGTTCTTAGGAAGAACTTGTGTCGCTAGGGAAAGACATTCCGGTGTGGTCATCCCAGAAGCAAGGCAAGCTGCTACAATGGAGCCGCCAGACGTCCCAACAAAAGTGTCTGGAATAAACCGAAGTTTATTCATGATATACTCCGCCGCCCCCAAATGAGCGGGGAACAACACACCAGAACCAGAAAAAACTAATCGCTTCATGTTAACTCCTGTGGCCAAGAGAGGGATTCGAACCCCCGACGAGATTGCTCTTCCTGATTACGATTCAGGTGCCTTCGTCCACTAGGCTATCTTGGCGTACTTTAAATCTGTCTTTTCGTAAAATTATTTGTACTCTCCGACCACTTCTTATGATGTTCGCTTGTTTCTGCTGTCCATCCATAAAGAAACCCAATTGATAAATTTGACATCTCGTAAAGAAAAGCATTTCCTTTTACTTTGTTTCCGTACCAAGTAACGTCACTAGAAAGAAAACTTGTCCTTGTTAGTCCGTTAACATAAAATCTTCCAGTCGAACTATCGTATTCTCCCCTTGCTTCTTTTTCCAAGAGAATAGCTTTTTGTTCCTCTGGTGTTCTTTTAATCCCATAGACGTCAAGTCTTCTGTAATAATCTGGATCTTCAATTGAAGGCCAGCTCTCCTGCTTTGGCCCCATCCTCGGAGTGTACCAGAAAACTCCGACACCTTTGTAATGTTCTTTTAGCTTTTCTTTTTGCAAAGAAGTTATTACTTTGTCCAAATAAAGAGAGGCTATCCAGTTGTGTATTAAAGTTTCCCAGAACTCCGGCTTACAATCGTTTTTAATTTCTATCTTGTCGAAAACAAAAGTTATTCCGTTTTTTAACTGTACTGTTCTTTTAGACTTTAAATATCCTCTTAAGAGCGGAATTCCTAAAGTTAATGCCAAGACAACAAAGAAAAAAATGATTGCTGGATGCACATAAGTCCCTCCTATTCTTTAATCCTTTCTTCTGCCACAAAGGGCAAACTGTCGCATTTAAACCCTGCAGCTCCTTTGTGACCGCCACCTCCATAAAAAGAAGCGACTTTGCTTACGTCAACATCTTTTTTTGGAGTGTACAAAGAAACATACCATTTGTTGTCCGCAGTATAAACAAAGTTACACATTGCATCAAACTTTTCTTCATCCCAAACACTGTCAAAAAGTTGAGAAGTGTCTCGTCTATTACAAGCCACAAGACGAAGATTATTTAACGTTGTTGCAAAAGCATATTGTTTAATCATATCGAGTCGTTCTAAATCTTTATACGTCTGAATTAATTTACCTGTTTTATGAGCTTCTCTGAAATATTGGTTATCTTTGGACGCTCTATATGTAAACAAGGCGTGCCAATCCTTCCTTTCATACTTATCAGCTTTGATAAAGTATTGAAATAATTCTACATCTTCGTGCCAAGAAAGGTCAAAAACATCGTAACGTCCGAGCAGACTTACACCGTAGGGAGTTTCTTCACCAGGAAAGAAATATTCCCAAGCTAATTCGCAAGCAGCTTTTCCGTTCATGCGAAGACCAAAGAAAGGACAATTCTTATATTTCTCTATTGCCGAAGAGTGATGGTCTATCCAAATAAAGTTTGTATTCTCTCTCAGCCAAAACATGTCTTCTTCGGGGAAGGAAAGGTCGACAAGAACAAAAGTTTCATTAGGAGTAACAGTATTTCTGTCGAAAGAATCCCCATAGTTCCAAGGAAATAACTCACAATCTGGATATCTGTACTTAACGATTTCAGACGAACAAATGCCATCAAAATCTACACCATGATAAAAACACTTCATTTTGCTATCCTTTACTCAGAAAAATAAACGTCAAAGAATGTCTTTGCTTTTTTAGGAATTTCGAAAGAAGAAATAAACTTAGAAGGCATTGCATCAATTAAAGCTTTTGGATAATGTTTTTTAAGCGGAAACCCTACCTTATGCTCCATCATGTAAGTATAAGATAAAATATAGGCATTTGCTTCTTTTATATACTTCTCTAAATTCATATCTAGATTTCGTTCTATAAATATGTCTACAGTCATTTTTTCTGCGTCTAATTCAAGTTTTTGTATTAAGCATATGGCCTGTAAAAGTTTTCTTTTTGATAGCTTCTTTTCGTCATACAACCACGCATAGAAGTCTATCAGACTTTGGTCTGCTCTTTCTAAAAATTTTGTATATTCTTTATTGGAAAACTCATATTGTAGAAAGTGAGAATATTCGTGTATAAAGCAAGACCTCCAAGAGAGCTTGGACGTTACAATTACTTTATCTTCTTGACAAAAATAAGCAGAAACTGGGGATTTATCCACGTAAATAAAGGTAGAATTCTTTTTTACGTGTTGGTAGCCTTTGCTTGCCAATACCTCCAGAGATTCGTTGTAGAAGTCATTAAATTTTCTATAATTCACCCTCGTTTATGTCCTTAGAACGGCAGGCGTTACGAGATTTCTCCTTTCTTTTATCTTTAAACGATCCCGTTCTACGAAAATGGGCGTCAACAGCAATTAAATTACGAGTTTTTCTAATCTTTCTCTTTCGCATTGAATTACGTCTACGATCTTTTTTCTTTCGTCCCACCCTAATCTAATTAGACCTTTGGAGGGACTATTGTACGTAGCAGCTAAAAGAATTCCTATTCCATTAGGATTCTTCGCTTTCCACTTAATAAGATTAGATTCTTTGTCGTCTATTAAAATATGGCAATTTGCATACTCTTTGTTTTCAGTTGGCAAGTATGCATGTTTAAAGGGAAAATTCTTTTTGAGCCATTCTCGTCTTACTGCTTCCCAATTTTTACAGCTAGTCCACGGAGAAGTAACCCAAACAATATTAGAGAACCCCTTGATTTCATTTATAAACTTAATAGATTCTGGGATGGCTGGAATGGTCTTCCAAAACTCCGGGGAAGACAAAAGATGAAAAAACCTCTTTTTTACGGTAGGGAGAAAATACTTCTCCATATGGAAGTCTTTAATATCTTCTCTTTTGGGGAGAACAGAAAACTCTTTGGAGAGTAGGTTTAAAGTGTGGCCGACAAAATCGCCAACTACCCCATCGACATCAACTCCTACGTCAATCATAAAAACCTCGATTTTTGGCATCATATCATAGAAAGAGGAAAAGTCAAGAAGAAAGTTGATTTACTACCGGATAGGACATGGCTGTTTTTACAATTCCTTCTTCGAAGGGAGTGAAATCAAAATGTCCCAATAAATCAAGAAGTCTTTTATTACTTCCATCTTTTCTATATTGGCCATCTAGTTTTCGATTGAAAAAATACTTCTTTTCTCCAATGTGCTTGCCAAGTTGTTTCATAGCTATTTCGATCATTTCATGAATGTGAAAATTTTCTTTTGGGGCAACAATAATGGGAGAGTTAGAGTTGTGTTTTTCCAAAAGAATGGGGATAATTTTAACTAAGTCCTCAACATAAAGGAATTGTCTCATTGGTCGACCTGTTCCCCAGAACTCTAAATTCTTTTCCTTTGAAAACAGTTTTGTTATTAATGCAGCAACAAAGTGTGAATCTTCTTTGTTAAAATGGTCGCCAGGACCATAAAGATTCGAAGGACAAAAGGTAGAATAATTTAAACCATATTGGTTCCTGTAGGCCACACATTGAACGTGAAGCAACCTTTTGGAATACCCATAAGAAAAGTTTGTTTCTGCAGGAGGACCAGAGAAAATGTCCTCTTCTTTAAAGGGATATTTCTCTAGAACATCAGGAAAGGCACAGGTGGAAAGAGAACACAACATTCTTTTAATTCCATGCGTATGGGCAGAATGCACAAGATTTGTGTTCATTGTTACGTTTTTGTAGAAATATTCGGCTTGTTTTTCGGAATTGTCTTTAATTCCGCCCACTTTGGCGGCAAGATGCAAGATCGCGTCTGGCTTCTTTTCTTCTATCATCCTGTCACATTCGCTCAAAGAGACAAGATTATACTCGGAGGAGGAAACATAATCCCATTCCGGACGAGAAAGACGAAGGTTTTTGCCAAGAAACCCAGAACCACCTGTTACTAAAACTTTCATTTGAACCTCTAATCAATTGTAAATTTCTTCTCGAAAAAATCTCCACAATTACATTTCTCTTTGAAGTATTTTTTTGCATCCTCATTAAACCAATCAAAAATCCAATTATTAATAAGCTTTTCAAAAGTAGATTTGTCTAATCCGCCAAGACCTTCACAGTAATGCCACACTCTAATTTCCTTATTATCAAAAGTAAAAAGTCTGTCATCGGACACAAACATTTTCTTTGTATATTGCCCCCAAGGTTTCTGTCCAGGCGCTGCTACAACGTTACCCTTTGCCCTTGCGTTATAAACGATTTTAGAGTCTTGATAGGGATGTTCTACAATGTTATATGCAAACCCATATTCTTTTTTCCAAACAACTTCATTTAATGCTCCTTGCTCGTTATATTCTTTATGCAAAGGTGCTAATTCTATTATTTTTCTTACGGCTTCTGGTGAAGTAAAACAAACGACATCGGCATTTAGGTGAGTTTCTTTGTCAGGAGAACAAACTCTAGGAGAAACATATTGATAAGGGTAACATAGTGTTGGTAAAATGTCAAAATTATCTTTTTCTAAAAACTCCTCTAATCTGCTGCAAGTTATTGTATCCGCACCAAGAAGAATAATTTTTTCATACCCCTTTTCAAAAAGTTGCAAAGCAATACTTAGCCTTGAAACATTTGCTCCGCCCGAAACATTCCAAAGAGACAAATCTGTTACATAAAACAAATCTATATCAGAATGAAAAGCAAGAAAGCTGTTTTTAGCGCATTCACCAAGTTTTTCATAGTTTTTACCGGAAGCTACAATTAGACAACAAGTCTTCAACACTTTGCTACCCACCAATTAAACTTAGATTTATAAAAAGAGACTATATGTTTAATTTCCTTTGAAAACTCTTTTTTGGGGGTCCACCCCAAAGCCCTAAGTTTTTCATCGTTTAAAGAATATCTCATATCTTGTCCTTGACGCATTAAAGAATCGTCAATATAATCAGAAAAATTAATTTGTCCTTTCGATAAGTTAAAATAACAAGAAAGTATATTTTCTACTGTTGTTAAGTTGGACAATTCGCAACTTCCGGCGATGTTGTATATTTGATTTTTTATGTCTGAGCTAAGAATTGTAAATATTGCGTCAGCAGTATCTTGTACATGAAGCCAGCTTCGTATAGGAGTTCCCTTATTGTGAAGTTTTGTTTTACGTCCTCTAACTAGGTTATAAACAGTAATCGGAATAAGTTTTTCCGGATATTGATGAGTGCCGTAATTATTTGTCGGACGAACGATTACATAATTTAGATTATAGGTTCTAGACCAAGCCAGAACAAGCATATCTGCTGCTGCTTTAGCTGCTGAATAAGGATTCGAAGGTTTTAACAAATCCGTCTCTACGTGTTTACCTTCGGCTATATCTCCATAAACCTCGTCACTCGAAACGTGACAAAAAAGAGGGACATCTACACAATTCGAGTTTTTATATCTCAGCACTTCAAGTAAGTTCCTAACTCCTAAAATGTTACTGTTGATGAAATTGTCACTATTTGCTATAGAATTTTCCACATGGCTTTCTGCTGCAAAATTAACAATATAGTCGCAATCTGGTATAAACGTAATATCTTTAATGTCTTTTTGCTCAAAGACAAAATTTTGGTAATTTAGAAATTCTTGCAAAACATCTAAATTTGCAGCATAAGTTTTCTTGTCTATACCATACACAAGCCATCCGAGATTTAGACATTTCCTAGTGAAGTGAGAACCAATAAAACCAAGACATCCAGTTACATATACTATTTTTTTCATTTTTTCAAATTTCCTATATCGTATACTCTTTTTCAAAGAAGAACTCATTAACACATTTGGAAATATACTTTAGTTTTTCCTCATTAATACCAGCAAATGTGCCCAAGAAGAAAGAATCTTTCGTTGCTTTGTAGGCGTTAGGAAATTCACCTTTTAAGTCATTGCCTTCATATAAATGATTGTATCCAGGGTGTGCTAAGATATTGCCGCTAAAGTAACTTCTTGTTTGAATTTTCTTACTTTCTAGGAATTGGACAAATTCTTCTTTTGTAAAGAGTTTATTGTCTTTAACCGTAAGCAAAAAGGCGAACCAACAAGGGTCAGAATTTGGTTCTGCAACAGGAAGCATGAAATAATCTTGATATTTTGAAAAAATATTATACAAAGACTTATGGTTGTCTCTTCTTGCTTGGTCTAAAAGCGGAAGCTTTTTAATTTGTTCTAACAACAAAGCTCCTTGTACTTCTATTGGCTTTAGGTTATAACCTATTTCTTCGAAAACATATCTGTGGTCATAAGTAAGCTCTGGGAATCCGGGCAACCAGTTTCTATGTCTATTTTTGCAAGCAGCTCCGGAGGTAACGTTCCCAGGGGTTTTTGTATTGCAAAAACAGCCTCGTCCCCAGTCTCGTAAAGAAGTAACAACTTTTTGTATATTTATATCATCTGTTGCAACAAAGCCACCCTCTCCTCCGGAACAGTGGTGCGCTGGAAACAAAGAACACGTCGACATAATCCCAAAACTACCTAAAAGGCGTCCATCATAAGTTCCACCCAAAGCATCGCAGGAATCTTCGAAGAATAATAAATTATATTTATTTACTAATTCCATTACTCTTTTCATATTTGGTGGATTTCCCAAAACATGAGCAAACATAAAAGCTTTAATAGACGGGTCTTTCTTTAATAGTTCTTCTGTTTGGTCTAGATTCAAATTTAGACTTGGCAAATCAACATCCACAAAGACGGGGATAAATCCGTTTTGTATAATGGGGTTAAGAGTTGTTGGGAAACATACAACAGGAGTAAGAATTTTATCTCCTTCTTGTAGAAGATTTAGACTTTTTGACTTTGCTGCCACTAACATCAATAGATTAGCGGAGCTTCCGCTATTAACAAGTGTACCAAGCCTTTTGCCCAGAAAGGCAGGAAAGATTTTTTCAAACTCTCTTGCTTTGGGTCCGAAAATAAGCCATTCGTCTAACAGTGTATCAACTGCAGCTACATACTCTTTTTCGTCATATTGAGGGCCAGAATAAGAAATCCAATCCCCTTCTTTCCAAGCTTCGTTTGCGTGCTTTTCTTTAATATATTTTGCAACTAAATCTAAGATTTCATTTTTTGTTGTCATTGTTGTTCTCATAATAAGATAATAGCTTATCTTTTTTAAATAAATTTTCTTTTGCCCACAAAGGTTGTAGGTTAGTAAAGTGAAAACATTCTTTTTGTTGTTCTGGAATAGTTAAATCAAAAGCGGCACACGGTTTAATGTGGTCGATGTGCCACCCATATAAACCATGATTATCCCAAGACATTCCTTCTTTAAATTGAGACTCAAGGTGTTGGCGCAAGTATTCTATAGAACAACCCAAAAGTTCTATGGACTTAAAGGCTTTTTTTGCATATTTATAATAAAGTGCGCTATTAATTCTATTTCGTAAAATTTGTTGGATTTTAAAATTTAAGGAAGATATTCTTTGTTGTTTTTGGTATTGCTTCTTGTATTCGCGTCTTTCTTCTTTGTGTAGTTCTCTCCATTCTTTTGAAGATGCTAATTCCTTTGCACGATGTTTCCAATATTGTTGTTTTCTGTATTCTCGACTTTTCTCAGGACTTTTCTGTCTTGCTATTTTTCTTGTATTGTTTATGTGTTCACGGTTGTTTCTGGCATATTCTAATTGACATGCCTTGCATTTAGATATTCTTCCGCAGGGTCTGTCTTTTCTTTTAGAAAAACTATCAATTGGTTTTGTTTGTTTACATTTAGAACAAATTTTATTCATCATTTAAAAATATTTCCTTGTAGGGGACTGGAATTTTCTTATTGTATGTCTTTATAAGAACTTTTTTGATGAATTTTTTGTTAGAAGCACATAAACATCCAAATTTTTTTTCATAATTAAACCATTTATTTTTAAGAATACGATTAAGAATAATTTTTAATGATTCTTCTCGCAAGTTTCCAAAAGAAATGTGTAAATACGGACAACATTGGACATCACCAAATTGTGTCACACTAATTATGCGCTTGCCCGCAATACATCCAACGTCTAGACCATAAGAAGGAGTTAGATGTGTAAAAACGTCATATTTTTTACCCAATTCCTCTAAATATTTTTCATCATCTTCGTTGATCAATAAATCAAATCTTCCTTCGTATGCCCCCACTGGTTTAGCAAAAGAAACATATGTTCCAACTTCTTTTTGTTTTGCAAATTCTAGAAAATCAATCAGCTCTTGTGAGTGCACTCTTTCTTTCCACACAACGGTCGAAAGAATGACGTGCAAATCAGCTTTTTTACATGCTTCGATGGCATCAACGGCTCGTTGCCAAGAACCCGGTTGTCGACGAAATTCATCATGACTTTTCGAGTCAGCCCCATCTAAGCTTAATTGTATTTTATCTACACCGATGGACTTTAAGTGTTTAGCCCTTTCGTAATCTAAAAACCATCCGTTTGTATCTGAGACGATAAAAAATTTATTAGGATCAACAGCTTCCACAATTTGATCAAAATCTTTAAAAGTTAAAGGCTCCCCTCCTGTAATAACAAAATTAGCTAAACCTAGTTCGTGAGCCTGTTTTGAAAGTTCTTTTATATCTGGAATGGTGAATTTTCTTTTTCCTAAATTATTCTCTTTGTGTTGAAATTTTTCTATACAACAATGTTCACATCTAAAATTACAAGCGTAATTGTATTGAAATTGAATTATTGCGATACTTTCACCTTTCGCTACCTTTTCTGGGTATTTCATTACCTTTTCATAAACCAAAGGTTTATGTTCTTTAAGCCAATTTTGTCTTTCTTGCTCGTTGTTTTTTGTTTTACCGAATTGTGTCATAAACTTCCCTCAAGGTTGGCATTAAATAACCATATGTACTATATAAATGTTGAGACTCGGAGTTGTTGTTTAACAACTCTTGAATCTTTGTTTTTAGTTTTTCTTCTTCTAAGATGTTTCTTTCTTTAATTGCGATTTGTCTTAGATTTTCTAAGGCAAAAATCTGCGCAGGATATAGCTCAGATACCCTACTGTAGAGTTTTTTTGCTTTTTCGTTTTCACCGTCAACTATGCATTTATTTTTTATAAAGTTACAATATAAGTTGGCATACTCTCTTAGAGCATTAATCTCTTCCGAAGTCGTCCACGGAGTATCAAAATTTCTATGATTGAGCAAATTTTGACCCCAAAACTCTGGGCTAGATTTAATAAATCCCAAATTAGAAAATTGTTCGTACATATTTGAACCAACTACAGGCAAAGCTATTGCAAACTGTGTCCAATCGGGTCTTAGAACATTGTTTATTGTTTCGATAGTTTTCTTCATTTCATCTAAAGTTTCATTTGGAAATCCAAAAATTATATTGATTGTAACAATTAAGCCCCGATTTTGGGAATAGCGAATTAATTTTTGTGCCTTTTCTAAACTAATTTTCTTTTTTATTGTTTGTTGTGTTTTTCGCTCGGTTGCCTCTACTGGGAAAGAGATAACTGCTGGTTTTGTATATTTAATTATATCGTCAATCATTTTTGTTGTAGTTGCATTTATATTTACTGCTTGGGAAAAAGAGGTTCTAAGTTCTGGGATTTCTAGCTTTGAAATTGCAGATAAAAGTTCTTTTGTCCTTTTTTCTGTCGGCAGCGCCAAATCATCGAAAATACTCAAGTAATTGATATTATATTTTTTGTATAGTTCTAATACTTCTTCTGTTATTTTTTCTGTTTTCCGTAATCTCATTTTTCTACCACTAATGTTATTAGCAGCGCAAAAAATACACTGGAAAGGACAGCCACGAGAGGTCAAAATCGTAGCAGCTTTAGTTTTACCCTCTGTTTGATTATTAAATCCGTCCCAAAAAAGTTGGGAACCATCGGTATCTAAATAAAACTCGGTGTCAATTAAACCCCAATCCGGAAACGGTAAAGAATCTAAATCTTGAATTGGATTAGTACGAGAAAAAGTCTTATCTATTTTGTCTGAAAAATGGATACCTTTTAAAGTCTCTAAGTATTCTTTTTTATTTAAATTAGTAATTAGGCTGTAAAAAGCTTCCTCACCCTCTCCTGCAATCACATAATCAACATGTTTGTTTTTTAAAACCTCTTCTATTGCGTTTGTCGCAGTATGTCCTCCGACAACAACAGTTGTTGTTGGCCAAAGCTTTTTTAAAATCGGTAGCATTAGATTAAAAAATTCGTAAGAGGTTGTCATTGTTAGCGAAATGGCTAAAACATCTGGTTCTATTCCACAGGCGGTTGATACTGCAACTGAGGAAATTATTTCCTCTATCGGTTTGCTTTGTTTAAAGTTTGTTGCAAAATAATCTATACAACGTACAACGTTGGCACAGCCTTGCTTTTTTAAAAAAGAAGAAAGATATAAAATACCAAAGGGGAAAACTTTGATTAAACGATTTCTATCTTTTTGGTCTTGTAGTTTCTGAAGCGGGATACTTGGCAGATTAACAAAGAAAACATTTAATTTTTTCATTTAATCCTCTTTAGTTCGTTTTTTTCTATTTGTAGCAATACACAACTAAAATCTTTCCAGTGCTTTTGTAATCTATTTACCATTTCTTGGTTGTAGCTTCCGCCAATAAAAACAAGGTAATCAACTTCGTGTAAAGGTGTTGTTAAAAACTGCTCAAAAGAAACAATAGGAATATTCGTTACTGGTGTATGATTTCCTTGTTTAGAGGGTGCATCGTCTATGACACAAACGATTTTGTTTTTTTCCTCTTCTGGTAAGAAGGAGAGAAAAGAAAACGATTGATGTCCCGCACCATAAACTGCCACTTTCGTATTAGTATATTTGGTTTTTTCTTTAAAGGAATCAATGAATTTTTCTTTTTCTTGTTCGAACTCTTCCTGCAAAGAAACAGTCTTGTTTTTTTTCACAATAAAGGAGAGAACATAGCCATCTTTTATAACACTTTTTTCTAAAACATCCCATCCGTGTAACTTTAGTAAATAACTAAACGTTTCTTTGGTAAAATAAAATATATGTTCATTCATAAATTCAGAATACAATTTGTTTTTTAAAATCATGTCAAAATTTGGAACTTCTATAATCCCAACAGCTTCCTCTGATACAACCTCCGTGATAGAAGATAAAAATTCTCCGGGCTCTGGGACATGTTCCAGATAATTTAAAATAACAAAACAATCATAATTATCTTCTAAAGGGTCTTCAAAAAAACCATCAACGTAGTTGTATTTTTTAAACCCAGCAGACTCGCAAACTTCTTTATTTAATCCTCGTCCTATGTCAAAGATGGAATCTTTAACTCCATACTTTTCTTTTATTTTCTTCAGTTGCTCAACTCTATATTTTTTGTTTTCTTCTGACAACATCCCAGAAGAAATCGCCTTGTCCCAATAAGAAACCAATCTATAATGTCTTAGTTGAACGGTTTTGCATTCTTCGCATTGATAAACTTCTAACTCCACCTCACTTCCGGCCGAGCGTTCAGACAAATTTTGTACTTGAAGAGGCGAATTTTTAATTGTTAAAATTGGATTAGAAAAATTGTTAGTATAACATATTCCACAAAGCCACATCGTTTTTCCTAGTATTCAAATAAGCTTAAATCGAGCTTATTATATAGTTTGTAATAATCAATTAGCACCCAAATTCCAAAAGAAAGCGGAGCAAATTTAAACTGACCAAATTCTTTCGTAAAGAGAGTATTGTCGCCACAATAAGAAGAAGGAACGCAAGCTTTTCGCTCTGTTGGAGAGGCTATTGGAACTCCTGTCATCAGAGATATCTCTTTGGCGACATCTGCATAATACCACAGCTCTCCAGAACATAAATCATATGTTTTATTTTCTAATTTCGGCAACAACATTAAATCTACCATTTTACACAAATCATAGATATGAAGGAAGTCGGATACTCTATTTTCTGGGATTACAAGAGGCTGTCCTAACGCCGCTTTAGCGCACAAATTGTTTACTATTCTATATCTCCAATCAGCGCCAGGCCCATAAACACTATATATTCTTAAGTTAAAGATATTGTCGTATTTTTGGTTGATTAAACGATTCATTTCTCTCTTAGATTCTGCATAGTTATTGGCCACAAAAGTTTCAGCCCCAGACCCAAAATAAAACATTTTAGAAAAAAGATGATTGTTTTCTGCTAAATTATTGAACATCTGCATGTTGTTTACATACACTTTATTCGGATCGTTTTTTGAGAATCTTGGTGCAGCATCATAATTCGCACAGTGTATAACAACATCATAATCGCGATTTTTTAGTAAGTTTGTAACTCTGTCTTTATTCAGAAGGTCTAAACTCAAATGATTAAAAGCATCTACTTCGTGTTTGTGTCTTAAATATCCATAAAGGGCGCCTCCAATAAATCCACCCCCTCCTGTAATTAATATCTTCATTCCATTACCTTTTTCAGTTCATCTTCTGGAATTGATGGGTACAAATCTTCCATCGGCTTAGAAGCGAAAGAACCGTCTTCTAGTTGATAGGTCTGAGTTCGATGAATAACTTCTGTCTTCTTGGGAAGAAGAATCTCAATAATTTCTGGTTGTTGTAACTCAAAAATGTCCCTCCAAGGAATTCCATTTTCGAACAGATCAGAAGAAAAACATCTAGTTTTAATGCCAAAGCTTTGTGCAATTTTTTGTATCGAAGGCAGAGTTAAACCAGAACCATAGTCTGACCCGACGTAAGTTCCTTTGAAGAATTTGTCTTGAGTGTTTCGTATAGAGCCATAGCCGTCGTTATTTAAAACAAAGATTTTAATAGGTAAATTAAATCTTTTAATTACTTCAAGTTCCTGTACGTTCATTGGGAAACTTCCGTCTCCGTCGATGCAAATAACAGGTTTTTGCTGTCCAGCGAAATAAGCTCCTATTGCTTGAGGAATAGCAAATCCCATAGAACCAAGACCTGGGCTATTAATGATTCTTTGTTCTTTCTTTACTTTCCAAGTCTGAAGAGTTAATTCTGCAGCGGCACCGGAAGAACCAGGAACAATAATTGCGTCTTCTGGAGCATTATTCGTTAATCCAATAAGGAAGTCATAAATTGGAATTCCTTTTGACTCTTTTTCAAGAGAATATTTTTCCTTTATTTCTTTGGTCTTTGTTCTCCACGCAGAATGGTGTCTAGGAGGAAAAGTCTCATCTCCTATTTGGTGAGTAAAACAAATATATTCGTTAACAAAATCTTCTGCAGACATATTAATTTTAAATCTTGTGCTATGTTTATTCAGTTCGTTGGGGTCTATATCAACAACAAATTTAACAGCTTTTGGAGCGAAATTATCTAAATTAAAAGCAGTTTGCCCACAATCTAATCTAGCTCCAATTGACAAAACAAAGTCGGCCTGCTGTTGAATGATGTTTGCTGCTCTTTGTCCAACCATTCCAGGACGACCAACAAAATAGTAGTTATCTTCATCAATTAAATCTGCTGCTCTCCAAGTTGTTAATACAGGGATTTTAAGGTTGTTAATGATTTGATATAAAACTTCTCTATTACAATCTTTTGCCCCTGCGCCGAGAAGAAGAATTGGTTTTTTTGATTTTTCAAAAGCATCGGTTATTTCTGTAAAATCGCACGAAATATAATATTTGTTTGTCTTAACTTCTTTAACCGTATCAACGAATTCAGAAGCCTGAACATCTAAGGGAATTTCAATCCAAACTGGTCCCTTCCGCCCAGTTGTTGCAATCTCTAATGCTTTATCCATTTCATAAACGATATCGTCTGGATTCATAACGGTAACAGCATATTTAGTTATGCTTTTAACAATTTCTGGTAGATTTAGTTCTTGAAATCCGCGTTGACGTACACCGGATTCCAACACCATATCTTTTCTTTGTACTTGACCAGAAATAATCATTAATGGAACAGAATCTAACCAAGCAGAAGCAACCGCAGTAATTGCATTTGTTCCGCCTGGACCAGTTGTTACAATTGCTGCGCCCAAGTAGTTGTTGTATTGTGCATATGCTTCGGCCGCGATGGCTGCACCTTGTTCATGTAACATAGAAATATAACCAAGACCAGAATTATTTAAAGAATTCATCAAATGAATGCAGCCGCCACCTGCTAAAGTGAAAACAGTGCGTACACCATGAAAGTTTAAAAATTCAACAACATAATCAGAGACTTTCATGCATTTCTCCAATATCCAATATAGGTTTTTCTATATTTATTGTTTTGAATATTATCTTGAGAATAATAAGAATCCTCTTTGATGTGAGTCGTGGACAATTCTTCTACAACGCAGCCTTTAGGTCCAGCGACAAACCAGTGCTTAGTATTCGGCTCAATAGTAATCATGTCGCCAACGGATAAACTGTGATTTACATTATCTAGATAAACTCGCAACTCGCCATATAAAACAAAGAAAGTTTCTTTTTTAACCTTATGAGTATGCTCAGGATGAAGCTGATTTGGTAAGCTTATTAAGTATTTTTTGCAGTATGTATCGTTAATTGCTGTAAGCATAGACAAACCGTAAGCTTCGAAATTCTCCATTCCGCCATGATGGGAAAGCTCTAGAGCTGCATCTGGAGGAACAACAATATGAGAAGCGAGAACCAAATCTCTGATTTTTCTTACGGATGTAAGTATTTGTTCTCTTTCATCTTTATATTCTATATCAGAAAAAAGCAAAGGGGCATTTTTTAAAATAGTTCCTTTTGTAATTATAGAAGCATACTTTGACATGTCGTTTGCTAAAACTTGGTCTTCCATGTTGGGAAAAGCGTAAAAAACATCATTTCTTGTAATCTTATCCCCAGCTAAGACATCTCTTTTTAAATAAGCACCCCTCTTAAATGTTCTTAAATCTTTTTGTTCTTTTTCGGAATAAACTCGATTCTTAGAGCCTAAAGAAGTTTCTGTTTTTGCTGCATTGGTTAACCACCAAGCAATTTGCTGTGGAGTTGAAGAATAAGAATTTGGTAACGATACATATTCTGTTGGCAAAGCAACGTGTCTCTCGAAGATAGATGCTCCAAGCGCCATAGCAATTGATACAGGAAGAAGATTTTCTGGCTCTTCGTGTGTTGAAAATCCAATTCTTGTAGAATATCTTTTCTTTAATTCTGAAATTTGATTAAGCTGTAAATCGTTATTAGACGTTGGGTAAGAGCCAACACAATGCATAAGAGACAATTCTTTGCTTCTGTTGGAAAAGAATGTAAACACCTTATGAATATCTTCGTAGGAAGAGCCAGCCGTTGAAGCAACAATAGGAATGTTTTTTTCTGCTATTGTATTTAACAAAGGCCAATCTGTCAAAGAACAGCTCGCTATCTTGATATAATCAAACTTCATTTTTTCTATTATATCAACAGAGGCTTCATCAAAGGCGGTACAAATTGTTTTAAACCCGTGATTTTCTGCTCTTTCTTTCATGTTTCGGAAAGCAGCTTCGGGAAGAAAAGTTTCGTTAAATCTGTTAACATACTTAATATCATTACGGTTTTTATATTCTGGATGAATAAAAGTCTCAGGGTCTCTCATCTGAAACTTAAAGGCAAAATCAAATTGAGGAAACTGCTTTATGCAAAAAGCGAATGCATCTATTATATCATAGCCGTGGCTTACAATGCCCTGATGGTTATTCGCCATTTCAAATATAAACAGTTTTCTTACATCTTCCATTTTGTTCTCCAATAGTTTTGGATAATTGCATCGTAATTAATACCATATTTCCTAATTTTCCATGACGCTTGTTCTGGGTGCCATCTGTAAAAATAACCTAAAAAATCTTGGCAAGGATAAATAAAAACATTGTTATCTGTAAACTTCCCCCACATATCATAATCACCTGCCCCAACATCTTGTAATTTATTAAAATCGTGAGCTTCTCGATTAGTCATTAGCGGCCAAAGACTTTTGTGATATACAACAGTGGGATTATTCACTGGAGAGCCAATAAGGAATTTTCTTTTAAAGTCTTCTATGTTTTGATAAGAATGTATCATAAAAGAATGACCGCTACCCTCCACATTAACAGATTGCATTGGGCTTTGCAAACACTTTATAGAGGGGTTTTTATCCAAGAGAAAAGAAATATTTTCTATATATTCCGAACTAACATAATCATCCGAACTGACAAAAGTAATAAAATCTGTATCAGAATTTTCAAAGGAATAAATAAGGGCTTCCATATATCCGTTGGGGTATATGTTTGGCAGGCTCACTACTTCCAGCCTGGAGTCCTTTAAGGTTTTTAAATATTCGTAAGTTCCATCTGTACTTTCGTTGTCGGCAGCTAAGATTTTTAAGTTATCATACTCTTGAGCTAAGATCGACTCAACACATTGTTTTATCCACTTAATAGAGTTAAAACTTGGAATTACGGCTGTTATTGAGTTCATTTCCAATCCTTTACGTTAATCGCCTTATCGTCAATAAAAACATCGTAATAGGGTTTATTAAACTTTAGCTTCGTATACTTCACTCCCCAATATTTTAGTTGATTTTTTGTAACCTCTTGCCAGTTAATTCCCGTTAAAACTCCTCTAGATGTCCAAAAAACAATAGTGTTTCCTTCTTCGTACAGTTTGTTGACTTTTTTTATGTTTGTCTTTATCGGAGAGCTTTTGCTGTAGTCCCCGTTTTTGGGAGATTTGCATATTGTTTTGTCAATATCTATATAGATTATCATAATGATAAAAACTTCTTTACACGGCAAGTGTAAGTATGATTTTCTAGAACATTCTTTTTATTTTCTTGTTTGATTTCAAGCAGATTGGAGTCTGACATAAAACAATACTCTCTTGCATAGTCAATTAGCTGTTCCGTATTCCTAGAGGTTTTCACATCAGGGAAGAGACGTATAAGTTGTTTAATAGAATCACTTATCAATATTCCGTTAGCCCCAAGAGATTTAAAAGTTCTTTCATTTGTGTCAAATCCTAAAACTCTCTGATAAGCATCATGAACATTCAAAGCTACTTTGGAAGATTGTAATATGTAGTTTTCATCATAGTTAGGAATATTTTGACCAATAAAAATACCACATCTAAGACCAGAGCTTTCAAATCTCTGCTTAACCTCTTTTAAAATATGCCTTTTTTCATCAAAGCCATTATTTGCCCATCCTCCAACAAAACAAACATCTAAATTATATTCTTCAACATCTAAACTTCGATAATTGATGTTATCAAAGGCTAGTGGAACTGTGTGTAATGGACTTCCCCAATTTCCATGGTAACTAAAATCGTCTCCGAAGCTCCATTTTACTAAATTTGGTAAATCTTTAATTTTATTAATTAAATCGACAGAGCAGGCAGAAATAAAATTAGGATGTCTTCCCCATGGCATATAAAAAGAAACAGGTTGTACAAAAAGAAAAGTCTTTCTGGAATTTTCTAAAGTACAAATTGCAGATTCTTTCACATCTCCGTCTACAGCCATTAGATAATAATCTTTATCTTTTATGTCTTCGAGATTTTTGTATAAGCAAACCTCATAGCCCAAAGATTTCCAAGCATTAGCATATCCTTCATAGATCCACAGTCCTGCACCAAGAGTAGGAACTTTAATATACACCTTCATTTAAATTCTTTCTATCTGTCTCAAGAGAGACTTTAATCGAATTGTCGATTCGTGTTCTTTCATAAACCGTTGTTGTCCTGCAGTAGATATTTCTTTTATAAGTGATGGATTTTTCCCAAGAAAACTGATTTTATCGAATAGTTCTTCTTCCGTCTTAAATGTAAGTATTTCCTTTTCCAAATCATAAAGTTCTTCCAATCCAGGAGTGTATTCTGTTAATAGCAAACTGCCAACAGCCGGAACCTCCATCATTCGAAGTTTCATTTGAGTCTTTTTAAGCGGATCGTTTTCGTTTATAGAGAAATTCAATCCACAAGCTGAAGAAGAATAAAAAAACATCATATCTTCGTAAGTTGTTCCATATATAACATTGAAATTAATTGATTTTTCTTGTAATTTTCTAAAGAAATTATCTCGTTGCTGGTTGATGTGGCCACAAAACCCTAAGAATCTTTCTTTCTTACATCTAACGCTAAAATCTGAACTTGTGTGCCACAGTCCTAAAAGAATGTTGTCATAGCCTAAATCTTTATATTTCTGCACATATGAAGGTTCTGGAGTAGAACAACAAGTAAATTTCCAGCATTGACGAGAAGAAAAAGAATCAAATCTCCAAGTATCGTCACAAAACCAATTGAAGGTTTTTATTTTACCTTGTATTGTAATGAACTCAATGGTTTCTAATTGTTCATATGGAGTAACAGAAAGATCTCCAGTAATACAAGAAAAAATTAAGTCTGGTTTAAATTCATCAACAACCTTTTCTAAGCTTTTCTCTTCTGGGTCAACAGTATCATAAAAATACACTTCGTGACCAAGCTTCAAAAGAGGGATGTAAGTGCTATAATACCCTGAATCTAATCTAATTAGGTTTCCTCTTCTGAGATATTTATTCGTTGCTAACAATATCTTCATTATAGTTCTTTCTTAAAAAGAGAAATCGCATATTCTTTTTTGTTCTTCATTTCTTGAATTATTTCTTCTGGTTGTTTTATGTACCAAGGTTCATAAATTGCGCCTATGTTTTCATTCAAGAAGGGAACAACTCCCAACATCTTCGCTTCAACAACGACTCTAGAAAGAGTTTCTGGAGTTTTAGGCAAAAACATTAAATATTTATTCCAAGAGATTCTGATAAGTAAGTCAGACCAAGCACAAGGCTTTATAAGAACAATAGGTTCTCCTTTATTCATGCACCTGTCAATTGCCTCGTTAGTGTTTTTGTGGGCAATAGGAGAAATTAAAATAGATGTCGCCTCTTTCTTTTTATGTATTGGAAACTGTTCGTTTAAACTCTCAATCACTTCGAAAGCGGCATCGTGCCACAGATTTCCGCCCAACACAACAAAATTAGACAAATTTAAGTTTTTGTAGATAATGTTTCTTTGAAAAGTCGACTGGCATAGAACAAAAGCGGCGTTCTTATAGAATTCTAAATTAATAATATCTTTTGCTGGAACTATGAAATCTTTGTAAAGAGCTGGGTTCCTACTTTGGAGGAACTTGTAATCATGTTCGATAATAAAGTATTTACAAGGAACATTAATTTTGTCTTCTTCTGTAAGAAGAGCGAAATTGCCAAAAATGATACGGTCATAAGGGGTAAGAGAAGATTTAATTCCCGAATAGGAGGAGGATTTTATTTTCTCTACAGAATACCCTGAATTTCTCAGTTCCTCAATTAGAACATCATTCGAGGCTTCTCCGCCACCGGGGTATTCTTCATAAAAAATATCTGCTACAAAATATATGTTCATTTTTTTAAAGCCTTTTCTACCATTTCACCGACTAATTCTTCAAAAGAAATCTCCGGATACCATCCGAGCTTATTGTGAGCTTTTGTACTGTTGCCAATTAAAACATGAACTTCTGCAGGACGATAAAACTTTGGGTCAATCCTAATGTGTTCTTCGTAGTTTAATCCAACGCAGTTAAAGGCTTCTTTACAAAAATCACGAACAGAATAACAAGTCTCAGAAGAGATAATGTATTCTTCTGGAGTCTCTTGTTGAAGCATCAAATACATTGCCCGAATGCAGTCCTTCGCGTGACTCCAATCTCTTTTAGCTTCAAGATTGCCAAGATACAAAAAATCTTGTTCATTGTTAGATATCTTTGCAACTGCTTGTGCAATTTTCTGAGTAACAAAATAAGGTCCGCGACGTTTCGATTCGTGGTTCATCAATATGCCCGAACAGGCAAACATATTATAAGATTCTCTATAATTTATAGTAAGATAGTGACCATAAACTTTAGCTACACCATAGGGAGAGCGGGGATGAAATGGAGAATTTTCGTCATATGGAACACCGCCAGATAATCCTCCGAGCATTTCGCTGGTTGAATTTCCGCTTATTGCTGTTTTGCCGTTTCTTTCAATTAAGAAGTTATGATTATCTTTTATTTCCAAGCACCACACGTTTCCTTTATATTCAACCTCAGAGATCATATAAGAGTACAACTTGTTCTTTGGAGAAAAACTAACATTAATGTAAAATGCTTCTTTTGTAGATTTTATTTCCCGTACTTTGTCTCCTTCTTTTATATAACTTTTCGTTAATCCAACGTTCTTAATAGAAGGATGATACCCGCATTTTTTTATAAGAAATAAAAGTTGTGAAGCCAAAATACTTGATACTGTGGTGATAGAAGCCCTTTCCCCAGACTTAGTTTTTCTTTCCGAACCATCTGAGTCTATTACTCCTTGCAATAGGGCTCTTAAATTACCGACGGAATAAGAAAAGGCAAAATCTGGTATTTGTTTTTCATAAACATTTTTCCCGCATAAAGAAAATATTTTCGAAAGAGGCAAGCTGGTTAAAGTTATTGTCATTTTTTGTTTTGAATATTCTAGCTTGTTCTTATCTAAAATTTTCAATAAAGAACTTCTGGCGGGATCTTTTTCGGGTATCGCAAAAAGAATGGTATGAGAAGTTAAATATCTTTCTCCAGTGGTCGGAGGAGTCCCTTCAAAATTAAATTCAGCCGTGTAACGACCTGTTTTTTTATCTCTTCTTTTTTCATTTTCTTTAAATGGATAACTTCTTAGTTTTTTACCAGAAGCCTTATATCCGTCTCCAATATATAAACCAAGTAAATAAAAAAGGTCTTTTGAAGGCAAAGAAGTGATCAAATTCTTATGAAAACAATTTGGTACAGAGAGTTCTTGTAATGGTACGAGATCAGATAATTTAATATTTTCCTTTTTATCTTCCAACTGTGGAGTAATAAAGGGCATGCTTAGATGACTTTTTCTTTCAAAAGAAAAAAGATTCTTTATATTTTCTGCTCTACAACTAACAATGTTATTATTGTCATCTTTAAGGATTACTCTGTGGTTTGGTGTAATTAGTTGTGAAATTCTTTTCCCCTCTAAAGAAATCATCTTTCCATCATAGGGAAATTTATATATTTTTAGTATTTGTTTTTTTTCCATTTGATGAGTTTGTTCATTAAAAGAAAAAACATCGTCTCCAACTTTTAATTCGGTGAACGGCTTTATCCCCGAAGGGGTTACAACGTTGGTTTTTTCGTCATGACACGCTTGATAGAACTTAGTTTTTTTCTCGTTACCACTTTGTCTGATGGACTCCAAACAATTCAGAACACCAGCCCCTGTGGCACTTAAGGTATGAAATGGTTCTTTAAAAGATGTTCCAACTTCTGATTGGGCGGCAAGATTATACATCTCATCGGGAGAAATGGACTTAACAAGAGAAATCATTGAAGATAAATCTGTTACATCCCCCTCAACAATTTCAAAATTCTTTTCCCCAACAAGATGAGACACATTTCCAAGACCATTCGAACTGGTTCTTCTTTTTAATCCATAAACTTTATAGTCTTTTTCTAAAAGAAGTTCTGAGAGGTAGGAACCATCTTGTCCTGTTACTCCGGTAATCAAAGCCTTTTTCATTTTGTCTCCATATGTTATATATATAACGACTTCAGCTGCTTCTGCCTCAACTTCTATTTAAAAGAGAAAAAATCCTCGACAGAGGTCTCGGCAATGTCTTTTCTTCTAACGAAGAAAATATAACATCGACAGAAGTCGTTTTAATTCTATCATATTTTTGATGAAACTTAGACAAGAAAAAGAAAAAAGATATAACATGTTGAAAAGATGAAGAAAAACAGTAGAAGAAAGAAAGATGTAACATATATATAATATATATTACCAAGAGATTTGGAACTTAAACTGTTAACCTCTCAGTTAAAAGAATTTAAATCTTCTCTTCTTATTAAGAACAACGAATTTACAAAAAAATCAACACATTCTACTTCGTGTGTTATATTTATAATGTGTCGAAACGTCATTCTACAACTTCTGAAAAAAGCCTCCCTATAACTATCCTCAGCCAACGTATTCGGCTCGTTCCAAATAACATCCAAACAACCTTTTTCGAACGTTGTGCCGGTGCGTCTCGTTTTGTCTACAACTGGGGATTGGGCCGTTGGAAAACTCAATACGAAGCTGGGGGGAAGCCCTCTTGGATTAGCCTTAACTCCGAGTTGAATGCCTGCAAAAACACCGAATTTCCTTGGATGGCAAAATTGCCGTGGGCTGTTGCTGCAACGGCATTGTCCAATCTCGGCAATGCTTTCTCCAACTTCTTTCGTCGTGTTAAGTCTGGCCAAAAGCCCGGTTATCCCCGTTTCAAGTCGAAGAAGCGGAACAAAGCAGCCTTTGCCATCGAGGGACGAGCCCTTCAGTTTGACGGCAGAAGAGTCAAACTCCCCAAGCTTGGTTGGGTCCGCACCCGACAAGAGGTAAGATTTCCTGGTAAAATCCTGTCCGCTCACTTCACGAAACATGCCGGTCATTGGTACGTCTCGATTCAAGTTCAAGTCTCCGACTCCTGGTCCTATCCCCATCGCTGCGAAACCCAAGAAGCGGTTGGAGTGGACCTTGGGCTCCGAGACCTTGCCGTGCTCTCCACGGGAGAACGGGTCGGGGCTCCACGCATTCTGCGTGCTCATGAAACCCGACTGCGACGACTCAACAAGGAAATGTCTCGTCGCGTCATAGGAGGGAAGAATTGGCAGAAGACCAAAATGAAGCTTGGTCGGCTGCATGAACGGATTTCCAACATCCGCAAAGACGTAACGCATAAGCTTACCGCTCGGCTGGTCCGAGACTTTCGTCGGATTGGAATCGAGGACTTGAACGTCAAGGGGATGATGGCAAATCACCATCTTGCAAAGTCGGTTGCAGATGCTGCCTTGTCGGAAATCAGGCGTCAGCTCACGTATAAGGCTCCGCTTGCCGGCAGCGAAATCATCGTTGCTGACCGCTGGTTCCCTTCTTCCAAGCTGTGTTCCGACTGCGGAACAAGACGAGAAGGACCGTTGCCCTTGTCCATCCGAGAATGGGTTTGTGAGGCTTGTGGGGTTGTCCACGACCGAGACATCAACGCAGCCATTAATCTTAGAACCGCCGCCCTGGCGGGGATAGCCTGCTGCCAAGAAAGCTCTGGTTCTGGTCTTGCGACCAAAACGAAACTTTCTCTTGGGCAGGAATTGAGCAACCGTGTTAACTAATGGGTTCATGGTTTAAGTCTCGAAGGGGAACTATAACACAAGCCTAATTAGTGTAAGAGGAAAAGATCGATGAATCTTAATGAAACAGAAAAGATGTTACAAGAACTTTATTCCTTCTGTAAAAAGGAGTTAGGATTTAAGAGAGGCATCTCAGCTCTTAATTTTATACAGTCTGAGGCTAATGCTAAGAAATTATTAGGGAAAACAGCTAACTACGATCCGGAGACAGAAGAGATAAATATTTATGTTACCGGAAGACATCACAAGGACATAGCAAGATCATTTGCACACGAGATATGCCATCATTGGCAAAACGAAGAAAAAAGATTACCCCTCTCAGGACTTAATTCTCAGTCTTATGCTCAAGACGATCCCCAGCTTAGGAAGGCTGAAGAAGAAGCTTATCTAAGAGGGAACATGCTTTTTAGGGACTGGGAAGACTCTCAGAAGAAAGCTCTTGTAGAAATAATCCTCCGCGAACGAGGAAGGCTTCAGTTAAATGAGGGAGGTGCGGCTGGCCACATGAACCACCTCTACGACGATCCGCTTCTTACATTTAAGAAAATTAAGGAAATATTAATTGCTGCCTCTTCGGGAAAAATTGAAGGTACAGAAAAGGTGGATGGGGTTAATCTTTTTGTTTCTTTCGACTTGCAGAAAAATGTTGCGGTTGGGGCTAGAAACAAAGGGGAGTTGGAAGGTGGAGGTCTAACTGCGGAAGATTTCTTTGAAAAGTTTGCCGAGCACAGCAATCAAAACTTAAAAACCGTAGTTTCTAATGCATTGAAATCATTCGAAGAACTAGCTATTTCTTTAACCCCTCAAGAAAAGATTCAGTTCTTCGGAGAATACCCAAAGAAATTATTTTACAACTCCGACATCGTTTCTCCTGAAGCTTCAAATGTTGTTGATTATAATAAGAAATTTATAATTCTTCATCGAAACGGGCATATTGTGTCTGACATTTTGGCAAAAACGGTCTCGGATGTGAATTTGGAAAATAATGTCTTGGAGTTGACAAAAAAAGTAGACGAACTTGGGAAGACAAAAATAAAAGATTATGACATGAAGATTTCGGCTTTAAGAAATCTTAAGGCCCTATCGGACAGAAAACCCCTTGAGATTGCTTTAAAGAGAATTGAAGATATTTTACATGACTCAGGGGCCTCGGAAAGCAGCACTGTATCTAATTTCCTTTTTTTGAGGCTGACCCCAGCGGTTGAAGAATATATATCCGATTTATCGCAATCAAAGAAAGAACAAATAATCCGAAGAATTGCGGGAGAGAAAATTAATCTAAGAGAGCTTAAAAAAGATTTAAATCCTCGTCAATTATCGCAAGCAAACGAACTTCTTTCAAGAGCAAACGATCTTAGAAAAAGAGCAATTCTTCCGCTGGAAAAAACAATTCATGACTTTTCTGTTGAAATTCTTAAAAGTTTAGATTCTTTGTTTGTTTTGGACGATAAGAAAGAGCTGGCAAGAATAAGAGAGAAAGTCTCTCAGGCTATTGAAAAGATTCAGAATTCAGGCAATGTTGAAGCAATCAAGCAACTGCGTAGACAGATGGAAAAATTGGAGTCTCTTGAGAACATTTCTTCTGCAACCGAGGGCTTTGTCTTCAGTTTTGATGGCAAGACATATAAATTTACTGGGAATTTTGCTCCAGTGAATCAGATTTTAGGACTGTTTAAGTATGGTAGGGGTAGTCTTTCCCCAATGGTATTGGAAGAAGTAAAGGGGAAGATAAATTATGTCTTAATCCCTGGTGCATTTAAGCCGCCTCATCGTGGACATTTGCATATGCTAAAACAATATGCTGAAATCGCGGATAAGGTGGTTGTGTTTATTTCCAATAGGCCCAGGGAGGCTCCGGGCGGTAGAGCAGTGGGCGCGGATGTAGCGGTCACTCTGTTTAAAAAATATATTCAAGTGTCCGGGCTTGAGCAGAAGGTGGAGATTAAGATTGCAGATGCGGTCAGTCCGATCGTAAGCATGTTGGAATTTATTTCTTCTTTGCCAAAAAATACAAATGTTGTTCTAGGAACTTCGGGAAAAGGGGAAGATTCGAAAAGATTTGAGAATTTTGAAAAATATGCACCAGAAGGTGTTAAGCTGCTTTATGGGAAGGACTGGTCTGTGGACCCCCTTCGAGAGAAAAACATGGCATTTTCTTCCACTTTGATGAGAAAGGCAATTGCGAATGGAGATGAAAACTCTTTTGCTTCTTTCTTGCCGGATGAATTAAAAACCGATTCGGAAGAACTTCTTAAAATTGTGGCGGATATGACAAAGACCGAGATATTGGAATTTTCTGGAATGGCTATGGGAGCTGTGACGGGGGCTTTATCTGGGTCAAGTGTTGAAAAAGACGAAGAAAACACTAAAAATATGCTAATTAGAGAGGTAATGGAATACTTTAATTCGAGGATCCTGAATGAAAACTAGAGAAGAATTTATAAAAGAACTTCAAGAAGAAAAACTGCTTCGGGAGACTGTGGATAAAATCGCTCAAAATAGGATTTTTGAGCAGGTTTCCGAAGAAAAGAAAAAGATTATAGAAAGACATAAAGAAAGAGCACTACTAAAAGAGTGCGTCCGGAAGATAATTTCCGAAGCCAAAACACCTCCGCCTGCGCATCAATCAACAGGAATTAATATTCTTTCGGAACTTCTAAGAAAAGTTCTGCCTATTCTAGAGAGAAACTTCAGAAAACTGACAACAGATCAGTTTCAAAGAAAGTCTTTTCGAGCCCATATTATAAATGGGTGCAAGAAGTCCCTGGAGAGAGCATATGTGGAATCAGAAGCTCCCGAGTCATCAGAACAGGCTCAGGCAGAGGTAGATAATGCTATGGGAGACGGAGAGGGCATGAAGCAACCTTCTGCTGAACCCGAGCCTTCGATGCCTTCGGAAAATCCTCTTAATGAGCTTGATATGCCAGGTGACGAACAAAAGTTTATTGATATTCGTCCGAAAGACAAAAAACCTACGGACAAGAAAACAAACATCAAAGACAAAGAAGATTTTGCCGTTGATGGGGAAGATGAAACAGGAAAGAATTTGGCGTTTGAAGTGTTCCATCAAATAGAAAAAACGATTCTTGAGTCGTTTAGACTTTTGTCCAACGATGAAGACAAGAAAATATTTGTTGAATATCTTTTAACAAACTTGAAAATGTATTTTGATTTGTTTGAGGACAATCTTCAAACAATGCCGAACAGTAAATAAGGAGAGTTAATTATGAGTAATCCGAGACGAAGAAGGCAGGCAAGAATTAAAGCTCGCGAGGCTGCAGCTCCGCCTGTTGTGCTTGTTGAGAAGGAAGTTGCGGTTGTAGAGAAGTTTCTTCCTTCCAAAGTAGAAGACGAAATTATTGTTCCCAAAGTTGAAAAGCCTGAGCTACCTGTGGAACAAGAAAAGCCTGAAGCAAAGACAGAGAGTGTTCAGACAAAGAGACGCTTTAAGAAAATAGAAAACTAGAGGCTCTTGTGACCAGAGGAAGAAGAACTAGGATCTGGAGATTCGGTAAAAGAATCGAAATTAAAAAGAAGGTAACTTTTCTAGAGAGAGCAAGGCTTAACGGAGTTCTTACTAGAGAAAACGAATCTTTTTTGAGAACTACTGCGCTAGAGGATCTTATTTTATTGAAACTAGAAACAGCGGCAGAAATCTCAGATTATAGGCCTGCTGGCTTTGGTTTTTATAGAATGGTTAGATATGCGATTATAGACGCCTTGTATCGTTATGCTAGAGTTGCGGTTGATACTGCAAAAGAGGCATCAGATTTATTAGGAGTTAGAAAGAACTCTCTCTTGAGGCTTTTTGAAGCATCGGGAGTAAAAAAGGAAACTATTTCAAAAAATGAAAAATACTTACGTAATCGACACCAACGTATTTTTGACGAACACAAACTCTATCGTGACGTATTCTGAAAAGAATGATGTTGTAATCCCGTTTAAAGTTTTAGAGGAAATAGACAAACATAAAAAAAGGTTAGATACTGTTGGTCTTAACGCTAGAAAATTTATTAAAGCAATTGATGAGATTAGAAACAAAGGAAGTCTTGTAACTGGGGTTTCCATTGGGGAAAATAAAGGGAAGATATTTGTTAAATTTGCCAATAGAGCCACAGTAATTCCTGGAGCTATAACAGAAGACCCCGACAATCAGATTATTTCCGTAGCTCTTCAAGAACAGCAGTTTGGTAAGAAAGTTATTTTGGTTACTCGCGACATTAATATGCGGGTAAAATGTGATGCTTTAAACCTAGCGTGCGAAGACTATCAGCCGGGTAAAGAGGTATCTAGTCTTTCAGAATTATTTTCTGGGGTTCGAGAGGTTTTGGCTAAGGATTCTTTTATTGATGACTTCTATTGTGATAAAGCCGTGGTGCTGCCGGCAGAGCTTTCAACGGAGTTGTGTCCTAATACTTTCCTTGTTGTAAAATCAGAAACAGATGAAAAGAAAAGTTTTGTTTGTAGATATATGGGGAAAGAAAAAGTTCTTAAAAAGGTCCAAACCAAATGGAAGGGAGATGAATTAAGCGGAATTCGCCCTAAGAACAAAGAACAAATATTTGCTACTGATCTTCTTTTGGATCCTTCAGTAGAGCTTGTTTCTATGGTTGGTCAAAGCGGAAGTGGAAAAACTCTTTTAGCTCTCGCTGCTGGGTTAAGGCTTTTAGAAGAAGAGAAATATAAAAAGCTGATTGTTACTAGACCTGTGGTGCCTATGGGGGGTAAAGAAAAAGACATAGGGTTTTTGCCTGGATTGGCTGAAGAAAAAATGTCTCCTTGGATGCAACCGATTGTAGATAATTTAAACTTTCTTCTTGGAGATCGAGAAACATTAAATGATTATTTGGAAAAGGGAATAATTGAAATTCAAATAATGACATATATCAGAGGTCGTAGCGTCCCTAATAGTTATTGGATTATTGATGAAGCTCAGAATTTAAATTTTCACGAAACAAAAACTCTTCTTACTAGACCAGGAGACAATACCAAGATTGTTATTACAGGGGACCTTCGGCAAATAGATGACATTCATCTTAATAGTTTGACAAGTGGTTTAACTCATGCCATAGAAAGATTTAAGTCTTATGATCTTTCAGGGCATGTTACTTTGGTCAAGGGGGAAAGGAGTCGGTTGGCCAGTATAGCCGCTGAAATATTCGAAGAAGAGAATTAAGTTGTTTAACTATCACACACAGGTTTCGGCGGAAGACAGAAGAATTTTGTTTCTTGGAGACATTCCGGTACATCTTTTTAACGATGCTGTCTCGAAGCAAAAAGTCATAGAAGATTTTATTTCCAAAGTTAACAAAAGCATCAAAGGCAAAATTCTTTCTTTTATTCGGAGTATTCGGATAGGGTATTTTGCTGCCCTTAGAGATAAGGGATTTGACGCTGTATATTACAATGGCGTTGTGTTTATGAATGCTGAGATGAAAGATGGTGAGTCTTTTTATCGCGCTTTTGTACACGAGCTTGGACATGCAGTTGAAGAATCCTTTCAAGAAATGGTGTATGAAGATTCTAATTTGATTCACGAGTTCATGGTAAAGAAGGCTAAGCTGCTGGAAATATTAGAAAATCACTACAACTTGGCCTTTTCAAAGGAAGATTTTTCTCAGATGCACACGACGTCGAGGATGGATGAGGTGTTTGAAGAAATTGGTTACTCGAAATTAACTACTTTTTCTGTTGGTATTTTCGTATCTCCCTATGCGGCTTATTCGATACGAGAGTATTTTTCTAGAGGGTTTGAAGACTTTTTTGCTTCTGATGAAAAAAGAAGTCAACTTCGTGATATTTCTCCTGTATTGTACGAGAAGATAGAATCCTTATTTGTTTAGGAAAAAACTTGACAGAAGTACAAAAAGAAAAAACTATATCATTTTCTTCATTTTCTCTTTATCATGAATGTCCATACAAATGGAAGCTTTCATATATTGACGGCAAGAAGTTTGCTGGGAACATTTTCTCTAGCTTCGGCAAAGCGGTTCACAGCTCTGTCGAGAAAAAGATAAAAGTTAGAGAGTGTGACGAGGTTAAGACCTTTCTTGAGGAATTCAAGAAGTCTCTGAAAGAACTTCCAAAAGAAGAAAAAAACAAGATTCCCGTTGAGCTGATAAAGGAATTTAGGCTTCAGGGGGAGAAGATTGTACCTTTAGTTTTGGTAGCTTTGGATAAGAAATATCCTGGATTTGAACTGGTGGACATAGAGAAAGAATTAAAAGAAGAGATAGAACTTGGATTTAAATTTGTTGGGTATGTAGATATTATCATAAAATATCAAGATAAATATTATATTCTTGATTTTAAGACTTGCTCTTGGGGTTGGGATGCCGAAAAGAAGACGGATAAAATTGTAACTTATCAGTTGGCTTTTTATAAGAATTTCTTTGCAAGACAGAAAAATATTCCTCTTGCAGACATAGAGACGGGATTCGTTCTCCTTAAAAGAATAGCAAAGAAGAACGAAGTTGAATTTGTTAGAGTTTCTTGTGGAGAAAAAAAGATCAAAAATGCTACAAAGATGTTATACAATACTTGTTTGAATATCAACTCTTCCAATTTTCCTAAAAATAGGTCGAGTTGCACGAGATGTCAGTTTCACAATACTGACGACTGTAAAAAGTGGTGAAAGGGAATTTAATGGTAAAGAAGAAGATTTTAACTATTTCGGATTCTCCTCTTGGGACTTCTGGTGTGGGCATTCAGGCGAAGCTTTTTATTGAGGCGCTTCTTAAAACAGGAAAATACTCTGTTTATAGCTTTGCTGGAGCAATTGAACACAAACAATATAATCCAATTCGATTTAAAGAGTGGGGTGAGGACTGGACAATTTTCCCGGTGAAGAATTTTGGAACTTCCGAGATGATTCGCTCCGCTATTTATACTGAAAAGATTGACATGGTTTGGTTTATGGGGGATCCGAGATTCTTTTATCCGCTGTTTGCGAATGCTTTAGAGATGCGGTCTCTTGTCCCTATGGTTTTTTATACGATTTGGGACAATTATCCAATTCCGAAATTTAATGTTTATCATTATGGTTCTGTGGACGCGATTGTTTCTCAGTCTCTTGTGACAAAAGATATTATTGAGCAAGTGGCTCCTGAAAATGTTTTAAAATATCACATTCCACTTACTGTAGATACCAAAGTTTTCAACAAAAGCCAAGACCCAAATATTTTTGAAATTAAAAAGCAAATGGGGGGTTCTAACAATAGGTTTGTATTCTTTTGGAATAATCGGAATGCGAGGAGAAAGCACCCTGCGACTTTGATGATGTGGTTTAAGAAGTTTGCTCAGCAAGTAGAAGCAAAGTATGGCAAGGAAAAAGCTCCTATTCTTGTTATGCACACAAATCCCATTGATCCGGCAGGGCACGACCTTCATGTTGTTTTTAGAGATTTTGAATTGGATGGGTACGTTAAAATTAGTAATCATGCAGAGCGTCCTCTTACAAGGGAACAAATAGCTCTTTTGTACAATGCTGTAGATTGTACAGTAAGTATCTCTGATGCGGAAGGGTTTGGCCTTTGTTTAGGTTCTGATTCTTTGGTTAAGACTGAAAGTGGGTATTGCGAAATAAAAGACGTTAAAGTTGGCGAGCGGGTGTTTTGCAGAAACGGCGAGACACAGAAGGTAACGAAACTTTTTAATAGGGAAGCTCCCACTAAAACTTATTTAATAGGTGGCATTGAAACAAGGATTACCGATGAACATCCTGTTTTTTCTCTTAAGAGAAATAGAAGAAGTTTTGATTCAGAAGGACTTCACAAAGAGGAACCAAACTGGAATAAAGCAGGGGAGTTAGCAGTGGGTGATTTTATTGCATTTCCGAAGCCAAAGATGCAATATAGTCAAAGGGAATATTTTGATTTATGTGAATATGTTGATAAAGAAAAACTCGAATGGGATGAAGAATTTGTGTGGGAGAAAATGGGATATTCTCCTCACAAAGACGGAGATAGCTTAGAAGATATTCGAGCGCGGCTTGGATGTTCTAAGCATGAAGCGGAACAGGTTAGAAGGATTATTCTTGGTAATGCTTCTGATAAATATAAAAAGGGTTCTTTTAAGATAAAAGAACTTTTAGAAAAATACAGAGCGTTGTGCGGCACAACAAACATTGTGGATGGAAGGAAAAAAATAAAAAGATATATTAAAAATAGTCTTGAGTTGTCAGAGATAATTGGGTGGTATGTAGCTGAAGGAAGCTCTTTGGGTTCTAGAGGGGTGGAGTATTCTTTAAACGTCAAAGAGCTTCCTGTTGCAAAAAGACTTCAAGAACTTTTTAGAACAGTTTTTGGGGCAGAGGGGGTTGTGAAGTCGAGAGAAGATAAAAATGTTTCTTCTTATATTTGCGCTTCTGGGATTCTGGCATCTTTTTTTGAAAAAGAATGTGGGAAACACGCTGGGAATAAGTTTCTTAATAAAGACTTTATTTTTAGCACCTCTTCTGCAAGGATTCTTTTGTACTCTTTATTTTCAGGGGACGGCTCTTTTGGTAAAAATATAATAACGTATTCAACAGTTAGTCGTAAATTAGCTTACGAAACTAGGGATCTTCTTTTATCTATGAATATTTTTTCGTCTTTAGTGAGGCGTAAAAAGATAAAAACTACGAATGGGGAATATACCTATACTCTTGTAATTTCCGGAAGACAAGACTCTAGAATTAGAAGATTTTTTGAGATTGAAAGTTCCATTCCTTCTTTTTCCAGAAAGAGGGGAACTTCGATTATAGAAAAGGAAGATATGTTTTTGGTTCCTATTCGTTCTGTTAAACAGAACGAAACAGAAAACGTTTATGATATCGAAGTGGAAAAGGAGCACAACTTTATTTCAGGAGGCATATTGGTTCATAATTGTGTTGGAGAAAGTTTAGCCTCAGCCACTCCTGTTATTGTAACGAAGACGGGGGGGATGCAAGAGCAGGTTACTGATGGGCAAAATGTTTTTGGAGTTTCATTAGAACCAAAGAGCAGAGTCTTGGTCGGTTCTTTAGATGTTCCTTACATTTACGAAGATCGTGTTTTGGAAGAAGATTTTATTGATGCTTGTTGGAAGATGTATGAAATGCCAAAAGAGGAAAGAGATAAATTGGGTTTTATGGGAAGACAGCACATTGAGTCCAATTATGGGATTGATGTTTTTACTTCCAAATGGCAAGAAACAGTTGACGATATTGTGCAAAAGTGCGGGTCTTGGGGAGAGAGAAAAAACTTTAAGAGATGGAGTATGGAAAAGCTGTGAAAGAGTTTCTTGTTATAACGGCTCCTGAAAATTTCCCTTCTGAGAAATTTCAAAAATTGCAAGAAACAGCTAGTGAGATAGAAAAATATCTTGGCTATGAAGTTCTAATATTCCCATATGGGTTTGATATACAAAAATTCTCTGTAAGAGGCGAAAGGAAGACGAAAAGAAAATGGCTGACAAGATGAAAGTTCTTTTACACGGACCAGTTTTAACCGTTTCTGGGTATGGAGAACATGCGAGAAGTATTTTGAACGCTCTTATGACAAGAGAAGATATTTTTGAAATTTATGTTCATCCAACTCCTTGGGGAGCTTGTCGGTGGGAGTCTTCTTTTGGTGCAGAAAGAGAGAAGATAGATTCATTTATTGTGAAGACGATTTCTTATGAAATGAAGCGTGTCCAAGAGCATGCGCCCCCTGAATACGATGTTTCGTTGCAGGTGGTGCTACCAACAGAATGGCAACCTTATGCTAAGGTAAACATTGGGGTTACGTCTGGGATAGAGGCGCAGAAGGTGGTTCCAGACTGGGACGAGGCGACGAAGAGGGTCGATGCAATAATTGTAGAGTCGCAGCACGCAAAGAATGGCTTTACAACAGATACGCCGTTTCGTGTAATCTCTTTTCCTGTGGATGTTCCGGAGAAGAAAGAAATTGATTTAGACCTTCAGACTGACTTTAATTTTCTTTTGGTAGCTATGGATGCACCGAGGAAAAACGTTGGGGATGCAATTGAGGGTTTTTATAAGGAGTTTCACAACGACGCAGACGTTGGGTTAGTATGCAAAATTAGTACACCTACGGAAGGTTCTCTGGACGTGGAGAGAATTCGTACAAAGATGCTGAATGTAAAGAGGAAATATCCAGAGGCAAAGTGTTCTTTATATTTCCTTCATGGGGATTTGAAGAGAGAAGAAATGTTTTATTTGTATTCTCATCCCAAGATTAAGGCCATGGTAACGATGACGCACGGAGAGGGATTTGGAATTCCTTTGTTTGATGCGGCCTGTGTTGGGCTTCCTATCATTGCACCTAACTGGAGTGCTCATACTGAATACCTGAAGATTAAAAAAGACGAGAAGGAAGAACTTAAGTTCTCTAAAATAGATTATTTTATTGATAAAGTTAAGCCCGAGCATGCTGATAAGTGGTATGACCCGAACATCCAAACGTGGGCATATCCAATTTTAATTTCTTATTGTAAAAAAATGCGTAGTGTAAAGGATTTTTATGGTAAATTTAAAGATATGGCATCTGAACTTAAAGATTATCTACATGTTGATCGGGCTAAAAATAAGATTAATTCTGAGATCGTTGAAACGATTCTTCTTACAGTGAAGGGAAAAGAAAATGAAGTTAAGCAAACAAGCGATGTCTAAGATCCTAGAAGATTTACAAGAGGCTTTTTCGGCAGAAACCCCGGTGGTGGATAAATGGGGCGAACTTTTGTTTGAGATTTATGAGGGAGAGCTTTTTGTTATTAATCGTGAAAAAGAAGAGAAAAAAGATCAATAATGCCTGTTTTTGACTTTAAATGTGAATCTTGTTCTTTTGTTGTGGAAAAGATTGTTCCGAGGGAAGAGAAACAAATTGTTTGTGAAAAATGCAATGGCGTTATGAAAAGACAAGTTGCTTTTTTTCAGATATCGAGCGAGGCAGAAAAAGAACGTCAAGATTTACAACAAAAGTATAAAGAGCACATTAATGATGTCAGAAAAACGAACGAAAAGCACAAAAGGGAATTGAAAAATGGTCGTACAGGTTGATTTTTTTTATGTGTTGCTGGCGCTTGGTGCTGCGGCTGTTATTTGGGGAGCGGCCTTTGTTTATAGATATTTCGTCCGTTATGCTCAATATCTTATAAACAAAGAGAGATTTATTATAGAAAATTTACAGCTTTTTAGAGCGAATCTAGAAGAATATCACTACACTTTGGAACGTCTTTTTGAGCAAAATCTGTTTTCTGATAGTCCTGTTGTGGTTAACATTGTGAATCATACAAAATTTATTCTTAACGATGTGGTAGATTTTACCGACAGTATTAAAGAATATGAAATCGGGGACATAAGAAATCCAATGACAAAAGAAGAGATGAAAGAGTTTTTATCTCGCGGAGAACAAGAATTTGAACAAGAGGAATCGGAAGGTTCAGAAGACGGAGAATTACTTCACGAAGAGGAATGAAGAAGCTATAGTTGCTTATGTTTTAGAGCAAGATAGAAGAAAAAAAGAAAAGATTTTTCGTGAGTTAATTTTGCCGGTTTTTCATGAATTGATAGAAAAGATTGTTTTTACATATAGATTTGTAAATCTTCCCGATATAGATGGTTTAAAATCTGAATGTGAATCCTATCTGGTTACTGTTCTGGAAAAGTATAAGCAAGAGAAAGGGAAAGCTTTCTCTTATTTTACTGTTGTTTCTAGAAATTGGTTCTACTGTCAGGCCAAAAAACTCTCAACTCCACAAATGGTTTCTTGCGACGATGTTCCAAACGACATTGATGAGACATATATCGTTGAGACAGAATACGTTGAAGATAGGCAGAAGAACGAATTCTTTTTAGAGTTATTTTCTAAGATTGACGAATGGGAAAAACACGAAGACTTTACCTCAGAAACTGATCAAATAGTTATTTCTGCTGTCCGTGATTTGTTTATCAATTCAGAAAAACTCGAGATGTTTTCAAGAAAGGGAATATATCTCTATCTACGTGAAATTACTGGACTTCCCACAAAAAAGATTGTTTTTGTTTTGAACAAGATGAGAAAGCGTTATTTTCGGTTTAAAAAAGAATGGCAAAGATGAAAATCTTAACAATAATCTAATTATAGGGAATACGGGAAGAAAAAATGGTAGACGAAAAAGAAAGAGCTAAAAGAAAAACAAAAAAAGGTCTTCTTTCGTATGTGATTGATTTTATTGGGGAAGATCGTCAATTTCTTTCAGTAGAAATGACAAATTTAGAAAAAGCCTTAACACAACCTTCGATTAGTATTGGTGACAGAGAGAAACTTGGTGATACTTTAGCAAAGCTCCTTTCGGCTTCTTCGAAAAACAACTCTCTCTTGATTGACGCCATCAAAACAATGGGAGAGCTGAAACTAGAAGATGATCCAGAGATAAAAAACGAAGATTTGGAAGGGATTTATGAGGAAACAAAGAAATAAATGGTTCTTCCTTATGACAGTAAGTTTTTCACACCTGGGGTTTTAAATCCCATAGCGGACACAAGTTCTCCGACAAATGTTAATAAAACTGGGGATGCTGAAGTAGGGCGCTCCGTAGACGGACTTTCGAAAGCGTATTCAATTTCTCAACAAAGAGAAACGCTAGTTCCTGGACCTCTTAAGGCTGTTGTGATGAGGGTTGAGGAAAAGACAAATCAAAGTTCTTTTTTCTCCTTTTTGGCCAAAAGAGACGACAAACAGGTTGGGTTTGTTAGGGCTAGAATTCCAGAAGAACACTTAGCTTTACCTACTCCAACAAACCTTCATAACGGCAATGATATTAGTACACCAGAAGCGAGAGCAGACCAAAAAACAATTGATATGTATCCTGCTTTTTATCCAAAAGATGAAATAGCGGCTGGACTTTCACTTTCTGTGGGTGATGTAATATGGGTTGAATTAGAAAACGGCAACTCAGACTCTAGGAGAGGGGTTTATACCGGCAAGGTTGGTCCTTTAGACTTCAGCGGAGCTTATACTTTTGATCAAAAAACTTGTTCAGTTCAAAGCAAGGATCAGTTATTTAAGGAAAATCAAGCTGCTCCGATAGAAAACAACCCAAACATAAAAAAAGAACAACTTGTAGAGATTTCTTCAGATCCAGTTGCATTTGGAAATCGAGTTGGAGCAAACGGACGTTCTTTGATGATGAGAAAAGATGCAGCCGAAGCTTATGCACAGGTTAAGCAGGCTGTTAATAGAGTTTTTGGGTATCTTTCCGTTGGCTCTTCTTTACGCAGTCTAAACGACCCTATCGTTAACCAACCAAACGCCTCCAAGGTATCAATGCATTATCTTGGGTTAGCCATTGATTTGATTAACGCTGGGGTTAAGTCAGATGCAAATCCGGCAACAGACCAATACGTTATTCAATACAGTAATGAAACAAAAAACAGATTTACTGTATGGGTAAGAACAAATAGAGAGGGAAGCTCTTTTCCCGCTCAGTCCTCCTGGAGGAAGCTTAAGGTTTTGAAGTGTTCCAACTCTTCAAATCCTCCCGAAGAAGTTCAAGTTGAGGGTTATTTTGCCAATTTAACTTCTATTTTCAATCATTTTGGATTTTCAAATATTTCGACTAGGGGAACAAGTTTCCAAGAAAGAAGTTCTCACATGATGTCTGAGTGGTGGCATTTCGAATATAGACCAGAATACTTTGGTCCATCGACTGTTTATGGAGATGAGTTGGCTAAAATATACACAACTCCAGAAGATGGAGGAGAAGACTCTGAAGTTTGGAAACGTAGAGATTATATTTGGCAGGGAACTTATTTTTCAAAGGCATAAAGATGCTTAAAAAAGCAATAGATTTAGAAAATCTTTCAGAAAAAGACAAGCAATCAAAGCAACAGTCTAGCAAAGAATCGGTTGCTGGATTTAGCGGTATTGCTGGGGACGTTTTAAAGGAACCAGTACCGGAATTCAATAAAACGGAATGTGAAAAGATCTTCTTCGGTGAAAACAATACATGGCTTGTTTTTGGAAGGGATCGCTACTCGGATAAACTTTCGGGCTATGGGGGTAAAGGTTTTACTAGAGCAGGAATGATTGATTTGGTTGTCGGAAGGAACAGCGCAAACCAAAAACTATATAAAGACGGCGAGAGGGTTTTTGTAGACCCTAATTTTTCTTTGGACGCCTCTAGAGTTTATCTTTCTCAGCTTGCCGACATAGATGACTATTTTAATTTAGCTATAACTCCTAGTGGTATTCCTCGTTCTGTTTCGCGTGCAGCAATCGGTATTAAATCTGATGCGGTTAGAATTATAGGAAGAGAAGGAGTAAAGATTGTAACGGGAGTAGATCAAAACAACTCTCTTGGATCTCCTTTATCACAGGTCAGAGGAGTGGAGTTAATAGCGGGTAACGACACCAGAGACGTTCAGCCTATGGTTAAGGGGGACAATGCGGTAGAGGCTTTAGAAAAGCTAGCTGGGCACGTTGAGAAACTGGCGGGGATTGTCGATTCTTTTATGACTATTCAATCACAATATAATGATGTTGTGTCAAGTCATTTTCACATTTCTCCTTTTTTTGGAATTCCCAACGCTCCGTCTCAGACAGCCATGCAAAAAGGAATACAAACTTCTTTAGAATTATTGTCGGAGGTTAAAGTTTCTTTGACAACAATTCGGACAAATCTTGTTAATTATAAGAACAACTATTTACAACCTTTTGGTAAGGGTTATGTGAATAGCCGCTGGAATAAAACGAATTAGGAAAGCAAATGTTAAGTGCATCTTGGGTTTTTAAGAAGAAGAGACTTCCCTACGAAGAGGATGGGTTTTATTTTATTCTTGTTGAAACAGCGGTTCCCAAAGACAAAAAAGATAAAACTGCTGCTTTACTGAAAGCGGTTGAAGAGGCGGGGAGCCTGACTGGTCAAACCGGGTTAAGAGTTCTTGATTATTCTTTAGAAACCAAGCCTAAAACGAGTATGTTAGTGGCGGTTGGGAAAGAAATTGAGAAAAAAGAGGAAAAAGCTGTAGAAATTAAGTCTTCAAAGAGATATTCCCTTGAAAAATTCCTTAAATTTCAAGAAAAAATGAAGGAAAAATAAATGGTTTCTGTTCCTGGAAGCGAAATTCTCTTTGATTTGTTAGATCACGATGAGAAAATTCGTAATTTTTTCTCTGTTTTGGCCAAAACACTTCGAGAAAACGATATTTTTGTTGAAAATTATTCAGGAACGGACTTAGAATTTCAATTTGACAGTAATAATCATCCTGTTGCGGTTGTTTTTCACTCTTCTGGTGGACAAGTTTCTGTAAAAAAGAATATCGCCGAGCTTTTGGGTTTTGCAAAACAGGTGGAAGAAGCAGAAAACTTTATAAACCAGAACACCTTACTGGACGTGCCGCTTAAAAAGATGTTTGGGGTAGGAATTACTGGTGGTCTGGACTTAGAATCTGCGGTAAATATGCCAAAATTTGGTTGGGGTAAGATGTCTTTAGAAGACATTATGAATAAAACAGAGGGAAAGCCCGGAGATAACAAAGAAAAAACATACTCTGAAATTTTGGAGGAAAATAAGGTCGTCTACTCTGAAGGATTCAAAAAAAATCTTCAAGAGAGTTTAGAAAATTCATCAATAAATGTTGGGGGAATAAATCTTTTAGAGTTTTCTAAGGTAAAAACAGCAAAAGAAGCCTATGGAGTTGTATTTGACAATACCGACGTGGGGAATCTTATAAACGAGGCAATTTATTGTTTGAATGGCGTCGCTTTTGAGTTGAGTAGGTTGCAAGTTCCTGTGTTTTTCTTTCCTGATACACTTCCTACGGTAGATTTGATGGCAAGCTTTAGCCTGTCTCTTGAATCAGCTCTTTTGGAGATGATCCAGTCGGCGATTTTGGGTCTTTTGGAATCAATATTAGAGCTTTTGTTGAAATATTGTAAAGAATTGCGAGAAGGATTGTCAAACTTTAATAATTTAAACATTGACAATGAAAAATATTTTCAAAGAATATTCGATTTATTAAAAGATGAGAATTTTCTCAACTCTCTTGGGTTGACTGGTAATTTAGAAGAGGATTTGAAGAGGTTAGTTAAGTTTATTCTTGATGTTTTGTATGTTTTGACACCTCAAGAGATTTTAGATCTTTTCTTGGGCCATCCCTCAGAGGGAACGTTGTATGATATTTTAGCAGTTGCCGGAAGTGGAGAGTATGGTTTATCTGAATCTTTTCTGAGCAGTTCCTTTAGAATGCGCGCCTTGTTCTTTGCGGTTGGCAACGTTGTGGACAAGGAAAGAATTCAAAATCTTGCTAATGCATGCCGCGCTGTAAAAACATCGACGGGACCGGATGGTGAATCTGTTTGTACACAACAAGAATCTGCTTTACGGGATACGCTAGAAAGAGAAGGAGCAGACTCTGAAGAAATTCAAAGACAAATTGCGTCCGAGAGAGACAGAAAGAAAAGATTACTTGAGGAGCTAGCTAGAAAGGCAGACAAGTTAAAAAATCTTAAAATTCCCGAAGCATGTTCGCCCTCCAAAAAAGGAAAGCTGCCTAATGGATTTGATCGCATGGCAAAAAGCACAATTGGGGCGGTTTTTGACCCTGTTTACATTGCCTTTGATAAAGACGTTTCTGATTGGTATAAAGCCTTTGTTAAAGAGAAGACGATAGAAAGAAAAATAACAAGTACACTTAAGCCTGAAGAATTCTTTGGAAACGCCCCCTTGGGTAGAATAGATGGAAGAATTCAGTATCTTCTTACTCAAGGAGTGAAGCCTTCCGGTGATCAATATACTTTTCATGAAAAGAAGATTTTTATTGCTCATGAGATAAAAGATGCTTTGGAAAATTTAAGCTCTCGTATAAAAATAGAGCTAAACGTAAACAGGAACGTTTTGATGACGGTTGAAGTTCCCAAAGACGAAGAATATTCTAAGATGTTTGAGATGTTTTCGTCTCAAAGAACCCCTGGAATTCTTTCTCTGACGGGGCAAAATATTAGTGATGTTACATTGCAGAAACAGTATGATGGAACTCTCCCGTATAAGCTTAATGTTTTGAAACAAACAACAACAAAGGAAAGAAAGTTTAACCTACGGGATGTTCCACGGGGAACAGAAGACAGAAGAAGTCGGGAAGACAACAACGCTCCTTCTCGTGAGGATTTGCTAGAAGAACAATTTGAGACGATAAACAAAGTGGAAAAACAGGAGATTTCTTATGTTGAAGGACAAATTGCATTGAGAGATTCAACTAGGGAATATTTAAGTTCTTTTGAAAGTGTAATTACCTTTAGCACAAGACCTCAGATCGAAATTTTCAAGAAGATTCTTGGTTCTTTTAATACATTTAGAACATCGCGTAGCTCGGATGCTTTGATAACAGATTATGTACAGATGTCTAACAAATTTGTTTCTGCTCTTGCTTCTAGGGTAAGTGACACAGACAAAAACAAGCTGTTTAAAACAATTTCAGTAAGAACATCTGGGGATACTTCTTTAGAGATACCCGTTCTAAAATCAGTAAAGTTTACATTTCCCCCAGAAGGTTGTTCTGGTGAAAGAAAGCATCTTCTAGATATTGAAGAATTGAAAGCAAAAGCGTTGGAAGATTTTTCCAACAATCTGTGTTTAAAAGAGTTTTCTAATTCGTCAGGGCAAGGCAGACCGCAGAATTCTTTAGAAAAGTCCATAAGTGATTCTGTTGTACAGACAACCATAAGACTTTATGTTTTAGATTATTATCTTAGGGGATGTTTTGTTTTAAATGAGTTTTCTTTGGATCCTCCCAACGAGATGTTACTGGACTTTTTTGCAGAGAAGATAAAAACCGAATTGTTTACATATGGTGAAAAATATGCCAACGATCTGTTGGACAGTGCAAAAGAATTATTTTATAGGAACGGGCTTTCAACAGATTATTCTGGTGACGCAAAAGAACTTAAGAAGTTAATTGAGCAGCAAGTTGTCTCTCTTTCAAAGATATTAAGAAATGAAGTGTTTGGTAGTAAGAGATCAAAAGACATCTACGATTTTACTCTACAAGAGTGTATACCAGCAGTAAATGTTTTTTCTTCTTTGGAACAAAGATGGGAAGATGAAAGGACAATAACCGGACAAGTTCCAATTATTTCTTTAGAAACGGAAGTAGCTACGTCAGAAGACGCTAGAAACAATATCGTTGTATTTAATGGGTTTGTTTTCGAGAAATATATTCGTTTGGCAAAGAAATCTTTAACCGAGAGAGAAAGAAATAATCTTCCTTCTGGGGAGAATCCATCAAGTCTTCCTGCTGGAATTTTTAGTCCTCAAGAGGTAAGAGGTTTGTTTAACGGCATTTTACTTTCTAGAAAGATGAAAGATTACTATGAAAAAATCTCTTATGGACTGAGACTTTGCTATGCCGGCGAAGTTTCTGGAGAAGAGTACCAGAATCTTTATCAAACTGCTGGAATCGTGCAAGAAAAGCTTTTTGGCCTTGGCTCAGGCGAGCCTTCTTTTTTGAATCCTTTGGCAAACACTGAAATCATTGATGAAGAGCTGTTGAGCATGGATTTTAATGTTGCGAAGACGACTGATTTTGCTTCTAGATACGGGGATAGAACACTAGAATTATATCAGAAAATAAAAGAAGTTGGTGAGTGTTCTTCTTTATTTGATTACGTTTTCCCTATGGGACGTTATCTGTCTTTGCTGGCAATTCAAAGCGTTTTCGCATCAGAGATAACAAATAATAATGCTGTATCTTATGTGTTTTCAACGACAAAAGACAGACTTAGGTTTTTGTTTGAAACGGTTAATAACGGCGGTATGTTTGCTAATGATTCTTATGAAGAAGACCGGGCTTTGAAGGCTTTGGGTGGTAAAGAGGCACTAGGAGAAGTTTTAAGAAAGCCGCTGGAACAGATTAGTGGTGCAGACATACAAAAAATGTTTAATTCTAAGGGGTTTGATTATGGAATTGTCTTAAAATTTATGTTGGAAGCTCCTGTACAGATTTTTAGAGGGTTTGTAGAATTTGCAGATCCTAACATCAATATAGCCAGCAAGATGGCAATGTTTACAAGAATTTTTGCTGGGCAAGACATTCCAGTATCTGTTTTTTCTTTGATGCTGCAGCCGTCAACTTTGATGCCGGGAAGTTGGATGGGACCTCCTCTAACTTTTTTGGGGATCGCATATCTTTTGTTAAGTATGGGGTTTTCTATCAACATTCCAGAGTTTGAAGCTTTGGTGAAGAGAGAATTAGGGAATTCGGCTAATACGGCAAGCGGGGTTGTTGATAATCCGCTCAAGTGCGAGGAATAAAAATGCCACTTTCGGTAAGATTACCATTTCGCAGAGATAGGAATTTTGGGTTTGCTATGAATGAAACTCATAGGGAGGTGGTAAAGCAGAACTTTAAGCATCTTTTGTTAACAGCGCCCGGCGAAAGAGTGATGATACCAGATTTTGGGGTTGGCTTGCGAAATTATTTGTTCGAAAATGCTACTTTGATTAGAGCGGAACTGGCGTCAAGAATTCAAGAACAAACAAATAAATATATGCCTTTTATTACTCTGCAAGACATTTCGATTAAAGAGAAAAACAATGAAATGACACTTAAAATTACGTATTTTATTGAGCCGATGGCGATAACAGACAATTTGGAAATTAAGAAAAGAGGAGAGGATATCGTAATTTAATCTAATTATCCCCTTCGAGACTTAAACCATGAACTCCTTAGTTAGCACAGTTGCTCGATTCCTGCCCATGAGGAAGTTTCGTTCTGGCCGTAAGGCCAGAGCCAGAGCTTTCTTGGCAGCAGGCTATCCCCGCCAGGGCGGCGGTTCTAAGATTAATGGCTGCGTTGATGTCTCGGTCGTGGACAACCCCACAAGCCTCGCAAACCCATTCTCGGACAGACAAAGGCAACGGTCCTTCTCGTCTTGTTCCGCAGTCGGAACACAGCTTGGAAGAAGGGAACCAGCGGTCAGCAACGATGATTTCGCTGCCGGCAAGCGGAGCCTTATACGTGAGCTGACGCCTGATTTCCGACAAGGCAGCATCTGCAACCGACTTTGCAAGATGGTGATTTGCCATCATTCCTTTGACGTTCAAGTCCTCGATTCCAATCCGACGAAAGTCTCGGACCAGCCCAGCGGTAAGCTTATGTGTTACGTCTTTGCGGATGTTGGAAATCCGTTCATGCAACCGACCAAGCTTCGTTTTGGTCTTCTGCCAATTCTTCCCTCCTTTGACGCGACGAGACATTTCCTTGTTGAGTCGTCGCAGTCTGGTTTCATGAGCACGCAGAATGCGCGGAGCCTCGACCCGCTCTCCCGTGGAGAGCACGGCAAGGTCTCGAAGTCCGAGGTCCACTCCAACCGCTTCTTGGGTTTCGCAGCGGTGAGGATAGGACCAGGAGTCGGAGACTTGAACTTGGATCGAGACGTACCAATGACCGGCTTGTTTCGTAAAGTGAGCGGACAGGATTTTACCAGGGAATCTTATCTCTTGTCGGGTGCGGACCCAACCAAGCTTGGGGATTTTGACTCTTCGGCCGTCAAATCGGAGGGCTCGACCTTCAATAGCAAAGGTTGCTTTGTTCCATTTCTTCGACTTGAAACGGGGATAGCCGGGCTTTTGGCCAGATTTAACACGACGAAAGAAGTTGGAGAAAGCAGAACCGAGGTTGGACAGCGCCGTATTGGCGACAGCCCACGGAAGATTTGCCATCCAAGGGAATTCCGTGGTTTTGCAGGCATTCAACTCGGTGTTAAGACTAATCCAAGACGGCTTTCCTCCGGCTTCGTATTGAGTTTTCCAACGGTCCAATCCCCAGTTGTAGACGAAACGAGAAATTCCAGCGCAACGTTCGAAAAATGTTGCCTGGACGTTATTAAGATCCAGCCGAATGTGTTGGCCGAGGATAGTTATGGGGAGGTTATTATCAGGAGTTGTAGAGTGACGTTTCGACACATTATAAATATAGTACAAAAAGTGGAATGTGTTGATTTTTTTGTAAATTCATTCTTTTTAATAGGAGGAGAAGACTTAACCCACGTTAACTAGAAGTTCGTGGGTTAAGTCTCAAGTTTAATGACAAAGAAGGTTCCAATTAAATATACAGCAAGAGATTTTGAAAGCATTCGAGACTCTTTGTTGGACTATACCAAGAGATATTATCCAAACACTTACAAAGACTTTAGCGAGGCTTCGTTTGGTTCTTTGGTGATGGATGAGGTATCTATAATAGGCGATAGCTTATCGTGGTTTATTGACTATGCGGTAAACGAATCTTTTTTTGAAACTTCTTTAGAATATAATAACATAATTCGTCACGGCCGGTCTAGAGGTTGGAGCTTTACGGGGAATCCTTCTTCTTATGGTATTGCGACTTTTTATATTCTTGTTCCTGCAGCCTCAAATTCGCAGGGGCCAGACTCAAGATATTATCCCGTTCTTAAAGTTGGCAGTCAGTTTTCTTCTGCAGACGGTAAATCTTTTGTTCTTAGTGAAGATGTGGTGTTTTCTGCTACAGGAAACGATATCTTAGTAGCTCAAATAGGTGACAATGGTTATCCAACGTATTATGCGGTTAGAGCAAAAGGACAAGTTGTTTCCGGAGAGTTTGTTTATGAGGAAATTGTTGTAGGCGACTATGAAAAATTCCCAAAATTAGAGCTTACAAGTGACGATATAGCGGAAGTTGTATCTGTTGTGGACTCTAGCGGCAAGGAATACTACGAAGTAGATTCTTTATCACAAAACATAATTTATAAAGCTATTCCAAACTATACATCTTCGAGAGAGTATGCGGCTTATCTTATGAAGCCGTATGCTGTTCCTAGAAGATTTGTGGTCGAGAGAGAAAGGAGAAAAACATATCTTCAGTTTGGGCAGGGAAACGATTCTGATGACGCTACAATGGATTTAGTTGAACCTGCAAATGTTTTCTTAAACATATATGGGAAAGACTATATTTCTACTGATTCTTTTGACCCCAGCCGATTAGTAAAGTCTGATTCTCTAGGAATTGCTCCTTCAAATACTACTTTACGCATAAAAGTAAGGAAAAACACAACAGATAACGTCAACATTGGGGTTGGAACTTTGGTGAGAGTGGGAGAGGCGGTTTATGAGTTTGATAATGTCAACCAGTTGTCAACCTCCATTCTGTCTACAATTAAATCTTCTTTAGAAGTTACCAACGATGAGCCGATTACAGGCGACATAACTCTTCCGAGTACAGAGGAATTAAAAAAGAGGATTATGGGAGCCTTTTCTTCTCAGAAAAGAGCGGTTTCTTCAGAAGACTATAGGTTCGTTTGTTATGGAATGCCGGCTAAGTTTGGTTCAGTAAAAAGAGTTAATGTTGTAAAAGACAACAATTCTTTTAAGAGAAATCTAAATCTTTATGTGGTGTCTGAAGACCAAGATGGATATTTAACTGAGACAAATACCACAATAAAAAACAACCTAAAAACTTGGATTACTCAGTATAAGATGATTAACGACACTGTTGACATATTGGATGCAAGAATTGTTAATTTTGGTATCAATTTTGAGGTAATATCGTATCCAAGTAAAGAAAAATATGAAGTTTTAGAGTCTTGCATTTCTGCTTTAAAAGATGCGATGAAAATAAAGTTTGATATTGGTCAATCTTTGTCAAAATCAGAGATTTTTAAGACACTAAATGCAGTTGACGGAGTTGTGGATACTACAAAAGTAGAAATCGTAGAGAAACGAGGCGGAGTTTATTCAGACTTTGGGTTTGATTTTGATAAATTTGCTAGTGCAGATGATCTTTTTATAGAGTGTCCTAAGAATTGTGTGTTCGAACTTAGAGACTTCGAAGCGGACGTAAAGGGAGTTGTTAGATAATGATTAAAAGATATGTTGCGGACAAAGACACTTCTATAACAAATGCTTATGAAGAAGACCTTTCTACTAGGGCTACCACCTGCAATATGGGTGGTTCTGATGTTTTAGAGGTATTTAGCGCTTTTGGAAGGGTAAATACATCTTCTGTTGAGAAGATGAGAATTTTAATAAACTTCCCCATATCGACTTTATATTCTGATATCGTTGCTGGTACAGTACCAGACTCTGGAGTAAGCTATTATTTACGTCTTTTTGATGTAGCACATCAGGAAACGACTCCAGAGACATTTACACTAGACGTGCAGCAAGTTTCTAGAAGTTGGGATGAAGGCCACGGAATGGATATGGAGGGGTTTTTATATGATGGAGATGGCGCTTCGTGGTCTTCTGCTAGTAACGCACAGACTGCATGGACAACTGCAGGAGGAGATTTTGTAGGGACCGCACTAACGGCTAGTTTTACTTCTTCTGCGGACAATCTAGAACTGGATATTAGCTCTTTTGTTAGTAGTTGGATTACCTATGAGGCTTCCGGAACAGGACAGAGAAACTATGGTCTTGTAATAAAACTTTCTGGTAGTATGGAGGATTGTTTAGCCTCTTCTTCATACTATACAAAGAGATTTTCTGCAAGAACATCAGAATATTATTACAGCCAACCGATAATTGAAGCTAGGTTTAACGATTCCAAGACGGATGACCGTGGTAATTTTTATGCGAAGAGCAATTTAGTTTCTGACAATTCAAATAAGCTTTATTTTTACAATCGTCCTAGATATGTTTGGTCAAATGTTCCCAATACACCAATGGTGGTTAGGTTTTTTGACTCTTCGGCAGGTACGGGCTCAATAACACCAGTTGAAGGGACTCCCATTACTGCTACTTTAGAGAGTACCGGGAAATATTACATAACGGCTACAATTACTACGACAGAAGAGATTATTTACGACCGTTGGTATGACTCTTTAGGCAATTGTCTATGGACGGGCACAATAGACGTTCACACATTGTCGGCTTTCGATAGCTTGGAACAGACTGAATATGTTGGCAAGATAACAAATTTAAAATCTGAGTATAAAAGAACAGAAACAAACGTAAGGTTTAACTTGTTTTTGAGGCTAAAAGACTGGACTCCAACAATCTATACGGCTGCGCAGTCTGCGGTTGAAAATACGATTGTCGAAAAGGTCTATTACCAAGTACGCAGAACCATTGATGATTTAATTGTGCTTGATTATAACAAATCTTCTCAGAGCAGCGGCACTTTGATGTCCTACGATAAAGAAGGTAATTATTTTTATCTAGACATGTCGATGTTTGAGAAAGATTATCAATATGAAATCGCGGTTGGGTACGAAATAGGCTCTGAATTTAGAGTTTTGCCACAAACTTTCAAATTCCGTATTGGAAAATAGAAAAAACCTGCAAGAACATATAATTACTATGGCATAATCCTTTTAAGGGAGTTTTACCTTTATGGCAATTAAAGACCTTTTTTCTCGAAGTCAACTAAAAAACCTTAAGTTGACAAGTAAAAGCGAGATAGAGGATAAGCTTGAATCTACAAATTATCCTTCTGCGTACAATTATGATAAAAGTTTGTTTGTTCCACATGTCGATTTTGACGATTTGGCAAGTTGGTGTAAATATGGCAGTGCAGAGAGGTATTTTGCTGATAGTTTTCTAAAAATTCAGGAGTTTTACCCCTTTGATGGCAGCAAAACTGAAAAACAAGAGTTTTTAAACAGTGGTTCTTTTGTAGATTCTTGGATTTTTGATAAAATCTATCCTAGAACTACAGGATATGCTAATTTTTCTTCTGATAATGTAATTACAATTACGTCTACTGGTGCTATTTCTTCGAAAACAATCAACATCGTTTCAAATCCTGAATATATTTATTTAAAAGGGGGTCCTAATCTTGGGGATGCAAATTCCTATCTAGGGGCGAATCTTTTTTCCGAGGATGACGAAAGAGCTTCGAATCTCAGGTTTGGTGGGAGTTCTGGGAATTATATAGAATTTTGGTTAAAAAGGGGAATTACTGGTAGCAATTCTGAAGTGGTCTTTAGTTTAAATGACTATTATTCTCAATATTTTACAATTTTATTGAACAACAGCGGCAGCAGTGCTTTTAGTATTGCTTCTGTTTGTTCTGGCTCGGCAAGTCAAAACGTAATTGACCTGACAGGATATACGGCTGCGCAAGCATTTGATAATAACTGGCGACACTATGGGTTTAAGCTTTCTAATCATGCGACTGCAAATACATTTACCATAGAATTTTTTGTTGGAGATGATTCTGTTTCTTCTACTACGGGATCTGGTAAGTTTATTGATTGTGTAAATTACGTACACGCTACCATTGGTGGTTTGATTGGGTCTGGTTCGTTTGCTACTGGTTCCGGAAAGCTTTCTGGTTCTTTGGATGAGTTCCGTTTTTGGAAATCTGCTAGAACAAACGAAGAAATTGGACAGAATTGGTTTTCTACGGTAGACGGCGGGGCGAATACCGATGACGCTAGTACGGATATTGGAGTTTATTACAAATTTAACGAAGGAGTTTTTTCTTCTTCTAGTATACATGCGACAGATCGAATTGTTTTGGATTATTCTGGTCGCCTTTCTCATGGGGCTTGGTCTGGTTCCTTGTCCACGAGTAGAAGCACGGGTTCTGCTATTGACAGCTATTTCGGCAAAGAGACAGAATATAAAGAGCCTATTTTATATTCTACCAACCCTTATGTTGCTGCAAAAGCAGCGGAGATGGCGAACTCTGGTTCTATACATGATGTTTCTAACAACTCTTGGGTTTATAACGATATTCCTGGGTGGATTTTAGAAGAAGATCAAGAACAAGAAGACTACTCTCTTAGAAATCTTACTCAGATAATAGGTAGTTATTTTGATCATCTATATCTGCAAGTTAATGCGGTTTCATCTTTGAATGATGTTCATTATTCCAACGATGATGAAAAACCATATCCATTTAATGACAAGAGACTGGAAAGTCTTGGAGTTAAGGTGCCGGATATTTTCATAGATTCTACTTTATTAGAATCTTTGATTGGTCGCAGCAACGAAGAAGATTTCGAAGAGAAGATTTATAACGTTAAGAACAGAATTTATGAAAACATCTATAACAATATTACAAATGTTCTCAAAAGTAAAGGAACAGAGAAGTCGGTAAGAAATCTGATTAGATGTTTCGGTACAGATGAGGAAGTTGTTAAGTTAAATCTATATTCAGACAATACAGAATATTCTTTAAAAAACAACACAACGGAAACAGCAAGAAAAGTAAATCTTCTTTCTCTTGACGATGCTGATAATTTTGGAGTATCCTTAATACAGGCAACCAGCAGCTTGACAGACGACGATTTAGAATACATCACGGGCTCTACAGGGTTTAATTATATTCCATTTACTCTTGAAGCTGGCGTTGTGTTTCCGAAGAGAGCAGACGTAGACAGCGAGCTTTTTTATAGCGCCCCTTTTGTATCTTCTTCTTTGTTTGGTATTAAAAATTATAGTACGAACAACAGCATATTTAAAGTTTTATTTGTAAAGGAAGCAATCGACAGTAAGAACGGATATTGGCTTTTAACAAGTAGCGTCTTTTCTACACAACTTACCAGTTCTGTCTACAGTAATGTTTACGATAATGAATATTGGAGTTTTGGAGTCGGACTTTATCCAAATTCTCAAGATGCCTCGAATATAACTTCGACTACATATTGGCTAGATTTTTATGGTGTAAATTATTGCGGAGACATAAAACAGAATAGTTTTAACGTGTCGGCAAGTATTAGTCAAGTGTTAGCAACGTCTTCTTTACAAACAAGCAGACGAATTTATGCCGGCGCAGCAAGAACAAACTTTACTGGAAGTATAGAACAATACTCTGATGTAAAATTTGCCAACATAAGATATTTTCAAAAAAAGCTACAGACAGAAGAGATTGACGCTCACGCTAGGGATCCGTTTAATTATGGAGTTTTGAATCCTTCGAGAGAGATGGAAAAAGAAAGCAATCTCCAAGAATCCCAGGCTTTGGCATTAAATTGGGAGTTTGGAACGGGTAGTCTTTCGGCGCTTACCTATGGCGGGATTTCATACTACGGCATTAACGTAACAGATTATTCTTCTGGAAGCTATGTCTATCTTCATAATGGGAGTGTTGATAACGTTGTCGAAAGACATTATCCTGGTATTGCAATCTTTTTTACTTCTGGAACAACTCCGCAAGTTAGAGAACACATTTTAGCGGGTAGGCAACAGCTACCGGAATCTCTTTCAAGCGGGGATATGGTTAGTATTCTTTCAAATGATGATGAATATTTTACAAGAGATTCAAGACCTGTAAAGTATTTTTGGGCTTTGGAAAAGAGTATTTATCAAAACGTTTCCGAAGAGATATTAAAATTTTTTGCTGGAGTTGTAGACTTTAACAACCTCATTGGAGAGCCTGTTAACAGATACAGAGAAGAATATAAGTCTTTAGCAAAGTTAAGAAAGATTTTCTTTGAGCGTATTGGGAATACTCCAAGCGTAGAAAAATATCTTAACTATTACAAATGGATTGATTCTTCTATTGGCCAGATGGTGCAACAGTTAATCCCGGCAACTGCTGATTTTTCAGAGGAAATGAGAACGGTTGTTGAAAGCCACGTTCTGGAGAGAAACAAGTATCAAACTCCGTATCCGACAATGGAGTTTAAGACAGAAGAACCCGAAGCACACGCCTATGGTGTGAACGAACTTTTGTATAATTGGGGAGAAACCCATGCAAATCGTCCGCCGCTTTTTAATACAGTCTCAACACTTTATCCAGCTACAGAGAAAATGCCTTATGAGGCGGTTTATTTAACAAAAGGATACGTACCGGAAATTAGTGGCAGTGGAATCCACGGCTATTTATATCATAACACGACCTCAGACCTCGACAAGATAAAAAGAATTTATTTAAATGGTAACAATTGGGTAACGGGGGCAACAGAAGAAACATTTTTAATGAGAGGATTTGTTTCACACGCAACGCAGAACATTTTTTTGGCGGTTTCTACGGCATCTTCAACGGGAGACGATATATATACGGCTGGGGCAACATATTATGTAAACTCTGGTTCTGGCTGGGTGAAAAGTCCCGAGACTTTTGGTTCTCAAAAGAAGAGCCCCCCAATTTACTTATCTACGATAGATGCGTTTGTGACAAAAACTTATAATGCAGCGACATCTTCTTTTTATACATCTTCGAATGGATATACTTGGGGAGAGGTTGTGGACTCTAGAGAATCTGGGCTTTCTCCTAACAATGCAGCTTATCTCCTTTTTCATCATGCTGGACTAAACAGACTTTATTTATTTGCAATAGCCACCGAAACTACAGTTGATGTAAGATATACTAATCCTGTTACGCTTGTCCCAGCGACGACATGCACTGGGCCAAGTAGTTTAGACCAGAATGCTGGTCTTCGTGCTGTTGATTACTTTAGTGATAATAAAATGGCTTTTGTTATGGACAAGGGCGCCCAGGATTGGGGAGCTAATTTTTATTTTTATACATCTTCACTAGACGGCAATTCTTTCGGCTATGTTAATGAAACTGGATATATCCCGTACGGAATTGGGGTAAGGTTATTCTGGACTCTTGCGGCAAATAAAGATAGAAGTAAGATGCTTGTTTATGGGGTAAACCAGGGCACTACTTACGGATATACTAACATGGTATATTTAATGAGTAGAGAGAGTACCGATTTGACTCTTATTCGTTATGACACATATAACTGTAGCGTAAACTCAGAATGGATTACTAATCCGTGGGCATTCGTGGATGAAAATGATATATTTTATATCTGTAATGCGTCTGGGTCTGCTGGTGCCGAAAGTGTACAGATAAGCTCTTCCGCTGATCAAGGACTGACCTGGGGTAATTCAACACATTCTGTAGTTACTGATTTAGATGGTACTGCTGATATGTGGCGTTGGAAAAAGCAGAGAGCGGAAGGAGGCTTTTCTGAGATAGCTTCTGGGGACCCCAGCGTAAATTCGAATAAAACACAGTTGAAATATACTATGTTTTCTAATGTTTCTGGTTCTACTTTTGCGAAGAGGCACTTTTCTGTTGTAACTGAACCGTCGAGCACCTATATTAAAACTTTAACTGGCTCTTTAAACAGCTCTCCTTTTACCTCTATAGAAAATATAAAGGTAAGTTCCTCTACTCATCAGTTTTATACCGTCCCTTCGGGGTATAGTAGCAGCATTGCTACTGGACATGAGCCAGATAGAAAGAATATTATTGGGAATTATTCTCACGACTATGAAATAGTTAATGTCTCTGGAAGATATAACCAAAGACCAGATATGGTAGCTTCTGGTGCACACAATGGGGGTTATTTTGTTTCTGATTTGGGAATGGTTCCGGCAGAGATATATACATCAGGGACGGTTGTTGACCATTATGACATAGTTACAAGCAGTGTGGTTGCTGTTAGCAGCAGTGATTTTTCTTCTTGCGCATATCAAAACCTTAGTTATTATCCGGATGAATATGAAGGTCCAAACGGTGAAGTTAGTTCGAGTACGGGGTTTTCAGCGGATGGTGTAGCGCTTACAACACATGGAATGGCATATCCAGGAGATTTTTGGTTTAATAGCGGGAGTGTTTTGTGGGTAAGAATAATTGCTAGAACAGCCGACTCTTCTTCTTATCCATGGATTTATAGTTTTTATGATTATGGGGAAATTGCATGGGATATTCCTTATTGCTATTTCGATTTAACTTCTGGCTCTGGTGCGATTGGAAGTTCTTCTGTTGCTGTGGTCACAAGTTCGATTACGGAGCTTGGAAATGCTTTTTATGATTGTAGATATGCTTTTACAGCGACGAGAAATGTTGGGTTAGCGGATTCTAATTATGTTAAAATTTATTACGCTCAAGCAAGTGAAGACTATTCTGTTACGGGCACAGCATTAAGGCTTGACCAATTCATACTTCATAATGTTTCTGTTGATGTTTCAGGAAGTTCTTCGATACCAGTGTATTCTTCTTGGACGTCTTCTTACCTTTCTGGCGAAAGCCCTAACAACTTTGCTCCCTTTAAAGGAGTCGATAAGTATTGTTTTAGAACTCTATTTTCTTCTCCTGGGGAAAAGAAAACCTTAACCAAGATTTGGTTAGATCCAGTTGCAGAAGAGCTTTCTACTCACAATGCGCAACCCTTTAGAAATCTTGAAGTAAGACAAGAATATGATACAAGCCTTCAGCTTCACATGGTTTCTGGGGGTCTTTCTACTACTGGAGTTGCGAATGTTCACAAGACGAACTGTAATCCGCTTAGAACGGTAGTTGTGAATCCGACAGAAATTCTGCAAGAGCGATACGATAACGGATTTGTTTCTCACCAAATTCCCAGAAGTATTTATGGATATTCGTGGATTTCTGGTTCGACAACGCAACCCACAACAGGTAGTATGGTGCTGGAGTTCCAAGAAGTTAGTGGAACGACTAATCTTGTAAATTGGGTTGGAACGGCTTCTTTAAACGTTAGGACAAAAGAAAACGAAATTAGTACAACTACAAATACTTTAACTCATAATGCATCGTGGCAGACGGGTTCTTGGAGTCCTTATCAGTGGGCATCTTGGGAACAGATACGAGCAGGAGAGGGTCCTGTTGCAAGGGCTTTAAGAAAAGAAAACATCTATTCTGTTGAAGATCCTTCTAAAGAAAGAATTTTTGTTGACTCCCAGGGTAGAGAAAAACATTTTTTTGACAATAGGGCAGATTCTTTTACGAATTATTATGAGCCGGTTGTAACTTGGAATAAGCCAATAACTCATATTGTCGAAGATATAAATAAAAATATTGTGTCTTTTACATATCCATATAGAAACCTAAAGGAACATTTTGCGAATCAGAAACTTGCTAATAGATTGAACGTTGGGGAATGTTCTATACCAATCTATGAAACTTGTTTGAATCTTTATAAGTTGGGTGAACATAAATTTGTTTCCATTTATTCGCCAGAGATCATTTATCCGAAGCATGAAAATGTCGGATTTGATATGATTCATGCGAGAAACTATTACGATGACTCTACTTCTTCTGGAATTAAAGGAAGCGATAGAATTACTTTCTGGAAAGACACAGAGGACGACAGAACGCAGAGCAATTTTGTAAATTCTCTTGGGTTCAACATGGGGATTGGTTCTGTTTGGGCTCTGGAAGATGGTTCTGGAAGTTCTCCTTATGGCGAGCTTGCTTCTATGGGCGAGACAAGAACAAAAGATTTAATTGCTTATGGTAGAACGGGGATTCCGTCTCTTCAGTTCTGTTACGATGTGTATTTATCTGGTTCTACTCTAAAAGAAAGTGGAACAAACTATACTGCGAACTCAGAGTCTGGGATTAATCCGTTTTATAATTCTTATGACAAATATTCTGATGAAATTAGGCCAATGGGCGCAAGATATACTATTTTACCAGAATTTAGAATCTCAGAGCACATGGGGTGGTATATTAATGAAGCTGGTGGGGATTTCAGAAAGAAAAACAGAGGTATTTTAACGGCAGTTGGTACTAATGTTTCTTCTAGTATGTATAATTCTTCTAGAACGACAGCAAATGAAGAGTTCTATAAGATTTATTCGCACTCAGATATGATGAAAGCATTCAATGAGGTTTACGACGATCACAAGAAGCAAAAAGATAAAGTTCGCGAGTTCTCGATGACTTTCCGAGGGATAAAAAAACTACTTCCTTATAACGGTTTTTATCCTGTTCAGAGGTCTGTACAGCTTGGTAATTTACTTTCTCAATCGTATGCACCATATATTTCTTGGGACACAAACAAGTCAAATAAAGAGTCAGCAATTCAGAGCCTAATTCAGCCGTTTTATGCTCCCGGAATCTTCTACAATACAGTCAAATCTGGCATTGCTGTCGATTGGCCGATTATGACAGGTACGACTGGAGATGAAGACGATTTTAGTGTGAACTACTATTCAGGAACGATTAAAAATTATTCTGGTTATCGGATGCCGTTTGAGTCGATTATTGATCCTTCTTATGCTCTTCCTCTTTCGAGCAGCAATAACAGCAGCAGAGAAGGAAGAATGTATTTGCTGAGTCCGGATTATGAAGAAACTTTAGTTGCAAAGTTAGAGCAAGAGATTACAGGTACAGCGAGTTCTTTGTTTTCTTATGATATGAAACTAGATAGAGACAATTCGCAGTTTGTTGTTGGTACATTTAGAGATACTACAGATCCTACTGGAAGCGTACAGGTGTTCAATTACACTTCTGGTACTTGGACAAAACATTCCGATCTTATTCCTACGGGGACCATTGTGTCGGGAGATAAGTATGGTTCTGCTGTTGCAATTTACGGAGACGAGGCTTTTGTGGGTTCTTATGCTTCGGATATATCCGGGGAGACAGGGGCAGGACGTGTTTTGTATTTTAAGAAGCAGACCAACATCTGGCAGTGTGTTCAAGAAATAACAGCTTCTGATTTTACTGGTTCTGGTGTTTTTGGGAGAGCGCTAAGTTTTGATGGTACTACTTTGGCGGTAGGAGCAAACATATATGGTGGTGGGGATACTTTAGAGGGGAGGGCTTATATTTTACAAAGTGGGTCAAGTGGTTATGTAGAGGTAGCAGAGTTTTCTTCTTCTGTGGAGCCCGACGACGGGGCCTATGGCGGGAAAGTTTTAGTAAGTGGAACCTGGGCTTTTGTTTCGGAATATGGCGGTGCGGGTACACCAACAATTGGGAAAATTTATATTTATAAAACCAACGGGGTAGACCCTTGGTCTTTGCTGCAAGCGATATCCGCCAGCGATGGGGGAGCAGATGATTATTTTGGCGTTTCTGTGGCAATTTCTGGAACAAAAACTTCGGTTGATGGGTATGGTAGCCAATTGGCGGTTGGAAGTTATTATACTTATGAAGATGGTCAGCAAGCGGGTTCTGTTTATCTTTATGAATTAGATTATTTAAGAGGGTGGATTGAAAAACAAAAAATCGTTTCTGGGGAATCTGGAACAGGTGATCTCTTCGGGGCTTCAGTAGATTTTTGTGACGGGTTAATGATTGTAGGGGCTACTGGGCTTGACGATGCGGCAAGCAATGCGGGGGGTGTTTATCTTTATGAAAAGGAAAATGGTTATTATTATTTTCGGGAAAAAATTTCTGATGGGTTTGCTGCTAATGACGTTGTGGGCTCAAAGGTTGCTGTTTCAGGTAGCCAGCTTTTTGCTGGTGCACATGGAGCGGACAAAATTTTTATTTATTCTGGGGAATATGTTGGTTCTGCATATCCATTTATTTCTTGGGATGGAGAAAATAAAACAGATTATAGTTTAGCTTCTAATAACTTTTTTGCTGAGTCTTCGAGGTTCTTCCTGAAAGACGAGAAATTTACATCTTTTGTTTCTAAAAAAGAGTCTGAATTTAAGACGATGCAGTCTGGAACTACGTATTATATGGATTTGATTCTGGCAAAAGATGGAATAGATATGGTAAGAAGCTCTGATGATAATTACCAAGGAAGATACTTTGGTCCTCCTTCACTGATTTATAATTTGACAGAAGTATCTTCTTCTGATTTTGCCAGCGCAAGTTTAACGAATGATTTGATGAAAAAAGATCCATCCTTTATTCAATTTACTCCTCCGTATTATTACGGAGACTCTATTTGCAGAGTCTCTTTCTTGGCAGACGATACAAAGAAATATACTTTAGATGAGATTTTAGCAGGATTACAAGTCGAAAGTTACGATAGAGAAAAAGAAGAGCTTTTTAGAGGAATTCATAGAGATTTAAGAACATATAAAGATGTTATTCTTAATTTTGTTAATACAAAGCTGTTTACTAGCGGTACGGTTTTTACTAGTATAGGAGATTACACTCCGTTTATTAATGCGGATGGTTTTTTTGCCGCTTATGATGTAAGCGGGAACGAGATTGCTGTTCAAAGATTTACGGGTTCGACATCGGTAGATGGAGAAATTATTATAGATTCCGGAAGCGCTAGCAGAAGGTCGATGTCAGCACAAGCTTTCTTTAGGGCAATTAATTTATTGCCGGTAGATGTTACAACTACATATGTAAATACATCTTCTGGTGAGTTATATGTTAGAGATTATTCCAATAATCAAAAGTTTGGGTACAGGATTTCCGGAACCAACTTGGCCGGCAGTGCTGCCTATCTGGAGAACTTAAAACCAGAAATGATTATTTCTGGTAGTGATTATGACAATTTTGATGGGTTAACAGTAGAAAATCTTCTAAGAGATAATTTCTATACGTATAGCACAGCTATAGTTGATTCTCTTTGGTATCAGATTTACTCTTTGTATAAAGATTCCGCAGCATATTCTGGTTCAATGCCGTTTGTGTCTTCTGTGGACATTTTTGGGAAGACAAGAGAAAAGGTAACAACTTATTCTGTGGGACAAGAAACTGGGGCTAGGACAACAGAAGATTCTGATTCTACCTCTTTTGATAGATGGGTTATTTCTACAAGATACGAGTGTCCCGTTCTGCATGTAACGTCGTCAAACAGCAGCCAGGGTTCTTCTGTGTGGTCTAGTTATGGACAAATACCGACAGGCTCTGCTGGTCTTTACTTAAAGATAGAAGATAGTATTCGAGGGATAGGGCAGACGACAAAGGTTGTACCAGAGTATCAAATATCTTTTGCTAACAGCACCTCTGATATTACTGTAGGTTCTTTGCTAGACGTTTGTGGTTTTACTCCGTCTAAGAAGAGGGTTGGCGAAGTTGCTTCGTTTAAGAAGTTTAAAGAAGCTGTTGTTGCAATACCGTTCCTTGACGAGCAAAGGACACAAGAGCCGGTAACGACCGAGATTGCTGGAAGGAACTTCTTTAAGATTTCTCGTCAGAAGCTTGAGGAGCAGAGGAGAAGGGTTTCTGAAGGTAGAATGGTTGTTGAAGAGTCAATGAAGCAAAGAAAGACAACTAGCATTACCAGAATGGTGGAAAAGATGAAGAACTATATTATTCCACCTGAATTTGACTTTGGTACATACTCTGATATGGAACCGTTTGCAATGTATATTTTTGAAATTGAGCATACGTTTACAAAAGATGACTTGGCTTTGATCTGGCAGGGTTTGATGCCGGAATCTTCTAGAAGAGCAGAAAAAGTAGAAACCTCTATTTCTCATCCGTTTGACGAATATGAGTTCTTTAATGAAGAGGGAATTCCTGAAAATACACGGTGGATGGTGTTTAAAGTAAAACAAAAGGCAGAGAAGAACTACTTTAAAGTAACAGAAAACAATAAAGATGACGACAGATTTATTTTTGATTTCCAAGTTGGTCGTAAGGAACCGGAATATTCTTATAACTGGCCGTATGACTTCTGTTCCTTGGTAGAGTTGGGAGAAATAGAAGCAGACTTAATTATTCGTCCTTCTATCGAGCAAATTCAGGCTGAAGGAATAAATGTTCCTAGAGCAGATAGCATGGCTGGAGCAGAGACGGATTCTGATGGTGGGAAGAAAAAGGAAATGGACAATCCTCCGCAGAATATCGTTGTTGCCTCTTCGGAAGAACAAGAAGGTCCGCCGACGGTTGGTATGTTCGAAAACTTAGGAGATAAGAGAAGGAGATGAAATTCTTAGAAAAAAAAGAAAGAGTAATTGATTTTAAACTTACTCCTTACGGTAAATCAGCTCTTGCGAGAGGTGAATTTCGTCCCATTGGATATGATTTTTATGATGACGATATCATATATGATGAAGATTACGCTTCTTCGGCAGACGAAACACAGAATGCAATACAGGACAGGATTTTAGAGGGCATCGAACGGCTAGAGGTGCAAACGATTTTTTCTGGGAGAGAGACACAAATCTCTAGAAAGGCAGAACAGATACGGTCTGAAAGCCAAGGACAGACTTTTTCTGATAGGCCGATTGTTTTGTCGGAAGACAAGAATTATTTCATGGCTCTTCCCATAGGGTCTTCAGATAGAACCAGAGAGTATTCGCCTGCGTGGAACATTGTTATGACAGGAGGGGAATTTACTGGTTCAGTATCGTATTTTTCTTCTTCTTATTCTTCTTTGGTAAAAATACCTCAGCTTACAACTAAAGATTATAATTATGATATTGTTATCAGAAAGGGAAATCCTCCTTCAATGGAAGAGGGTGTTTCTAGACCGAGTCAAGGAGAGGTTGTATATTCTGACGATATGTCAAAAATAAAAATGTTTGACAATCAGTTTGATGATGGTTCTTTTATAGAAATAATTGGGGATTGTTTTCTAACTGACATTATGGAAGAAAACGTAAGAGATGAAAAAGAGAATTTTGATTTGGAAGTTTATATAGTTGAGTCAGGTACTAGTGGTAAGGACGTGTTGGTTCCTCTTAGTTTCGCTAAAAAACAAGAAAGATTTGTCGATGGGATCTTGTTGGACGAGCAAGAAGTTTCATGTGAAGATATAAAAATAGACTCATCTTTTGTGGAGTATTATTTTGATGTTTTTGTGGATAAAGAGATAGAAGAAGTTAAGACAAGTCCGCAAAAAACCGAGAAGTTGCGTAATTACAAAGGAAAGATTGGGAAAATATGCCCAGAGGACTAAAGAATGTCTTTTTTTGAAAGTAATGCTCTAATTAACAACCTTATTCCCAAGATAGTAATAGAGACTATAGAACTTTCCGATAGAAGAAGTGCAAGTAATTTCATTGAAGAACCGCACATTGTAGTTGGCGGAGAAGGACTGATAAGTAATTCTGAGGGTGTTTTGAGGGTTAGGGTGGTTCTGTCTCTTACGGAAGTTCTAGACGAAGTAATGTCGCAGATTTTTGATGGGCAGGACTTTAAAAAATATCTTAGTGTTGTTGTTCAGCAAAGACTTGGGGCAAGAGATAAAAACAAAACTCTCTCTTTGGCTCAAGGCACCAAAGACTTTTCAGCCTACAGTGTAGATTCTGATGGGAATGAAGTAATAAAGTTGATCTATGATGTAGAATTTGAGAATACCGAGAGGGATATAAAAGATCTTAGTATCTTGGTTGTTCCTATGTTTAATGACCAGGCTTTTTCGGAAGACTTTGGGTTTAGACTAGGACTTGATCCAGAATTGAGGAAAAATTTTTTAGAAGAGAAAATAATAAAAGACTCTATTATCGTTTCTAAAAAAACGCAAGACTTTAGAATCTCCGAAAAGATATACAAATCTGAAACGGACACTTCGGATGTTACAAACATCTTGAATCAAGAGGTTCTTAAGTTTGATCGTGGGGCTTCGACCTTTAATGTATCTTCTGCATGTTCTTATGTGACATCTTTAAAGACGTCTAGAGATTATGTTGGTAACTGCAGATTTTTATTTGGAGTTGATTATAGGAACTTTGTTTCGGACAACTCTCTTTATGGCAAATTCTTTGAAAAGGAGATTTTTGACGGCCCTTCGACCTTTGGGAACTACTTTAAAATTCTTTCTTTGAAAGTCTTAAGAAGGCGAGTAGAAGCCGTTACTTCTCACAATAGAATTAATTCTCCGGAAGAAGGATTTATCGTTTTTTCAGATGATCCGAAAGAGATAACGGTAGCTTTGTCGGGAGAACAAGAGTTCAAAAAGTTTATTGCAGTTGATGACAAAGACGGCTCTTTGAGAGAAGTAAATCTGTTTTTCCAGTCGGAAGACTTAACTGACGATGCGAGATTTTTTACAGGGACAGATAAGGTAATAAAAGACGAAACAAACGGCATTTATCAATATGGAATAGAGATGGTAGTTGAAGATAAATCGAGAGAGATTTTTAAGGACTACTACAACAAGCTTGAGAGTGCTTATAATGCTTTAAAGAAATATCTTCTTGTTGCAGAGATTACGGGCAAAAGCAGACTTCTTTTTGCTATTGATGAGCCACATATTGTAAGAGAAGACGAAAGAGCAGAATCATTAGAAAACATTCGTGGTAATTACGATGTTTATTCGAATAAGTTTACAGAAGATTTTGCGGATTCTAACATACGGAGATATTCTACTCATCAAGAAACTGCCCCCTGGGTTGAGTCGATAGCACAATATCTTGTGGTTTTAAAGAGATTTTCTTCTATAACCGACGAGAGAGCAAAAGAACTTTCAAGAGGGTTATTTGACCTCGTTCACCCTAGAAAAGCCAACCCAGACAGCATTAGATTTGTAATGGATTTAATTTCCACTTTGGCAAGAGAAATATATTCAAAAATTGACACCATAGGGGACGTGGTTTTAGGTGATGGAACAAGAACAAACCCGCAGGGTGTTATGTTTAAGCAAATTGAACTAAAAACATGGTTCAAAGACGGAGTTTTTAACGCAGATACTGATAAAGTTTCAGGATTTGACTACCTTTCAATCACGGGGGACTTAGAACAAGAGGCAAAAGACAGAAGTCTTGGGTTGCGAATAATAAAAAGCGGAGATTATGAAAAGAGAGCTAAGGCAGAGATTCATAAATACTTTGCCACAGAAAACGAAGATATAAACATTACTGTTGACGGGCAAGTTATATCTTCTGGGGATTCTATAGAGAGCAAAAAATATGGGGTTTTGTCTCCTTCGGTTGTCCGGACAAATAATCCCGGAACAACTAAAATCCTAACTACTGTGAGTTTTTATCCGGGAAGCGATTTGGCACAGCAGATTGTTGACATGGAAATAACAACGGTTCATAAAAACTCTTCCGAGACAGAAAATACGGTTGTTTCTGACGATGGAGCTGCTTCGGATTCTGAGGCTGCAGCAAACAATAATGCTCAAATGGCAGACATTTTATATGTTGCTGGAGTTACGGTGAACGATGTTTTTTCTTTTGGGAATTCTTTCCCTTCGCAGGAAGAAAGAACAAATAAAACAACTCCAGAGAGCAAAGACAGCACGCAAACATATAGGAGCGAAGACACAGAAAGTGAGAAAATAGATCCTTCTGTTGCCGACGAAACTAAATGCGCTCTTCCCAGGGGAGTTAAAGATAGAATATTGGTATCTAATCCCAATCAGACAATGTATACGATGATTAATCAAATGGATATGACGGCCATGGCATATGGGGCGGCGGCTCCTTCTACAATAGCTATGGATAGACCGGATCATAAAAAGATTATTTCTGGGAAAGGCAAGGCGGAAATAAAAGCGAATACTATTGAGAATTTTGATTTAACTCTACAAGATAACATTGTCAATGTGGCAAAAAGGAATCCTTATGCTGCTGCCGCATTGACCAAGAAAAGTTGGGAAGAGAGTAAGAATATTTCTACTTCTGAGATTTTAAGAACTTTGCCCAATCAGATAAAGAGCTTGTTTTTAGGCTCGACAAATCCCGAAAGAGTTAAGACGGTTTGGGCGGGAAAAAGCTCTAACATGGCAAATCCGATGAGGAATTACTCTTCTCCAGACTCGAGTCTTTTTAGAATGAACTATAATATGCTCGGCGTGATAGAGGTTTTTGAGGGCTTTGAGAAGACAGAAAATTCCAACTCTTCTATTAAACACGAGAAGTGGTCGATGTTGGCCATAGAGTCTTTTAATAATTCAGTTGGGAAAGAACTTCTTTGCAGAATAAAGCCATATCAGAATGAGATTCTGGGCCTTACCAGAGAACAAAGACTTGAGCTTGGCGTTTTTAACGAATATTTCTTAATAAAGCCGGAAAGAAAAACAGTTGTGCAGCCTCCGCCCTCCTTCCCTCCTACGGAAAGACCAGAATTAACTCCTGCGCTGCCTACGATTGTAGAAGAGACGACTCCGCAACAGGCGGATGCTGAAAATTATGGTCCTTCTCCTGGAGAATTCTTTGGGAATCAAAACGAAGAGGAAGAGGTTACTACTCCGTTTGAGGAAGGTCTGGAGAACGGTACAATACAATCTACCATAGGTGACGTGGAGGTTGCGGGAGAAGAAGAGGTTACTACTGCTTTCGAAGAGGGTATAGAAGAGGGTACAATACAATCTACTATTGGGGACGTACAGGTTCAAGAAGAAGAATTTGTTCCCCCCTATGCGCAGACTGCAGAAGATGCTGAAATAGTTTCAACGTTAGTTGGATTAACAGTGGAAGAAGAAAGCGCTTTAGAACAAAGAGCGGCAGAGCTTGAACAGCAAATGAATTCTAGCAAGAGAAGGAAATAAAAATGGATAAAAAGAACAATCTCCAACCTGGAATTCCTTCTATCATATTAGACGAATATCGTTCTGAAGATGAACCAATTGCGTTGAACGATTCGGGGGAGCCGGTTGCTCCTTCCGGGATAGGGATTACAACAACTCCTAATATCCAAACTGTTACCATGGTAGAGCCCGGCCCGCAAACAGCTTTTGAGGTTTGTAAGTGGTATGATGTCTTACCAAAGAGTGAATTTAGAAGTGGAGAAGACTTTTTATATGCTGATTGGGCTTCATTTTTGAATTCAATAGTTTTTAATCAAGAATACTATAATTTTGACTTTGTTTTGCCTCGACCGCAAAGGGTTACAGAGAAGGACACATCAAATGTTGTTTCTCCGTACTATTATTCTGCGAAGTCACAATATAACTTCTTTGTAGATGGATATGAAACAGCAATAGAGTCTGTTCCGGAAAGACTGCTGCCAAATTCTTATGTGTTTGATATTCACAGCTATTCTTCCAAGGTAAATAAAAGATTTGAAGCTTTGATTACTCTTTCAAAAAATATTGAGTACAAAGTTAAGAACCCTACTGGAGAATATTTTGATTTATACAAGAAGAAGATTGCATCTTATGCTTTAACAGAAGCGGCAAACATTGTTGGCGACATGTACAAGAACACAATTTTTCCTCTTGCAGATATAGAAGGATTTATGTCTAGGGAAACAGATAAATGGTCTTTCCCTATGTTTAATTCTGTTGATTTTTCAACAGATGTGTCGACTGAAGTGGCAGAGCTATTGGCAAAAACGGGTCTTATGAACATTTTAATGTCTAATATCTCTTCTTGTGTCGAAACTGGTAATTTTTTTACGAATCAGAGAATGAAGATTAGTGGCCAAGACGTTAATTTAAGGTCTTTTAACATAATGGTTTGGTTTGACGTTCTAAAAAGCTTATTGGATGGCGACGTGGAAGATGAGATATTTAGAACGTTTTCTGGGAAAGAAACAGACACAACGTCTTACATAAGCGAGAGAGCGTTTAGAGAGGGGATTTTTGCAGATCCTAAATATAAACTAAATTTTTCTGTGTCTTTGTTTTTGTTTGCGAAGAAAATAGAATACATTTTAAAAGACAGAGCAAGAAGCTTTTTGGACGTCTTTAATAAACAGAAAGCTCCCTCTGAGACCATCCTCTATCGTATTGAAAAAACAGATAGCGAAGGGGTAATACAGAACTATTATTTGCCAAACAGCAACAAAATTGACATTTTAAAGTTTGTAGACACTCAAGTAAAGTATGCAAAGAGATACAAATACAAAGTATATGCTTATCAATTCGTTTTGGGTACAAAATACAAGTTTTTTGATGCTCAAAATAACGGTACAAGTGGAAGAATTTGCGTGCAAGATGAGACTGTTGTGAGAATTTTAGAGGTTCCCTACTTTGAACAGGAACTAATGGTTTATGACGCTCCGCCCGTTTCTCCAGAGGTTGTTTTTTGGCCCTATAAGGACATAAATAACAGAGTTTCTATTGTTATGAACGGCGGTTTGGGCACAAGAGAAGAAAAACCTGTGATTTTGGAGATTTCCGACGAAGAGCAAGAAAGAAAAATGCGAGAAGTTCAGGAAATTCCTGAGAAAGAAGAGAAAATCACGTATTCGTCGGATGATAATGTTGTGCTCTTTGACATTTATAGAATTGAAAAGCATCCAGAAAAATATGAAGACTTCAGAAACAATAGAGTTTCTAGGGTTTCTACTTCAATTTCGTCTATAACCAACGACAAAGCGACCTCTGCTACTTTCAAAGATGAAATTGAGCCAAATAAGAAATATTATTATGTGGTTAGGACTGTGGATGTGCATAGCCATGTGTCCAATCCGAGTCCAATTTTTCAAGTTGAGATGGTAGATGATGGTGGTACTGTTTGGCTTTTAACAGAATGTGTTGAATTGAAGAAAACCGCTGAAAGACAGAAGAGTATTTCCTTCAGGAAAAAGCTTCATATGGTTCCCTCGTTGAAACAGGTGCTTGTGGATCTTGAAAAAAACGGCCTTTCTGGAGTTGAAACTGGGTTTGCAGCAAAAGATATCGTTTTGGGGGTAACAGAAGATTCTGTTTGGGGGAAAACCTTTAAAATTCGTATTGTTAGCAAGCAATCTAATCGAAAGATAGATTTTAATGTATCTTTTGTTCCGAGATTTGATCGGAATACGACAAAAATAGAGGAGAATAAATAAAATTCTTTGATTTCTTCACTATTTAGAGGGAGTGAGACCCTTTTTAAGAAAATCTCAAGAGGAGAGAATTAATGGCGTTTTTATCTAGCACTGGTAACATTATTCTTGACGCTGTTTTGACCGATGCTGGCCGTAAGAGGCTTGCTAGAGCGGACGGAACCTTCAAGATTGCAAAGTTTGCTGTTTTTGATGATGAAATAGATTACAACGATTATGATAAATCGCATGCGTCTGGTTCATCTTATGTTGATGTAGAGCTTTTGACTACTCCGGTATTTGAAGCCTTTACAAACAATACGTCGGTAGCAAAGTCTTTCTTGGTTAGCTACAACAGAACAAATCTTTTGTATCTCCCTATAGTTAAACAGAACGATCAAGATGCGGCTTCTAAAAAACACGCTTCTGGTAGTTATGTGGTCGCTGTGGACGAAGATACAGAGACGGATTTTGCTGGTGTGCAAGGATTTTTGTATGGTTATACACCGGGTTCTGGTGGTGGCATCGTAAGAGTAGATCAGGGTCTAGATACTACCGAGATACCTCCTACTTTTAGTCTTGAACCGTCTTTAGTTGAGACTCAATATATTATTGAAATAGACAATCGTCTAGGATATGTTGTAGATAAGAACGATGCTAAGCAGGCTGCTGTTTCTTATATCGACGACGACAACATCGCTTCATATCTTTTGACTCTTGGCAACGATGTTAAGTTTGTAAGAAAGAACGAAACGACTGATAGCAAAGACTCACAAGTTATTTCAGGTCCAAGAGGAACAATTTTAGAGTTCAAGCTTCAGGCGTCAATCGAATTGAACTCCAGCACTTATCTTTTTACTACAATAGGTACAACTGGTACTGGTAGCTGGGCAGGTTATTATTACATTGACGCAAACGTTAGAATTACTGGTGCGACCACCGGCTATAGTGTAGATATTCCAGTACGGTTTTTGAAGAAAGTATAAGCTCTTAATACGGAGAAGAATAAATGGCACAAATTTATAAACAGCTTACAAGTAATGACATTGTGACGACACATACATTACTTCACGAATCTGTACCTATCACTGGTACGCTTGTTAGCGGCAGTTATAGCGGTACAAACATCGAAAGTCCTTCGCATGGAAGATATCAAAGAGTATGGGATTATAACTATGCTTCGGCTTCTGCTAATCATCTTTTTGATATTACTTTGTGTCTTTCTTCTGGTTCCACGTACCACAACTTAATTGGTACGGATTCTTTGGCAACAGCAAAGATGAATATGTATGATACTCTTGCTCAGGTTTTGATGGGACACGATGCAACTGGAAGTATTTTAGATTTTGATGAAGACGGAAATCTTCTGGCGGGCGGAACAAAGATTACTGGTTCTTATGCTCTTTGTTTCTCAAGACTTTTGGTCAAAGACGAAATTAAAAAAGGTTCCTTTAACATGTACCTCGCTTTGAGCGGTACATATGCAACACCGAGAGGTGGTGATTATGGAAACGTTTTGATTACAGACTCTGGCGCCGAAACAAGTTATTTCGTTAATTCTCCTGCTGGAGAATATGGTGTTCTAAACAGTGGTTCTACTGCGGTTGGTCTTTTATTTTACCAGGCTGGTGTTGCGGTGCTTAATGCTGAAAAGATTTTTATGACTTCTTCTGTGAACGGCAGTGTTGGTGTTCAAATGGATTCTTCAACGAGAGGAGTAAATTATTATCTTTCTACAGGCACCATAGACGCTGCTGCTTCTGCGCTAAGATATAGAATTAACAACATTACTTTCAACAACACTACAGACTTAAATTCTACTGTTGTGTTTTGTAGAATGGATCATGGTTCATTTAACTATTCTTCAAACCCAACATATCTTTCCGGGTCAAAGATTCGCACAAAGAATGTTGCGGCAGATGCTCCGGTAGCATATTACACAGGCATTGGTCTTTATTCGCCGGATAACGAACTTCTGGCTGTGAGCAAGATTTCTACGCCTTTAAAGAAAACTTCTGACACAGAACAAATAATTCGACTCCGGATCGATTTTTAAGTTTTTCTTAATGTTTTCAAGCACTTACGAAAGTGAAATCTCCCAAAATCCCCAAATTTAACGTTGCTCTCTTTTTTGCGGAAGGGGATAAAACCGCGACAGAAATAAACTTTAATTATCAACTTATTTTCAAGATAACGGACTATTATTGCGAAGAAGAGGAAAGAAAAAAGATCGTTCAAGTTGTCAGGATACTCTCCGCTCCCGATTACCAGAATCTTCAAGCTCTAATAACAGAGAAATCTCAAGGTCTTTACCCTTTTGTTTCCTTTGAGCTTTTGCAAGAGCTTTACAGCTTTTATAAAAAATGTCTCACAGAGTTAGTAAAAAATGATATAATAGTTTTTCACAAGAGTAAGTGGATTTTAAAAGAAAGTAATTTGTTGTCCTCTTTTCCTATCGGAAATAAAGAAATCTCATAGCCAAAATCACTTAATTCAGCCTAATTATTGAGAAAAGTTTTTCTTGACTTCTCCGGGAGAACAGGATAGGATGTCTTTAATAAGAGAGATAGTAAAACAAGAAGTTATTAACCTTTGGAAGGGTCGTTCAAAGAAGAAAAAGGGTAATCCTTTCGGGGGTATGACAAATCCTCTTGAAAAGGGTCCTTCGCTTGAAGGCGATGTTTTATCGGAAGAAGACAAAAAGAAAGAAGGCAAAGATGTCTAGGAAGATGTACGTTCTGCGTGGCGTTTCTGGTTCTGGAAAGTCCACAAAGGCTTTGGAGTTGGCTCCGAAGGAGAATATCTTTTCGACCGATGAGTATTTCATGGTCGGAGGTAAGTATTTTTTTGACTCTGGCAAGCTTTCCAAGGCTCATGCTTGGAATCGTGAGAGAGTGTACGGTGCCCTGAAGAGCGGGGTTTCTCCTGTGGTTGTTGATAACACCAACACGCAGTCTTGGGAGGCCGAGCCTTATGTGAAGATGGCTCTTGCTCATGGCTATAAGATTGAGTTTGTTGAGCCCGATACTTCGTGGGCCAAGAATGCGGACGAGCTTGCTAAGCGCAACAAGCACGGTGTTCCAAAGGCGGCGATTGTTCGAATGTTGCAACGTTATCAGCCGATGGATAAATTTAAGGCCGATTTGATCGGCAAGGGAGAGTAATAAAAATGGCAAAGTTTTCTCCTCAAGAGATTCGAGAGGTGGTAAAAGAAGTTCTGTTAGAAAATCTGCAACAAGATCCTCAAACAGAAAAAAACATTGAGAATGCGTATAATTCCGTTCTTGCTGCAAGACGACACTTAAAGACTCTTTTGAAGTACGGCGGTCTTGAGGCAAGAGATGAAATTTCTTCTTGGGTTCAACAGATTGAACAAATTGTTAAGAATATTGAGCAAAAAGCCAAGATTGCAGAAAGCACACAGAAAAATCCTTGGTCTGTTTGCAATACGATAAAGGAAAAGTAGGTCTTGATAAGGGTTTTCATGAAATAAATGAGAAAATTTAAAGAGAATGACATTTTCAGAAATAGAATAAAGACTCATCCGAAATATGAATTTTTTGTTCATTCTGGAACAACGTATTTAAACAACTATCTTGCGCAAGGTTCAAATATACCTCAAGGCTCTATCTCTCTTTACGAAGAAAACATAGATAGAACGGCTGCGCAGAAAATATATCCATTTATCATAAAGACCGGCAATCTTACTTCTTTTTCTACAGTATCTACTTCAAAATATAATGAGTATGCTTATGGGACAACGATAACTGGGTCGTATCCTTTGACATCTTCCATAAAGATTACCAATCATGCTCCAAACAGTTCACGTCCTTATATTAATGCTCTCAAGAATACAATAAATTATTATGGCTATCTTAGTCCTCATTGTTCCTATTCTTCTACTCTTGGGGATTATTCTACAGTACAAGTATCTGAGATCCAGCTTTCCTCTATTTTTTATGGTAGTTCCATTAAGAAAGGTACAGTTGCTTTAAAGTTTTATACTTCTGGCGCTGTTCTTAATGAGCTGTATGATAACGAAAGAGGAGAATTAGTTCAGGCGTCAGGTTCTCAATCTGGTTCTGTTGCTGGAGTAATTTTATATACGGAAGGGATTATGTTGCTGACTGGTTCTTGGGCTTTGGCAACAAATCACAGTGAACCATATTACAATTCAACAAATTATAATCCGTCTTGGAAGTATTTTGGAGCATCTGTTCCATCTTCAAGCTATGGAGTTGAGTTTGAAGGAATTAATTACGTCGATGTGATTACGATGTATTGTCATGCTCCTCCTGGAGAATTAAATCACTCTAACAACGCTACATATATTGAGCATGGGCAAACGGAATTTTATACTTCTGGCAGTAAGACTTTTTCCGAAAACCAGAAGCTATCTATTAAGAATATTGTAAAGAGTCCTTTTGACGGAGCGGAAGCGGATTTTGAAAAGACAGTATATATTTCTAAGATTGCGGTTTTAGATCAATATGGGGAAATACTTGGTATCGCCAAGTTGGCTACTCCAATTAAGAAAGAAGAAAGTAGAGGTCTTTCTTTTAAGTTGAAGTTGGATATATAGAGGAAAATTCAATGAAGATAAGAGAAATAGTTAAAGAAATATTGAACGAAATGAAAGAAAAACGTCCGGAATTAAAAAGACTTGGACAAGAGCCGATAATAACAGCTTCTCCAAAATCTTCTGTTCCTTCGAGAAAAGACAAACTTGATAGAATGAAAAACCCTTCTTTTGCAGACAAGATTAAAAAGGTTGTTGGTCTTGTGGAAGAGGAGAATATAGAAGAAGAACAACAGATTGATGAGGGGTTTTGGGATAGTCTTGAAAACAAAGTAACTAAAGCTTTTTACGGTGATGAGTCCGTTAGGCCCAAGAAAACAAAGAAGAAAAGCTCTCCCAAACCCAAGAAACCAAAAGAAGAAAAGCCAGAGGAGCCTGTTGCGGCTGCTGCACCCGAGCCTGTCAAAGCTCCAGAAGCCCCAGAACCTGCCAAGACAAAGAAAGAAAAAAGTCCTCCTGTTTCTGCTGCAGAATTAGAGCCCGAGAAACCGGGAGTTTTTTCTAGAGCGGTAGGTGGGATAACAAGCTTCTTTAGAGATCGACAGAAGAAATTCGAAGATGTAGAAAGAACGAAAGACAGCATTGCACGCAGGATAGAACCCAGTCGTCCGGGGTACAACGAAGAACGAGAAATGATTTTGGAGTTTGTAAAGATACAAAAGAAATTAAACGAACTTAAGCTGCTGAGAGGGATTAAAGAAAAAGATCTTATAGACGTATTCGAGAAATACTTTACAGCAGAAGATGCTTTATTGATAAGGGTTTTGAATTATGGAGACGTTATTTTAGAAAGAACCAGAGACCACGACTATAAATCTTTAGACCAAGAAGAGTTTTTGAGGGCAGCAAGAGAACAATTAACCCCAGAGATATTTAGGACGGTTGAGGACTTATTGGAGGCTTCAAAGAAAATAAGCAGACGAAAAGGTCAATTTAGAGGTGAGACGAATCTTACCGAAGAAGCAGAGCAATCCCCAGACCAACTTTTAAATAACGTCTTGACAAGAATGGAAAATTTTGATAAGATGTTGGCTCCTTATAAAAATAATGTTGAGGAAGCCATGAAAAATATCACCAAAGGTCCGGGAGATATTGGGATTGATAGATATGAGCAGGAACAAAATAAATATCAAAAAGAAGAGGAATACCTTGAGCGTCTGAAGAGTGATGCCTTGTTGCACGGACAGCTTTTGATGGATAATTTTTCGGACTTTCAAAAGTTTATGGACTTTGTTTGGTGGAACGACAACGTGAGCGAAAAGCTTCGTAGAATGGTCGAAATTAACTTTGACCCCGAGAATTACGACAGCAGCAAAGAACAAGAACTATATAAAGAGTTTCAAGCAAAGTTCCAAGACAAAAACTTTAAAATGTCTTCTTTGGGAGAAGTTTTGTATAAAATCTATGAGACATATGTTGAAACATATGATTGGAACAAGCTTATTTCTTATTTAAACGATTATTGAAATAATGTTTGAGAAGTGGCAGCATTTTCTGAAAGAATCGAAGCAAATGGAAGACTTTTATAAGAAGTTTAAGGTTTTTCTTGTCGGCGGTTCTGTCCGAGATTCGTTGCTCAACAGAGCATCACACGATGCGGATTACGTTGTTGTTGGTGCTACGCCACAAGACATGTTGGATGTTGGGTTTTCGCAAGTAGGAGCAGAGTTTCCTGTTTTTATTCATCCGAAGACGGGAGACGAATACGCCCTTGCTCGTTCGGAGAGAAAATCAGGAGAGGGGCACAAGGGATTTACTACGAATACGGAAGATATCCCAATTGAAAAAGATCTCGAGAGAAGAGATTTAACAATTAATGCCCTTGCTAGAATGATGCTTTCTTCTGGGGAATATGGTGATATCGTTGATCCATATGGCGGCAAGAAAGACATAGAAAATAAACTATTGAGACACGTTTCGGAAGCTTTTGAAGAAGATCCTCTTCGTGTCCTGCGAGTTGCGAGATTTGCAGCGCAACTTGATTTTTCCGCTGCTCCCGAGACAGAAGAATTAATGAGCAACATGGTTGGTCGGGGAATGCTGGACTCTTTAACTCCGGAGAGGATTTGGAAGGAGACGGAGAAGGCGCTATCTTCTGACAGACCAGATAAATATTTTGAGGTCTTGGCAAAGTGCGGGGCTTTGGACAGGTTTATGCCAGAGCTTTCAAAGCTCAGAGGAGTTCCGCAGCCGCAGCAATATCACGGGGAAAACGACGCTTGGATGCACACGATGGCTGCTGTAAGGGCAGCCAGAAGCATCACCAGCGATCCTGAGATTATTTGGGCTGTTGTTAACCACGATCTTGGGAAGGGAGCTACTTCCAAGGATGTTTTGCCGCATCATTATGGACATGAGATGGCGGGAATTCCTTTGGTTAAGGCGGCAAACGAAAGATTAAAGGTTCCTTCTTCTTTTTCTGATCTGGCTGAGATGTCGACAGAAAATCATATGCGGGTTCATATTGTAAAGAAGATGAGACCGGAGAAGGTTGTTGATTTGCTTTATAGAACCGACGCTTTTCGTAAGCCGGAAAGGTTTGAAAAGTTTTTGAGAGTTAGCGAGGCCGATGCACGTTCGCATAAGGGTCGGGAGTTTGAAGAGGGAGATTTTATCCGCAATGCTTTTGAAGTTTGCCGAAAGGTGAGCGCAAAAGAACTTGTTGACCAAGGATTTGTTGGGAAGCAGATTGGAGAAAAACTTCGACAAAATAGAATTGCGGCGTATAAGAATTATCTTCGTGGAGAGAACAAATAAATGAGGTCGCTTGTAGAACAAATTGTACAAGAAATTTTAGAGGGCTCCGGAACATTATTGGAAGACAAGGTTTCTTCTTTAAAGGAGAAGATTCCCGAGCAAACAGAACTGATCGACTTCTTTGCCTCGAAGGATCCAACAGGCAAACAGAAATACCTCGAATGGGCTTTGAAAAGAACTCTTCAAGGCAATGAAAGCAAAGAGCTGGTTGTGGATGCGTTCCTCAAGTTTGATCAGATTGGTCCTCGGCTGGAAAAGAAAGACATCAACCAATACGAATCTGCAGAAAGAGTCTTCGACGCAATCAACTATTACGAAACGGTGCAGCGGAGCGAGAGGTCAAAGGGGAAAGAGAAGAAGAAAACAGCGTATAAAGCGGCCGAGAGCGGAGAGGGGGAAAAAGTTCCCACAAAAGCTAGTCATTTGTCTTTGGAAGAAATTATTTTGCAAGAAGTATTAAAGCACAAAGTTGATGAAATGGCTTTGTCAAACCTGGAGAGTGTTGACGATCCCTTTGCCGAAGAGCTTATTTCTGCTTTAAGAAAAGGGAAAAAGACAGCCGTTGTTTATCATGGAACTTCAACCAAACATTTTTGGAGTATTATAAAGAATGGGTTTGTTTTTAGCCCAGAGAGAAAAAACTGGGAAGGTACATCTCCGGGAACATATTTTTCTTTTAACATAAGAAGGGCTGCTGAATATACTTTAAAGCCAGTTGAAAAGGCTGGTGGAGAAGCGATTATTTTTGTCTTGGAACTTCCTCTTAAAGAGCTTGAACGAGATTTGGACGACTCTGATGCTTGGGATAAGAACACTCATTTCCAATCTGTTGTAAGAAAAGAAATACAACCAAGGATGATAACTGGTGTTATTTATCCTGTTCGTCCATTTGAGAGCGGAGAAACTCCCGAGACGCCAATTAAAAAGTTTATTGCTCAGGTCCAAAATGGAAAGATAAAAGAGATTCCTCCCGACGAGGAAGGAACAGAGGGGCGCTTTAAAAAGGCAACTCCCGAAGAGATTGAGTGGGCAGTTGTTCAATATGTTCAAGACCTTATTCAATATACCTCTTTTGATATGCACAATTTCGGGCAAGAGGGAGTAAAATTAAACTCTTTGGTGCTTAGGAAGGTCGTTGAGGAGGGGTGGCCGAAGATTAGTGCGTGGACTGGAGAAGATTGGGTCAAGTATTTAGAGTCTGTTTATAAGAAAAAAAACGAAGAAGAATACTATAAAGAGCAGAGAGAGTTTACAGTTCCTCTTTGGAGAGTGATTAAAAAATATACAGCAGATATTGAAGCATTTAACAAGTTTCGTCTAGGAAAGACGAAATAAAGGAGAAAGTGAATAAAATGTCAGGTGATGATATCCGTGAGCAAATTAAGGAAATGTATCGAGAGATTATTTCCGAAAACCTTGGTCTTAACAAGTTGTTGGAACAAGATGCTCCTCCGGGAAGAGAAATTGATCGGAATCAGGCGGTGATGAATGAGAAAATTCAGGAATATTACGAAGGTATTCTTGATGATCAGAATGAATTCTATGACAACGTAATGATGTATGTCTATGAAAACGGGGAACAGATGGGTCTAGATAAATACCCAGAGTTTCCAGAAGACGGCTCTGATTTAAACAAACTAAGCACCTTTGAAAGTAGAATGCGGCAGAGTTTAAAATCAGCAGGGAAAAAGAAACTACAAGGTCTTGCTGGACAAATTCAAAATCTGACTCTTCGTGTTGCTACAGCCATGGCCAACCAAGACCTCCAAGAGGTTTTGAAATAAGAAAGAGAAAAAATGAAAATTATAGGTCTTGATGTAAGTACATCTATTACTGGATGTGCTGTACTAGATGAGAATGGTGACGTATTAGAATCAGCGGCTTGGAGAACCGAGAAGCTAGAGGGTCTTGAAAAAAAAGCAGACTTTATTCACGACCAAATAGATAAACTTTCCGAGAAATACAAAGGCGATTGTATAGTTTATATCGAAGATTGTGCAAAGAAGTTTTCTTTTGGTAAGTCTTCTGCACAGACTCTGCGTATTTTATCTCAATTTAACGGGATGATTACTTATATTTCTCACATGTATTTTAAAAGAGTAGAAAAGCTTACTCCCTCAAGAGCAAGAAGCCTGTGCGGAGTAAAGGTTAAAAGAGGAGAAAACGGAAAAGAGAAGGTATTTGATTTAATCAAAAAAGAATCTTGGTTTTCTTATAAAGAAACAGCGAAGGGCAATCCGGAACCAGGCACCTACGATAGGTGTGACGCTTTGATTATGGCAAGAGCGGGTTTAAAAGAATGCTCTCCTCTCAACAAATAGAAATTCTTAAAAACGTTTTAGGCGAATACGACTTAAAAAAAAGAGGCACAGAGCTATATTTTTATTGTCCATATTGCGAACACTATAGAAAGAAATTTGCAATCAACATTGAAAGCGGCAAGTTTCATTGTTGGAAGTGTGAAAAATCTGGGCATTCTGTAGAAAAGCTTGTTTGGAGATTTGGCGATGCAGCAAATCGACAAAAATGGGAAGGTCTATCTGGAGGGTCATTAGATTTTGATTTGTGGGAAGAGTTTTTTGGGAAAGAAGAAGAAAAAGAAAAAGAAGTGTTTCTTCCCGAAGAATATATTTCCCTTATTGGGAATTTGAATTCCCAAGAGCCAAGAAAATATTTGTCCTCTCGCGGAATAACAGAAAAAGACATCTGCTTTTATAAGATTGGGTACTGTAAAGAGGGGGAATACGCCAACAGAATCATATTTCCTTCATTTGATAAAGACGGCAAACTTAATACGTTTGTTGCCAGAGCATACAATAGGAAGCCGTGGCCTGTTTATACGATGCCAGAGATAAAGAAAAAGAAGATCATTTTTAATGAACTTTATCTTGATTATACAAAGCCAATTGTTTTAGTAGAGGGGGTATTCGATGCGATAAAAGCCGGGAACAATTCTGTTCCTCTTCTTGGCTCTTACTTGAGAGAAGATTATGCGATTTTTAAAAAGCTATTAAAAGAAAAGGTTCCGTTTGTTTATTCGGCTTTAGATCCAGATGCGGAGGAAAAAGAAAAAAACAATAATCTTCTTTTAAAGAGGCACGGAATCGAAGTCAAAAAGATTGATATTTCGGGGTATAAAGACCCAGGAGATATGACAAAGATGTCTTTCATTGAAAAGAAAGAAAAATCTTTTATTATTGACGACGTTTATTATTTAGAAAGGGCAATAAAAGGCGTTTAAATGAAAGTAGCGACATTGGCTGATACGCACATTCATAACTTTAAGTTTTTTGAAGAATACCAAGAAGTTTTTGAAAAAATCTATGCTTCTTTGAGAGAAGAAAAACCAGATTACATTGTTCATCTTGGGGATCTTCTTCATACAAAGAATCAAATCAGTCCTGAAGCAATTGAAATTGCAGCTAACTTTCTTTCTTCTCTGTCCGACATTGCAGAAACATTTGTGATAGTTGGCAACCACGATTACAACATTAAGAATCCTTCTCGACAGGATTCCATTTCTCCTATTGTTAGTGCTTTGGGTAAAAAGAATCTAAGAGTTCTAAAATATTCGCAAGAGATTTTTTTGCAAAATAAGGTTGCGCTAAACGTGTTCTCTATTTGCGATCCGGAGAATTGGAGGCCGGAACCTTCAAATCCTGACTTGATTAACGTTGCTTTATTCCACGGTGTAGTAAAGGGTTCTTGTACTGAGTTGGGCCATTATTTAAAAGATGGTGACATAGAGATAGACGACCTTAAAAACTTCGATTATGGCTTCTTTGGGGACATCCACGCTTCTAATTATTGTCTTGAAGCAGATGGTAGATTTAGATACGTTGGTTCAACTGTGCAGCAGAACTTTGGAGAGCAGGACAATAAGGGATATCTTCTTTGGGATATCGAAGACAAAAGAAAGTTTTCTGTAAAGCACATTATTGTACCTAATCCCAAGCCGTTTGTTTCTGTTATGGTAACTCGCGGCAAGATGCCGAAGCTTTCTTTGAAAGAAAACTCGAGACTTAAAGTCTCCTCTGATGAGAGAATCCCCAGCAATGAGTTTAAAGAGATTATAGACTTTATTAAACAAGAGTATAAGCCGTTTTCTATTATTACCTCCAATGGTAAATCGGAAGCGATCAAATTCTCTATTAAGAAAGGCTCCGCTTTTTCTGAAAACATTAGGGATTTGGCGGTGCAAGAGAAGTTTATTAATCGCTTCTTGGAGAAAAAGAAAGTTCCGGAAGAGAACATAAAAAAAGTTCTAGATTTGAACAGAGGTTACAATTCGTTTAGCGACGAAGATGAAGTTGTACGAGGAATACGATGGAAACTAAGAAGACTCGAATGGGACAATTTGTTTAACTACTCTGAGGGTAATTATATTGATTTTGACAAGTTAAAGGGGGTCGTTGGACTTATTGCAGGAAACAGATCAGGAAAGACATCTGCAACAGAGGCTTTATTATATGCTGTGTTTAACAACATATCTAAAAACAGTAGAAAGTCCTATAACATTGTCAACCAAAACAAAACAACAGGTCGTGCCTCTTGTGCCATAGATGTTGACGATAAGACCTTTTTGATTAATAGGAATATCGTTAAGAAGTCCGAAGAAGACAAAGAGGCGAAGACGACGGTTGAGTTTATTTGCGAGGCCAAGGATGAAGAGTTTAACACTCTGATAGAAAAGTCTCGTGTTGAAACCGATAAACACATAAGAAGATATTTTGGAACACTTGAAGACTTCATGTTGACTTCTTATTCATCTCAGTTCGAATTTCTTACCTTTATAAAAGAAGGATCAACAAAGAGAAAAGACATATTAAATAAGTTCTTGGACCTTGACTTTTTGAAGAAGAAGTATGAGGCTTGTAAGGATGATAGCCAGGAACTAAAGTCCCACATTAAAAAGAACGAAGGTCGTAATTTTGGCGAGGAGATAGAGGAGACAAAAAGAAAGTTGTCTTCTAATCTTGACGAATCGGAAAACATTATTTCTTTGACGACAGAGCATAACAGAATGCTGGAGGTATGTTCAAGGCAGATAGCTGAAATAGATGCTTTTGTTTCTTCTGTATCGTCAGAGGTTATAAACGGAGAGGGGTTGGAGCAGGAGGTTCTGTCTCTTGTGGAAGAAAGAACGGCGCTGGTGAAATCTAGAGAGGAAACAACAAGACTAATAGAGAAGAAACAAAAAGAAAAGAGCGTATTGGAAGCCTTTTTGTCGATGAAAGACAAGGGGTTGTATGAGAATGAGATTGTTCTATTACGTTCACAAAAGACCCAGCTTCAAGCCTGCGAGAAAGACAAAGAACACGTTATAAAAGACATTTCAAAATGCGAAAAAAGAGAACGGCTTTTGACAGAAGTACCTTGCGGAGAGTCTTTTAAAGAATGCAAATTTAAGACAGATGCTTATAGCGCAAGAGAAGAGCTTCTGAGACTCAAGAGTGGTCTATCTGTTTTGGATAAGCAGATCGCAGAGCTTATGGCCCAAGGAATAGATGATAATCTTCGCAAATGCCAGGGTTTTCTGGAAGAAATTAACAAGAATACGATCAAGAAACACTCTTTGGACAAGGATATATCGGAATTTGTGGCGAGAGTCGCCAAATATGATTTAAAAATCCACGAAATTGATTCTAAAATAGAGAAGAATGAAGCAGAATCAAAGAAATTCCAAGAGAACAAAGAATTATTTCTGAAAATTAAAGAAAAAACGAAGAAAAAGACCGAAATCGAGCTAAAAAAGAAGAAGAATGCTGAGAAGCTGGAAGAAGAGAACAAGAAGCTTACGGCCCTATACCGAGAAAGAGGCTCAGAGGAACAAAAATTAAAGAGTTTGGAGCAAGGTTGGGTAGAATTGAGAGCGGCAAGAGATAAGTACGCGATTTGTGAGTATTATCTTGAGAGTATGCACGTTAACGGGATTAGCTATGACATCATCCGAGAAACTTTGCCAACAATAAATGAAGAAATAAACAAAATCTTGTCTAATATTGTTAAATTCAATGTTATTCTGGCGACAGAGGACGATAGGCTAGAGGTTTACATACAGTATCCGAAATATTCGGCCAGGTTGATAGAAATGGCTTCTGGAATGGAAAAGACGTTGGCAAGCTTGGCAATTAGATTGGCTTTGATAAAGTCTTCTTCTTTGCCGCAGCCAAACTTCTTTATTATGGATGAACCGTTGGTGTCTTTGGACTCAGAAAACTTGAATGAGTTTTCAAAGGTATTTGAGTTGTTGAAGGAACAGTTTGACATTGTTCTTTTGATTACACACATTCAAGAGCTTAAGGATGTTGTTGATCATCAAATCTCAATTGATAAAATTGATGGTTATGCTCACATAGAGGTATAAAGTGGAAGCAGTTTTACAAAAAGTTTGGGTTTTTTTGAAAAGCTATTGGTATGTTCCACTGATTGCTGTTCTTATTGTTGTTGTCGGCGTTGTTTCGAGGGAAACAGCAAAAGATTTGTGGGTTGCTGTGAAGGAAGCTCACGATTCCTACAAGAGGGAGCGAGCGCAGCTTAACGATCTTGATAAACAAAAACGAGAGAAGAAAGAAAAAGTAGAACAGCAATATTCTGCTGTTGTTAAGACGCTAGAGGAAAAGGCTAAAGTTGATGTAAAGAAGTTGGACGAAGGCAAACAAAAAGAAATTAAGGAGATGTCTGAGAAGTCGGAAGAAGAGCTGGCAAAGTACCTTCAAAAGGAATTCGGCTTGGTTTACGTGAAAAGGGTGGACAAATGAGTAAGATTGTTTTTTTGAGCTTATTTGTTTCGTCTTTGGCTATGGGTCAGACCGACCCTGTTTTTACTATTTTGAAAAAAGGGGAAGCAGCTCCGTTTGAAGGCTATTTGATGTCTAAAGAGGCAGTAATTAAGATGTCTGTTGATAAAAACTATGAAATCTCGAAAAGGGAACTAGAAATAAAGCTTGAAATGGATAAAGAACTTAAGCAGAAGCAGTTCGAGATAGATACTTTGAAAATAGAGGTTGAATCTCTTAAAAAAGAAAGAGATCTCGTTTCGGATGTTAAAGAAAAAGAAATTGTAAAGTTAAATGATATTATATCGAAAGCGCCAACAGATTATTCCTACGCTTGGTTTGCGGGTGGGACCATGGTCGGGGTGATCACGTCTGTGGCAATATTCTGGGCGGCTGTACAAACTGCGCAAAATTAATGTCGATTATCCACGAAAAGCTTAAAAAAGACCCTCATTATCTTTTTAAACTTGAGCAGGAAATTGCCAAGAAATACGGCCAAGATGCGATTAAAAGCCTCCGAGAGTGGGATGAGGGAAAAGACGAAGAATATCATCAACAGATTAAAGAGATGTATGACAAGTGGAAAGAAAGACAAGAAGCGGGCGAAGTGCTCGAAAATAACGGATATTTAGTCAAAGGAAAACTATTTAATAAAGAAGCGAGAACTTGTCGTTTGTGCGGCAGGCATTCGTTTTCTACCGAAGATGACCCTACGTTGTTTCGGTATAAGGTTTGTGCAGAGTGTTTTGATAAGAAGGCTTCGAAAATCTTGCGAGAGGGAAAAATCTAATGGCTAAAGATATTTATGAGATTGTGAAGGGACTAAATCAAGCAGCATCGCATGCTGTTCCGGGAGCCTTGAATAAAAAAGGTGAAGTGAGAGAAGACCTTCCCATCGGTGGAAAAAATGATGGGTTCCGGGTTTCTTTTTCCGGTAACAAGATGCTGGTAAAGCTTCAATCGGAAGTGACTCTTGATGAAGTTTCCGAGAGAGAGAAATTTCTTAAAGAAGTCTCAGATAAATTTGATGACATTCTAAAATTTCTCAAAAAAGAATATAAAGACATTACAGGCAAGAGCATTGCTCTAAAGCTTGTGACAAAAGAAAACCCCTTAGTTCAAAGTCTTTCTCGTCTACGCTCTTGGGTGCAAGCCCAGAGAGTTTATGAGATTTCTGGTACAGAGACAGAAGAAGTTCCAGAATATGGTAGAAAGATTGATGAGTCTCTTGCGAAATTTATTCACGAGAACAAAAGGAAACCCTTTTCTGATTGATCCCTAAGTCTAAGCAAGAAGCAAAGCAAGAACTAGAGCATTGTAAGCAAGATCCTGCTCACTTCATTCGAAATTACGTAACAATCTCGCATCCTGGAAAGGGATATATTCCCTTTATTTTATACGACTTCCAAGAAGAGCTATTATCAGACTTCTTAAAGTTCGATAAGAACATTATTTTAAAAGCTCGACAGTTGGGCATTTCAACATTAGTTGCGGCTTATGTTGGTTGGCTGCTTTTGTTTCACCGTGGGAAGGATGTTTTAATTCTTTGTACAGATCAAAAAAAGGCAACAACGATTTTACGTAAGATTAAGATTCTTATGGAACGCTTGCCGAAGTGGATGCAGGCTTTGGCGGTTACAAAGGCTGACAATCAAACCTCGATTGAACTGGTAAATGGTTCTCGTGTGGTTGCCTCCACCACGACCAAGAAGTCTGGTCGTTCTGATGCTCTTTCTTTGCTTGTAGTAGACGAAGCTGCGCACATTGAGCAAATGGAAGATGTTTGGACAGCTATTGAGCCTGCGACAACGGTTGGTGGAGGGCGTTGTATTGCTTTGAGTTCTCCTAATGGGGTTGGAAACTGGTTTTATGATGTTTATTCCAACTCACGAGTTGGGAAAAACGACTGGCATTATACCGATTTGCCGTGGCAAGTCCATCCCGATAGGGACCAGAAATGGTTCGAGAAGGAAACAAGAGAACTTTCTCCACAACAGATTGCGCAAGAGTATTCTTTGAGCTTTAATTCTTCCATCAATACGTTTATAACGCCCGAGAGAATAAAAGAAATGTTTGATGGGACCAGAGAGCCAATAGATAAGGCTGGTTTTGATAGAAATTATTACGTTTGGCAAAGACCGATGCCCAATAGAAAGTATTTTATTTCCGCAGATGTTGCAAGAGGAGACGGCTCTGATTACTCAGTTTTCCACGTATTTGATACAGAAACGATGTATCAAGCTGCAGAATATCAGGGGAAGCTGCCGACAGAAATGTTTGCAGAGCTTTTGTTTAATGTTGGGATGGAATATGGATTTTGCATGGTTGTGGTGGAAAATAACGTTTATGGAAGCGATGTTCTGACGAGAATGATTGAGAGAGAGTACCCCAATCTTTACTTTACCAGAAAAACCACAATGGAGTATGTGGAACACTACGCTGCGATGGGGCGAGAAGACACAATACCGGGATTTGTTACTACTGTTCGTTCAAGACCCTTAATTCTTGCCAAGTTGGAGCAGTATCTTAGAAACGGATTTGCTTCAATTAACTCTAAGCGTTTTTGTGGCGAGTTGGAGACTTTTATTTGGAAAAATGGTAAGCCAGAAGCGACATCTAAAAGTAATGATGATTTAATTTTAGCAGCAGCAATTGCCTGCTATGTTCGCGATGTGGCTTTGGTAGCCGATCAGAAGGGAATAAGTGACAAAAAGGCCCTTTTGGGAGGCATTTTGTTATCTACGGATGCGCTAGACACTAGAATTCCAGGAATGCGAGGTTACGACAGGAATAAAGACCCGTTTAAAACCTCTCAAAAAAGTGAAACAATTGGCGGTCTACCTTTGAGGATTTTTATGGGTTAGGTTCCATAAACTATAAAAAAAGGCAAAGTTTTCCTCTAATTATGATAGACGCTTAAGGGCGAGGTTTTTCCATGGCGAAATATAAAAAGTCTATGTCTTTTAAGGGCAATCCCAAGAATCCGGAGTCGGACCTTTTCAAAAGGCTGACAAGGTTCTTTTCCGGTCCTATAGCAGATTATCGTTCTCAAGTTCCAAGAGAACTAAAGCGAAGACAACTAAAAAAATATAAGTTTACTAATTCTGCTGGTGGTGATTTCGCAAAAAGCATGCACAATCCGTTTTCTGCTTTGCAAACGGAATATATGGTCAATCAAGACAGATTGATGCGCTATGCCGATTATGAACAAATGGAGTACATGCCTGAAATAAGTTCTGCTTTGGACCTTACTGCAGATACCATGACTACGTTTAATCACATGGAGCCGATTCTAAGATTAGATAGTCCCAACCAAGAGATAAAGTTTATTTTAAAGGACTTGTTTTACAATATTCTTGCGGTAGAACAGAATCTTCACGGTTGGTGCAGATCACTTTTGTCCAAGGGTGATTTCTTTTTGTATCTTGATGCGGTCGAAGGGTTGGGCATTAAGAACGTCTTGGGGCTTCCTGCAAGAGAAATGGAAAGACTAGAAGGTCTAGACGAAGATAATCCGAGTTACGTTCAGTTTCAGTGGAACACTCAAGGAGCTACCTTTGAAAGCTGGCAAATGTGCCACTTTAGAATTCTTGGGAACGATAGATATCTTCCATATGGAAGTTCTTTCCTTGACGCATCGCGTCGTATTTGGAAACAGCTTCAACTATTAGAAGACTTTGTTATTTCCTATCGCATTGTTCGAACACCAGAAAGAAGAGTATTTTATATTGATGTAGGAAACATTCATCCTGATGAAATTGAGCCTTATATGAAGAAGGTTCAAACAGAGATGAAGAGAAGATTTCTTGTGGATGAGAACACAGGAGAGGCTAACTTAAGATTTAACCCTCATAGTATAGAAGAGGATTACTTTATTGCTGTTCGAGGAGACAAATCGGGGACAAAGATTGAGTCTGTTCCTGGCGGCCAATTTACAGGTGATATTGAAGATATTGAGTATCTAAGAGATAAATTGTTTTCTGCTTTGAAGATCCCTCAATCTTATCTCTCGAAGGGGAAAGACGGTTCGGCAGAGGATAAAACAACTCTTGCACAAAAAGATTTGCATTTCGCGAGGACTGTACAAAGATTACAAAATTCTGTAGTGTCTGAACTTCGCAAAATGGCAACTGTTCACTTGTTTCTACTAGGATTTACAGGTAGGGATTTATTGAATTTTGATATCAAGTTGAACAATCCATCGAAGATCGCCGAAATGCAAAGCCTCGAAGAGTGGCGCACAAAGTTTGATGTTGCAAGTGCAGCCACCGAAAACTTCTTCTCTCGCAGGTGGATTGCGAAGACGGTCTTTAATCTTTCCGATGAAGAGATTGTCCGCAACAACAGAGAGAGATTTTTTGATATGAAGCTGGATGCTCTTCTTGCCGAGCACGAGCCGCAGGAAGAGGGCGGAGGCATGGGGCTTGGCGGCGGGGAAGACGCTGGCGGCATAGATGATATTTTTGACGACACGGCAGATGAAAAAGACAGCGACACTGCGGTTCCCGGCAAAGAAGAAGATATTCTTCTTGCCTCTCCGGGGAAAGATGTTGGCGGCATAGGCGATCCCGCTGCCAAGAGAACAGAAAAACTCTTACCTGGAACAAAATATACGACTCCTGGGGCGAAAGGAAAGGCTTATACAAAGAGACACGACGCGAGAGAAATGGGCGCAAGACAAAGAAATATTATGGCTCTCACAAGTAGAGAAACGGCATCTAATACGCCAAGAAACGTATTTAAAGGACTTTCAGGACTGACTTCGTTATCAAGAGGGATTTTAGAGAACAAAGAAGAAGTGGAAGAAGAGTTTCTTCGCAATAGCGGAGAGATTCAGGATGTTCTAAGAACTCTTGAAAAAATTAAAGAAGATAAGAAATTCTTGAAAGAGGAAGTGAACAAAAATGACAGCAATGATGACGACGAAAACTAGTATGAAGCATAATAAAAAGAGGAATTCGGCGTTTCTATATGAAGTGCTGGTGCGTTGTCTAACTGCTGCCTCTCTCAAGGGTGACGATAGCAAGAAGAAAGTAATTGTTTCTCTTCTTCGAGAGCATTTTTCCAAAAGTACACTTCTTTGGAAAGAATTGTCTTGTTATCGAATGGTGTTTGAAGCGAAGGTTTTAAAAGAGTCTGTCGTCTCGCGAATGTTGGAAGAGGCCAAGAGAGAATATGATAAAATTTCAACCAAAGATCTGTTTGTAGAGCAAAGTCGCTTGATTCGAGCGGTCAATACAAAGCTTGGCTCTGATGTTTTTTCTGTATATGTTCCAAAATATAAAGAACTTGCGACAGCATATCAAATCTTCAATAGAAAAGTTCCTATTACAGAACAGATTCTTTTGGAAAATCGTTTAATTTCTGCTTTATGCGAAGACAAGAAAAAAGAAGAGGCTGGAGTTGATGTTGATGCTCTAACCTTCAAGATTCTTGTTGAAAAATTCAACAAAACTTATGATACCTCTATCTTAAAAGAACAACGTCAGGCTTTGAGTTATTATATTTACTCTGGAATAGATGGTGGAATAGAGTTGCGGGCTTTTCTGAACGAAGAAATTTCTCGTCTTCGTGAAGTAATTTCGAGTAATAAAGAAATTAATGAAGATGCAGCGATGAAGGAATCTTCAACCAAGATATTGGAGTTTTTGGGTTCTTTCAAAACAAAGAAGGATTATTCCGAAGAAGACTTGGAGAAACTATTTGAGGTGCAGGAGATTGTGAGAGAGGCTGAGACAAGCAATTCAGAAAAAGTAAGTCGTTCTGTTGCAAAAGATGTTGGTGAAGGTCTTGGAATGAGTTGGTCTGAATATAATTTAGACGAGTTTTATAAAGGTATGAATACCGAGCTGGAACATGGCAAAAAAGATCCTCAAACCAACATCACAAGCGACAATCTAGAAGAAACTGGGAAAATCGCTTTAGCTCATTTGAAAGAAAAACCAGATTATTATACTCTTCTTAAGAAAGTTGAAGGCAAGAAGGAACAAAATTAATGGCTATCAAAGTAACCGTTTCCAAGGACGGCGGAACACAGCCGGGACAACAAGAAAAACCGAAGGGTCCGCCTCCTAAGTTTCCCATTCGCCTTCGTATTCGTAAGATGTTAAATGGCGATTTGCTGATTATGGATAGTGAAGATATCGACATTATTCTGATGAGAGCAAAGAAAAAGATTCTTACTCTTCCCAAAGATCAACTTACGGATGAGGTATATGATTGCCAAGATAGATTTTTTAAATTCCTTTCAAAAAAGGGTGTTATTGACGCTAGCACAGTACAGGCAGCAAACATCTTTGGGTCAATCGAGGGGAAAATAATGTCCTCCGATGATGATGCAGAACAAATAACTCTTTTTGCAATAAAGAAGTTTCTTATGTCAGAGGAACCGTATGAGGAGATGAGAGAGAAGCTCCAAAGAGAAGAAGAATTAAGACTTACAGACCCGGATCCTTCAACAGAAGAGGGGGAGGTTCCCCACGATCCAAACAAGGGGAACATGCCCAATCCTATGATGGGGATGAATGGTTCTGGAAATGGCTATTTTTGGGAGAGTTTAGATAAAACTCAGGGAGATAAATAAGTGGAAAAAGAAATTCTCAAACAGATTTACAATCTAGCAAAAGAGATTGCATCTGAGACTTCGAACGAGAGAGCTGGCAAGCATGCTATGGCAATTTTAAGTCTTACGAAAGACCTTGCAGAGAAACTAGCTGCTGGTCCGAAAGCAAGACCCAATATTGATACGCAAGATGCAGCAGATTCTTCGGTTGTTCGGGGTGCGGCACAATACAATCAGCCCTATAAGAACGAGTCTCTGAAAAAGATGATTTCTGAAGCTATTCAAAAGTGGGCGAAGAAACACGGCAAGAAGAAATAATGCTAACGAATTTATTTATTTTTGTCTTGGCGACGTGGGGAATGACGAGCATTCTTGTGTACGGCCGCATTTTCAACGCAATAAGACCAAAAAATAAGTTCTTTCATTGCCCGCAGTGTGTTGGGTTTTATGTCGGGGTAGCTGTGTTTCTTTTCATGTGGTTTTTTGGAGCATCTTTTGTGGCGAATCTGTGGGTTGGATTGGCAACAGGCCCTTTTATTGCGTCTGCTGTTAGTTATTTTATGACAATGGTTGTAGACGACGATGGAATTAGATCGCATAAAAAATTAACTCTTAAGGGAGAAACAAGAAATGTTAAATTACCAAAATCCTCCAATAAAAAAGTGGATGAATAGAAGAGCGGTTGCGAGGTGCGCGAAAGGGTGCTGACGAGGTAAAAATGATGGCTAAGATATTACTAAAAGAGTTCTTTAATTTATGTCCGGATGGTCGGTGTGGGTTGGATCTTCTCACCGAAGAAGAACGGCATGAAGTAAAAAACGGGGCGATGTATCTGCAAGGGGTTTGTCAAAAAAAGGACACACGTAATCAAAACTCTCGTCGGTATCCCTCCGATGTGTTGGAGCGCGAAGTTAACAACTATTTGAAATTAGTGAAAGAAAACAGGGCGTTAGGAGAATGTGACCATTCGGAGAACGAAGTTGTTAATTTAAAAAACGCTTCCCATCTGATAACGAATTTGTGGTGGAAGGGGAACGATTTGTGGTGTAAGGCGAAGGTTCTGTCCACCCCTGCTGGACAAATATTGCGCTCTTTGGTTAACGATGGGGTGCAGTTGGGTATTTCTTCTCGTGCTCTTGGGTCTTTGAGCGAAGGTGGAGATGGAACAAAGATTGTGGGGGACGACCTCCAACTTATTTGTTGGGATTTTGTTTCTGAGCCTTCTACTACTGGAGCTTTTATGCATATTGCCGAAGGATTACAAAGAAAATATTATACAAACGTTGAAACAAAAGCTGATAGAATTAATAGATTGATCAATGACTTTGTAAGGGGTGCATAAGCATGGCTGCATACAACAAAGAAGATTTAAAAAGAATTATTAAACCTTTGATTCAAGAGTGTATCAAAGAGGTTATTTTTGAAGAAGACGGCATTCTGTCCAAGATTATTGCGGAGGCAATTCGGCCAATAGTTGACGCTCAAGAGATGTTGTTAGAAACCGTCCGTTCTTCTGCAGCAAATAAAAATGTTCCTTCTCCGGTACATTTCGGCGGAGAAGAAAGAAAAAGAAAGCTGGCAGAAACAACAGAGCCTCTTGGCTATGGACAGATGGCAGATGGTTTCCTACAAGAGGCAAAGAGTGTCCGAAGACCAAAAGAACAGCCAAGACAAAAAGAAAGTATTGTCGAAAGCCTTGGACGACAGATGAGCGTTGAGATGAAGAATCCAACTCCAGAAGCTGGCGGAGGATATAATCCTTTGGCCATGGCTCAAGCAAATGGTGCAATTCAGGGAGCGGGTGTTGATGTTGAGGGTTTGTTTAGTTTTTTAAAGGCGAAAGCCGGAAAGCAATAGATAGGTATTAAAATGGCAATTCACGTTCAGGTTGATTCGTATGCAGATGAGGGAAACGAAAGACTCGTGAAGAGGTTTTTGAAGAAATGTAAGAAAGAAAATCTTCATCAAATCTTCATGGAGAAGTGTTGTTGGTGCAAGAGATACGAAAAGAAAAGCGTTCGAGATAGAAGAGAGAAAAACTTTCAAATATGGCGACATAAAAAGCGTATGGAAGAAGAAAAAGAAAACGATAAGAAGTGCGAGAGATAGTTATATCAAGGAGAGAGAATAAAAATGAGTTCTAGATATCAACCAAAAGCAGGAATCGGGATGGCCGGTCGATGGATGGTCCCTGGAGAAGCTTATTGGCTAAGACATAAATTTGCTACTGGGGCAGGCGTGCAAGAGATAAAAATAGATTTTCCTTCTTTGACAAGAAGTATTACAATTTTTAATGAAACCTCCAATAATGCTGCCGCTATCATGAGAATTCACAGCAGCGCAAGGACCGGGGATTTGGATGTTGTTGCTGCTGATCTAACGGGACATAATTTTCAGATTAAGCCCGGAGAATCATTTTCTTTTGATCTAAAGGCAGGCTTTGTTTATGTGAGTGTTGATGATGCTTCTGCTGCAGATGCTTTTTTTGATCTATATGCAGAAGTAACTGGCGTGACCGATGTTAACTTTGTTCACAGCACAGAGGGCGTTAGTAGCTAAAGTTTTGTAGAGGAGAGAAAAATTAATGTCTTCTAGGTTTTTTTCATATAATTCAAGCACAAGTACAGGAACGGGCACGGGGTATACAGAGGTAACGTCTTCTTGTGCTCTTGGATTAAATACAATAGAAGCGACAGATATGTCTGGTTCCTATCTGGCTTTGTATGAATATTATCTCACCTCTGGTTCAACAGCTAGGGCTGGGCTTGTTCATGCTTTATATATGTCTAGTTCGGCCGGTGGAGCTTCTGCTTCCTATCAAGATTCTGGCCCTGCTGATATTGGAAGTTTTCCAACAGCCTCTGTGTATGTTGAAGCATCAAGTTCATATCTTAACTTTATTGTTTCGTCTTCTGTTGCGGCAATGTCTGCAACTGTAAATAGAATAACGTTTTAGCGAGGAATAAGTTGTGAAAAAAGAAGCGTTTTTTGGAATAGGGTTTATAACTTTATTTATTGGGTTTCTTGTTGCGGCAAATACTATCTTTCGGGATGGTATTACGTTGCCAAACAACGAATTCTTTTCTGCTTTTAATGCGGCAGGCTCTGCTACTGTTGATGTTTTAAAAGTTAATACGAGCGACAGGGGAGAGTTTGGTGTAGATACGGAAATAGGTGCAGTAACTTGTTTGGAAGATTATGGTGCCGAATGCGTTATTGGAGATTTATCTATTTCTGCAACTCCTGTCGCAGGAACAGAAGAAAGTATTGAAGTAAGAATAGACGGCACAGGACATACTAAATTTTATTGTGAGACAGATGGTTCTGGTGCTGCACAAAATTGCAAGACGGAACTAACTCACGATTTGGATTTAAATTCTGGTCTTATTGCATCTAGAATTGCGGTTGCTGCTGCAACATATTCTGCAACAGGAACATATGTTTTAATTGGCGTTACATATACCACAACAGCAGCAGTTACGGTGACTTTGGATACGGATGCTGTGGATGCGGGAAGAGTAATAATAATTAAAGATGAAGGTGGCGGGGCTGGAACAAGAAATATTACTGTTGATACCGAAAGCACAGAATTAATTGACGGTCAAGCAAGCATATTAATAGCGGAAAATTACGGTGTTGTTAGGTTATATTCCAACGGCACCAATTGGTTCATGTGGTAATAAAGGACTCGCAAGAGGAGAAAAAATAAATGGATTTGAGAGCTAAGTCTTCAAATGATTATAGATGGGACGATTTGAGAATCGCAATGTCTTCTGTTAAAGTTGCTGGAGTTCACGATCCAAACTTCGCAAAACTAACAGGAAGCGGAGCGACAGATGGGGTTTATACATATTTCTTCGATCCTGCGACAGAAGAAGAAGTTTATTTTGAGACTCAGATGCCTCACGATTGGTATCAGGGCTCTTCCATTTATCCTCATATCCATTGGTGTCCTACCTCAACAGGTTCAGGAAACGTGGTTTGGGGTTTGGAATATACTTTAGCTTCCGTGAGTGGAACCTTTGGACAAACTGTTCTTATGTCTGCTTCTTTCGCAGCAACAGGAACAATAAATTATCATCAAATGGCAATTTTACCTTCGATGAGTATGTCTGGAAAAACTATTTCTTGTATTATCTTCGGAAGATTATATCGAGCTGCGGCAGATGGTGGAGATACATATGCAGAAGATGCGGCAGCTATTTCTTTCGACTTCCATTATCAAAAAGACGATAGAGGAAGCTATAATCAATATACGAAATAAATAAGATATTAATTAGAGGTTTTGTAATGTCCACAACAGAGAAAACAAAGCAAGAAAAAGAATCTAGAGCAAAGGAACTACTAGTTGGCCTTGGACTGGCAGCCATTGTAGCTGCCGGTGGAACGACAGCATATTTAAATTTATGGGATACACATGTTGCAGTTGAAGCAACAAAAGGCCGAGACGTAAATAAAATCAAAGATAAACAAGTTGAAAAGCAATATTGCGGACATATAAAAAATCCTCTAACAGAAGAGACTTTCTATTCTTGCACAAACGCAAAATTAGAAGAAGTAAAGACAGGTTTGTTAAATAACATGATTATATTAAAGTATTGCGGCACTGTATCTGAGAAATTAGAAAAGTGTCCGGAATGGCCAGCAGAACAATTATCTTCATGTTGTTGTGTACCTCCTTTGGTAGTAGTTGACGATTGTTTTTGTGGAACAATAGAAACTGTCGTTGATGCTGATACTGGCGAGACACAAGAAAAAGAAATATTCTCTTCGACAGACAGAGCTTTGCAATGCACAAATGGGTATGTGACAGGAGGACAAGAGACTTCTTGTGTTGTTAATGATCCTTCTTTAAATTGTGTTGTCTGGCCGATGAATGTGATGTCAGGGGAAAATCCTGGCAAGATAGCAAAACAAAAAACTGTTGAAAACGAAGGGGAATAGCAGAGAGAAGTTTCCAATAAGAGAGAAAAAATAAATGAAGATGATGAAATCTATTATAGCAGGAGTGATATTCTTTCTTTTGTCTTGTGATGAAAGCTCCTGCTCTCAGCTTGTTATAAAGTCTGGCATTTCGGGAGATTTTGTTATAAAGTCTGGTGTTTCTGGGGATTTGATGGTCCAGGCAACATGTGGTGATGGAGTAACAAACGGTACAGAGACGTGCGATGATGGAAATTTGGTAAGTGAGGACGGATGCGATTCTAATTGTGCAGACGAAGTTATTTTTAAGTTGGGATATGATGAGATTGGGGGGAATTTGGTTTCTGGCCTTTCCCAGCTTTCCAAAAACCTCACCATAAACGGCATTGAAGTTGCGCCTAGCGTGTGGTGTGAGGGGCAGGACGCAGGCGCGTCGACGTGGGCTTGCGACTATGGCGGGACGCTGGCCGTTGTCAACGGTGGGGCGGACGTTACACCCGGTGTAGCGGCTCCATTCACAGACGGCACAACTGCGCTTAGTGGTGGTGCCGATTATTTTCAGGCAAGCGCAAACACGGTTGGGGATATAGGTACAGAGGACTTTGCCCTAGAATTTATGACGAAAGCGCCAGCAGCAACTAGCTTTTTAGCACAAAAAGGTGGCACGGCTTTCTGGTCAATAACAAGCTATACCACTTCTAACCGGCTTTCAATTGATGATGGTCCAGACAATAAATATGCGGACTCTGTTGCCAGTGCTTTGTCGTGGACGCATACGATCTGCTTTGTGAATAGAGACGAGGCTAGCACAAATGGGATGGTTTGTTACGGTAATGCAACAGCAGGGACCGGTGTAGACGCTAGTTCTGTCGGCAACATGTCAGAAGCGACAACCCTAAAAGTTTTGGCGTCTGCAACGGGTGCGTTGCCCTTTGGTAGTAACCTAGTTCACGTCGCCATGTGGAAATACCCCTCCTGGCACAAAGCCGGCGCCGACGGTCCCGCAGAATGGGCCGTGATCGCGAAGCAGCGCTTTTACCAATTGGCCGGCATATACCCGCAAACCGCACCAACAAAACTTGCAACATATACAAGAGCGACCACAGCAACGCTTGAAATTCAGGACACACACACAAACAACGCAACCAACTTTTTTAATGTTGGCTCCGGTTGGCCTAGAGTTGTTCGAGACTGCGACAGCGACGAATGTTTAAATGGTGTCTTGGCAGAACCTGCAATAACAAATAAAATACTTCAAAGCTCAGCATTTGGCACAACATGGACAAATATTGATGCCCTTGACGACATAGCGGACGGCACAACCGACATATTTGGAACGGCTTTGGCAGATGGGTTTACAGCCGGAACAGGAACCTCTGTGCATGGCGTTACCCAAGCTGTGACATTAACTGCTGCAACACATACTTTTTCCGTATATGCCAAACCAGGAAACAGAGACTGGCTATATTTGTCAGATGACACAGTAGCCAACGCATATAGCTATTTTAATATTTCGTCTTGTGCTCTTGGCACAAAAGGGGCAGGAGCAAGCGAGGCTCTTGTGCAAGATGTTGGTGACTATTGCAGAGTTTCTATTGCGTATCTTGGAACAGCAGCATCACACACACATAAAATTGCATTTGCGGAAGCTGACACCGACAACGAATTTGCAGGGGATGATGCAACGGTATCAGGTTATTTACTTGGTGCTCAGGTAGAAGCATATGGCGCAGCAACATCTTTTATTGCAACGACAACGGCGCAAGTGACAAGAAATACAGACTCTTTAGAATATACTTTTACGGGACCAAACACAGGGACAATGGAATTTAGTTTTATGTGCAAGAGTATTGACGCGCCGCATACGATCCAGGCTTTATTTTCTTTGTCAGATGGAACAAATGAAAATAGGGTTGGCTGGTTTATAAATACAAATACCAGCGTTGGAAGACAGCAAATATTAGTTGGGAATTCTAGTGTTTCCAATTTAATAGGAACTACAGATATTATGGACAATTCTGTTCATTCGCTCACGGGGTTGTGGGGAACGTCAAATAATGCGGTTTATATTGATGATGTCTTAGAAGCATCTTCGGGAACGTCAATTTCTATTCCAAGCACGACAAAACTAGGTATTTCTTTAGGAGCCATGCAATATCAGCCCGCCTTTTGCATCCAAAACGGAGTTAGGATCTGGAACCGCCAGATCGCCCCATAGAACGGCAATAATGGACATAACAGCATATTCGCGAGACAAACAAATATAATTTACTCTTGGAAAAGAAAGTTTCCAACAAGACAACAAAAAATAAATGACAAATACACAAGATCACAACAATAGAGCAATGGAAATAGTTTCAAAATTAAAGGTTCCTGCACTTGTTGTAACAGCCGTTGCAACAGCGATGGTGGGGCTATTTGAAACATATAGGGAAGAAAAGAAAAAAGATGTTTGAATTGGGGGAAAGAGAGATAAAGAATTTCTTTCTATTCTTATTAACTATTATAATCATTGTTTTTATTGTATTTCTTTCAAAAGTTTCCTATTCACAAGGATTAAACAAAGATACTTTGGATTGTTTATCTTGTCATGATGGAGTGATTGCCAAGGACATAGCTTTAGAAAATTCGCATCCGGTAGGAATGACGTACCCTCCTCTGAGAAAAACAAACGAATATAATGTCTTTATAAGACTTCCTTTATACGAAAATAATACAATTCAATGTAAAACTTGCCACGGTGTAGGGTTGGAATCGCAACATTGGACAGAAATGCGAATAGCTTTATATAGAAGCGAACTTTGCCTAGAATGTCATTCCATTTAAGACTTAAACCACGAACTCCTTAGTTAACACGACTGCTGATAGACGAAACAACGAATTTACAAAAAAATCAACATATTTCACTTCGTGTGCTATATTTATAGTGTGCCGAAACGTCATTCTACAGCTTCCGACAAAAGCCTCATAACTATCCTCGGCCAACGCATTCGGCTGGATCTTAATAACGTCCAGACAACCTTTTTCGAACGTTGCGCTGGAACTTCTCGTTTCGTTTATAATTGGGGATTGGACCGCTGGAAAGCTCAGTACGAGGCTGGTGGAAAACCGTCGTGGGTTAGTCTTAGCTCTGAACTGAATGCCTGTAAAACTACCGAATTTCCCTGGATGATCAAGCTGCCGTGGGCTGTTGCCGCAACGGCGTTGTCCAACCTCGGCAATGCTTTTTCCAACTTCTTTCGCCGTGTTAAATCTGGCCAAAAGCCCGGCTATCCCCGTTTCAAGTCGAAGAAACGGAACAAAATGTCCTTTGCTATTGAAGGTCGAGCCCTTCGATTTGACGGCCGAAGAGTTAAGATTCCCAAGCTTGGTTGGGTCCGCACCCGACAAGAGATAAGATTCCCCGGCAAAATCTTGTCTGCTCACTTTATGAAACATGCCGGTCATTGGTACGTCTCGATCCAAGTTCAAGTCTCCGACTCCTGGTCCTATCCCAATCGCTGCGAAACCCAAGAAGCGGTTGGAGTGGACCTCGGGCTCCGAGACCTTGCCGTGCTTTCCACGGGAGAACGGGTCGAGGCTCCGCGCATTCTGCGTGCTCACGAAACTAGACTGCGACGATTCAACAAGGAAATGTCTCGTCGCGTCATAGGAGGAAGAAATTGGCAGAAGACTAAAATGAAGCTTGGTCGGCTGCATGAACGGATTTCCAACATCCGCAAAGACGTAACACATAAGCTTACCACTCGGCTGGTCCAAGACTTTCGTCGGATTGGAATCGAGGACTTGAACGTCAAAGGAATGATGGCAAATCACCATCTTGCAAAGTCGGTTGCAGATGCTGCCTTGTCGGAAATTAAGCGTCAGCTTACGTATAAAGCTCCGCTTGCCGGCAGTGAAATCATTGTTGCCGACCGTTGGTTCCCTTCTTCCAAGTTGTGTTCCGACTGCGGAACGAGACGAGAAGGGCCGTTGCCTTTGTCCGTCCGAAAATGGGTTTGCGAGGCTTGCGGGGTTGTCCACGACCGAGACCTCAACGCAGCCATTAACCTTAGAACCGTCGCCCTGGCGGGGATAGCCTGCTGTCAAGAAAGCTCTGGCTCTGGCCTTACGGCCAGAACGAAACTTTCTCTTGGGCAGGAATCGAGCATTCATGTTAACTAAGGAGTTCATGGTTTAAGTCTCGAAGGGGATATGAAGTAGCAGATTGTAGGTTTCTGTAGACAAACATCTTCCCAAATCTATAATAAAAACAAGAGCTTCTGCCTTCCTAGTTATAAAGAGGGCAAGAAAGATGAAGAAGTTATTATTTGTTATCTTGGCAACAATGCTGTTCGAGGGATGTCTGCCTGTCTGTTTCTTATATTGTCCTGCAGCCCCTGGACGTTGGACATACGTCGGCTGTCTTCCTCCCGGAGGTAGTTTAACGTTGCCTGCAACAGAGCAAACAGAAGAGCAGACAAAAGAAACGCAGAGACAAGAAAAACAAAAACAAGTCGTTCCTTCTGCTTTCTAAGAAAAACCGATATTATTAGCCTAATTATGAGAGAGAACATCCTCTTTTATGGAGATTTATAAAAACATGATTAGAACATTGAAAGAACAAACAAAGAAGTTATTCTGGGTTATAACAACTTTCTTAATTGCTTCTCCCGCATTAGCTTCCGAGAGCTTATGGGGAAACGAGAAATTAAGAGAAAGTTTAATGAATTTTGCTGCAGACAGCATTGTTGTAGCATCTCCGTTAATCTTGGGTATTTTGACAGTTCTTTTAACTCGTCTTATGCAGTATCTTTCGACTAAGACGAAAAATGAAAAAGTCAAAGGAGCCTTTGAGAAAGTAGATGATCTTTTAATGAATGCTGTTTCATATACTTCTGCGACCTACACACAAAAATTAATTGATGCAAGACAGCCCGACTCTCCTGGAGGCGTGAATTTAACAAAAGAAGAGCAAGAAGAGGCAATGAGAATAACTCTAGAAGCCTTCAAGACACATGCTGGTACGAAGGGGCTAAAAGATATTTATTCTGTCTTGGGATTAACCCCTGAGCAAGCAGACGACGCCCTTAAAATCAGGGCAGAGGCCATTCTTAACGAGCAAAATATTCAGAAAAAAGCTCTTTTCGCAAGACATAATGCAGAAAATGATTAGTTCAAGTGTTTTTTCTAATAAATCATAATAATTAATACTAGTTATTGTGGTTATTCCTCTTTAAGGATACTGAGGAGATAAAGTATGAGCAAACTTCTAAAAGAAGCCCTAATAGATGCGAAAGCGATTAAAGATGCGGCTTTGAAATCTGCTGAAAACATGATTCTGGAGAGATTTTCTCCAGACGTGAAACGAGAAGTAGAAAAACTTCTAAACGAAGAGATAAAGGCAACAGAAGAGACTCCGAGTCCTGTTTCTTTTAATTCTTTGGATGACGGCCCGACTTCCGAGAAGGATACCTTTTCTGATGTTCCTTCGGCCGTTGCTGATGGCGAACGCCTCTGCCGTTGCCCAGACGAGGAAGAAGAAATCGAAATTAATCTTCCCGAATTAGCAAAACAGGTGGGAGGTGATCTACAAGAAATGGAATCCGACTTGGGCTTAGATATGCCCATGGGCGGTGACGAGGCTTCGCCTTTAGATAATGAGCTTCCTCCTCCGGAAGATGGTGAGGAAGAAGAACTAATAAAAGAACTGCTTCAAAACGAAGATATCGTTGGAATGATTGAAACGGAATTAGATTCCGAAGTTGAAGAAAACGAAGAGACAAGAGACGAGCTGTCAAAAGAAAAGAAATTGGAAGTTGATGTTGAAAAAACTTATCAACCTCTTGGTCATATGGGCGGCGCAAACGTGTCTGATAAAAAAGGCGAACTTGCTCGTCATGCGGCAGGAAAGTCGGACGATACACAACAGGATAAAGAAGAGGAAGAAGAAATTAAAGAAAACAAACAGTTAAAAGAGTCTCTAAGCAAGAACTCTGTTCTGACCGAAAAACTGGCCAAGACAGAAAAAGAAAATAAGAAGCTTAAAGATAAATTCCTTGCCCTTGAGTCTTTAACAAAGAAGATTGCGGACAAGGCAGAAGAAATTAATTTGAGAAACGCAAAGTTAACATATGAGAATAAGGTTCTAACAGACAAATCTCTAAATGAGAAGCAAAGAGTGCAAATTGCTGAAAGTCTGCAAAGAACAAAGTCTGTGCAAGAAGTAAAGACTGTGTTTGAGACGCTTACAAGTGCAGTGAATTCTATGTCCGAGAAGACAAAAGAAATTAAATCACTGAACGAAGCAGTAAATTCAAATACAGCTCGTGTAATTCAAGCTAGACAAGAGTCTGATGTCATTTCTGAAACAGTAAAGAGAAGAATGCAACGTCTTGCTGGCATATCTTCCAAGGATGAATAAAAAGGGCAAGAGAAGATAAATAAAAAAGGAGATTTTAAATAATCATGGGTATTCTACAAAAACTAACTGAAGGTATTGTGAAAAGAGATTTTCGCAAAGAAACCTCAGCTCTAGTTCAAAAATGGGAAAAGATCGGTCTTCTGGAAGGTCTCTCTGGTATTAAAAGAGATAACCTAGTTGTTCTGTTAGAGAACGAAGCAAAAGAACTTCTGCGCGAAGCAACCACAATGGAAGCCGGTGCAGTTGAAGGTTTTGCCGCTGTTGCGTTCCCCCTGGTCCGCAGAGTGTTTGGTGAGCTGATTGCCCAAGACCTGGTGTCTGTGCAACCGATGTCGCTGCCTGCTGGTCTGATCTTCTTCATGGATTTCGTTCGTAATGCAGCTCGTGGTCCTTTCGCTGCTAGCGAGTCAATCTATGGTGGTGGTGTGACTGGTTCTGGTATCGCGTCTGGTATTTCTCTTACTAGCTCTTCGGCTGAAACTGGTTATTTCAATCTGTCTCAAGGTTATTCAAAGGCCACTGGTAGCACAATCGTTGCGTCGTCTTCGTTTACCTATAGCGCTCCGATTACTCTGTCCACCGGCTCTACGAATATGACCGATGCAAACAAATTAATCTTCCGTTTTGACGCTGACCTACTGTCTGAAGGCGACGATGCAAATACTGCTGGTACAAATCTTTATCTGCACAAAATCACTGTTAATCCTTCAAGTTCTTGGGACACTCAATTTGACGTGAACAGTCTTATGGCCGTCAATGCGACTGGTTTCACTAGCTCTTGGAACAACAGACTGATCCGCAGACTAACTGATTATACAAGCGGTGTTCTTTCTTTATTTGTTGTGTCTGATAACGGAACTGGTGTTGTGGGTGCAAGTGCCAATATTACTATTACCTTCCCTGTGACCGATACACTGGCTGCTGGTACAAGCCTGGGCTCTATCGTTGGTAGCAACTACTGGCCTCTAGAGAACGAGACTGATATTCCTGAGCTGAATATCAAAGTAAATTCTCTGCCCATCGTTGCCGGCTCTCGTAAGCTGAAAGCAAAGTGGACCCCCGAGCTAGAGCAGGATCTAGGCGCGTTCCACAATGTTGATCCCGAAGTTGAGCTGACTGGCATTATGTCCGAAACCGTTGCTCTAGACATCGACCAGGAAATCCTGGGCGAGCTGATCAAAGGTGGAACCGCTGGCAAACTTTACTGGAGTCGTAGACCTGGTAAGTTCGTAAACCGTCTGACTGGTGCTGATATTACTTCCAATGGTGCGAATCTGCCCGACTTCACTGGCAACGTAAGCCAATGGTATGAGACTCTTGTCGAGACCATGAACGACCTGAGCGCTGATATCCATCGCAAGACGCTGCGAGGCGGTGCGACCTTCGTTGTGACTTCACCTGAAATCGCCAACATCCTTGAGTTCACTGCTGGCTTCCGTGCAGACGTGACTGGTGATGCTGAGAAGGGTTCCGTGGGGACTTATAAGAACGGCTCAATCAACAAAAAGTGGGACATCTATGTTGATCCGTACTTCCCCCGCAATGTGATTCTGATGGGTCGTAAGGGTAAAGGCTTCTTGGAGTCGGGGTTTTGTTACGCGCCGTACGTCCCCCTTGAGATGACCCCTGTGATCCTCGACCCGGATGACTTCACTCCTCGTCGCGGCTGTCTGACCCGATACGCTAAGAAGATGGTAAGGTCAGATATGTATGGTCTTGTAATTGTTACGGATTTGGAAGGCTAGTCCTTCGGCCTTATCTAAAACTTTAAGTTTTGGCCCCGGTGAAAACCGGGGCTTTTTATTTCATAAATCCTCTTTTTCTTGTCCTCGTCGATTTCTTGCACAAATATTTCCCATATATGCTATTTAGAGAAAGGCTTTGCGCCGAGGAGAAAACATGGAAACAAAAAAATGCCCCAGATGTCTACAAGACAAACCAATCACAGAGTTTCACAAATGCAAGACTAAAGCGAGAGGACTTTATACGATTTGTAAAGACTGCAGCTCTATAGAAAGCGCCAAACAACACCAAGCGTACAAAGAAAAGAATCAAAATAGAGAAATAGATTTAACAGCAATAAAAAAATGTTCTTCTTGTGGAGAAGAGAAGACTTTAGAGAATTTTTACAAGGAATCTTCTACGAGAGACGGAGTTAGTTCTTTGTGTAAGGTTTGTAAGGAAGAACAAAGAAGAAAAAGAGCACTTTTAAAGCTTTCTTCCCCAACTATAAAAAATCCCGAAGAATTAAAAAGATGTTCAAAATGTGGTACGCTAAAATCACAAACAGAATATACAATTTGTAACTCTACAGGAGATGGGTTAAATTATAGGTGTAAAGAGTGCCAAAACAACTATGCAAAAAAGAACAGAGAAAGAATTAATAAAAGAATAATGGAAAGATATCGCACAGAACCAGCATTTAAAATTACTCATTTAATTAGAGGTCGGTTTAGGAAAATCATTGCTCGTTACAAATGTGGGTCAAAAATCAAAACAGAGAATACGAAATATTATTTTGGCTGCTCGGTTGAAGAGCTTATTTTATGGATTGAGTCTCAGTTCAAGCCAGGGATGACGTGGGATAATCATGGGCTATGGCATGTGGACCATATAATGCCGTTGTCTTCTTTTGATTTTACGAAGCCAGGACAATTAGAAAAAGCTTGGAATTGGAAGAACTTGCAACCGTTATGGGCAGAGGAAAATCTTAAAAAGGGAGATAGAGTATTTTCCTCTTGACTTCTTTGTTTTTTATGATATTGTGCCCTTATGACATATTTAACAGAATCTACTTTGGGAAATATTCTTGAGAATATATTCGGACAGCCCTTCATTCACAACAAAGCTTTTTCTAAAGAACATAAATTCAGACCAGACTATAGAAATGACGATTTAAAGCTTATTGTTGAATTTGATGGGTTTCGTCATTACAACGACGTTTCTGTGATTATAAAAGATGAAAAGAAAGATGAGGTTTATAAAGAACATGGATATAAAGTCGTAAGAATTCCGTATTTCGTTCAGCTTGAGACAAGAACAATTAATTTTTTCTTCTCTCGGCAACATGTTCTTGAGCAGAAGTTTCCTCATGGATTTATTTCCAAGGAAGCTCTTTTGCCTGCCAATTTTTGTCAAATGGGGACGGAAAGGTTTATAGAAGAAATAACTTCATACCCTTCTTGGCTTATCTATGAGATTTGCACGTCTTTGGAAAAAAAGATAGAAGAATTAGGGGACGAAAGATATGTTCTTTCTTCTGCCGTTGACCTTGAATATTCTCTCTTAATCTAGGAGCACAAAATGACGCAGAAATATAAAGAAAAGATTGTGGTGAAAGAAGTTAAAAAAGTTATTGAACATTCTTTTGTTTGCAACAAGTGCGGATATGAAGCTTCTTTGCTTCAAGGAGAAAAAGAGACAATTAGACAAAACATATCTAAGAGAGCAAAGATTAAGGAAAGCTTCTTTTATTTTTTTGTGTCTGGCGGATATTATTCAACATTTCCGCAAGACGGACAGGAAATAGAATTTCATCTTTGTTCCGACTGTTTAAAGCAGCTTATTGATTCTTTTGAAGTTCCCGCTTGACATCTTCTTTTATTTTTGTTATCCTCGGCCGAAATGGAAAGAGAACAAAACAGAGGAGAGCGGCTTTTTTGGGAGCTTTGCAATAAAGGCAAAGACAAGGAAGCGGCTTTAATTCTGTCGA